>OIZI01000451.1_pt1 | contig 21374 bp, 19 predicted proteins | sample 1588441 | NCBI WGS metagenome assembly OIZI01 (sample SAMN03283284) | human gut metagenome | biome: human-associated habitat; material: feces | host: Homo sapiens | place: Peru | collected 2012 | reverse complement strand
GAATAGCGAGCTATTTAAGGAAGGCTATGACGAAGCTATGTATAAAAATTCTTGTGGAAGCTGACTCTGCGATTGAATCAGTGTTTCCCTAATAAGCCTACTACGATTGTAGCAAAGATGATGTATCCCTGCAATGAAAAAGCCGGCGTGCATGTGGGACATGACACGCCAGCTTTTAGGAAACATAGATCATCGTATCTTAAAATTCACCGGCAGATAGATCGTGCAAGCCATAGGCTGGCCATGCGTATCCAAAGCAGGCGAAAAAGTCCAGCGATAGACCGCCTCGACCGCCGCCCGGTCCAAAGCCGCACTGCCGGAACTGCCAGATACAGAGACCGCATCGACCCCGCCGGAAGCATTGACGGTGATCCGCACCTGCACGACCCCGGACGTACCATCCAGCATGGCTCGTCCGGGATAATCCGGCTCCACATAGGATACAACCGACGGAGGCGTGACAGGGACCCCGCTCTGAGAACCAGATCCCTCACCATCACCCTGCCCCTGTCCGCTGCCTTCCCCTTCGCCAGCTCCCTGCCCCGTCGCATCGCCTTCCCCGCTTCCCGATCCGTTTCCCGCCCCAGATAGAGAAGCAGGCATTTCAGTGCCCGAAGCTGAGGACGAAGCCTTCGTGTCAGGCACGGTCGTGCGGTGAAAGACTTCCTTTACTACAGGATCCTCCTGCTTTTCCATGATAGGGAAATCTTCTGTCACATCCTCTGCCGTGGGTTCTTCCTCTTGTGTCGATAGAGATGGATGATCCATCTCCGCCGTTTCTTCTACCGGGGAAGGAAGCGCCTTTTGTCCGCCGCCAGCCTGCCCTCCCCCCGTATTCAGGACGATTTCTATCGGCTCTTGAGAAACAGGCGGTTTCAGAAATAGAAATCCAGCCATCCCCAGCCATAGAGCCGCCCCCACATGACACAGGACAGTGACAGCCAGACTGATGCCATACCGCTTCGTTTGCTGATCCAACGCGCGTCCCTCCCTTCCTTTTTACCGCCTTGTTTTCACACAACTGCCGTCAGAAAATAGGAATGACTATCTTCTATCGATCAGTGGCCAAAGAAAAGCGGGTCACGCCAGCCCCCTTGCATGCATCCAGCAGATGCATGATGGTATCATAAGACGCTGCTTTCTCTCCGCGGATCATGACAGAAAAATCCGGGTCATTCGCTGCCGCCTGCCGCATCCGCTCCAGCAGAAGCGGCTCTGTGATCCGCTCATCCGCCAGATACAGCGTCCCATCCGCTTTGACAGTGACAGTCCATCCACTCTTCTTTACATGTTCACTATGTTCTGCCTTGGGAAGGACGACAGGGATCGTTTGTACATTTGACATATACATGGTACTGACGACAAAGAAAACGAGCAGCAGGAAAATGAGATCGATCATCGGACTCAGCATCAATCCCGGCGCCCTGGAAAGATTCCTTTTTCTCCGTCTCATCATGATCCCCCGCCTTCTTTAAGTCGGGCAGCCAGTACGTCCGCGATGGTATCCAGATTCAGCGAAGCATTCCTGCAGCGATGAGACAGATACGCATGGACACAAGTCCCCGCTATCGCGATGATCAGCCCGAAAATGGTGGTAATCAGCGCTTCAGCCAGCCCCGAAGTGACACCCGCCGTATTCGTCATCTGGCCCGCCATCGAGGCGAAAGTCCCCATCATCCCCGTGATCGTCCCCAAAAGCCCCAGCATCGGCGAAAGACCTATGACCACGCTGAGATAGTCCAGATGACTTTCCAGACGCTCGACAGCGCGATCCGCCAATTCATAGGTGACCGATTCCACTGCTTCTCCATAAAGACCCGCATCATCGATGATCCGGCAGGCCAGAGAAGCCGCATCCCCGCGCACAACGCCCGCCATATCGCGGGCTTCCTTCCTTTTCCCCGCATTCATCAGCTGACAAAACTGTAAGACAAAGGCCTCTGGAGAAATCACCTTCCGATAATAGAGAATCCGCTCTACCGCGATAAAGACCACAGCCATTGAGCAAAGGAGCAAAGGCCACATACACGGCCCGCCTCTCATGAAATATGCTATCGTTGTCTGAAACATAGGCCACCTCCTAGACAAGCCTTCGGGAAAACGCTTAGAGGAAAGGCAGATTAACGATGGGCTGCCTGCTGTTCGCTTTTCTTTCCCACACTTTTCTGGTACTCCACAAACCGCGCCCCGATGCGGTACATAGCCTGAACAAAAGAATTAGATGGAATTTTTTTATATATTGGTTCCCGCTTCGCTTCACTGATCAGCTGATGTTTCTGGTCATAAATCTTCACCTGCGTGATGGCGTATTCCTCCTCGTGCATATGAAAATGCAATTCCATCTCATTACAGATAGGCAGACTCTCCCCTTGCAGCTTGTCTGCATATTGCTTCTTCAATCGTTCCAGTACGTTTCTATCTTTATAAATAGCACGAACGTTCATGACTAACTCATTGGGATCATCCGGATTTAAATGCCCTGTTTTCACATTCAGACTATACTCTGCCAGATCACTGACAAAGACATCCCCCCACTGCATAGCATATTCCTCTTCCGGCGTGAGCTGTTCTTTGACATTCATCTCATAGATGGGTTGGGGAGTATCCCCCGTAGGGGATTCTTCTGCATCCACCCCAAAGAGCGGACACAGAAGAAATACTGAAAACACAGGGGCTAGTATCCAACAAGCCTTAGAATGCATAGCGGATGCCTGCATTCAGTTTCCACTGCATTTCATAGTCGCCGCCAAAGCTGCGGGTGATATCTGCATAGAAGAGAGAGGAGCCGCCGAGCTTCCAGGTACCGCCGAGCGCGAGTTCAGCCCAGGTATCACCGAAGTCCTGTTTAATGGTGGTTGGAGTGCCGTTGCTTTCGCTGGTATAAGTCGCGGAAGTATCCCCATCAAATTCATGGAGGACACTTGCCTTCAGGTAATAAGAACTCCGCTCGGTTGTCTTGCCCGCCGCAATGCCCAAGCGGCCGATGAAGCTATCCATGCCATCCTGATGAATAAACATTTTTTCATTGCCCGCAAAATTGCTGCTTCCTGTGTAATCATCGCTTCCCAGCTTGGAATAAGACAGCTGGATCTGCGGTTCCACATAGCCATGGCTGCTTCCAAAGCGTTTTCCGTATTCCACAGAAAGGCCATATCCATTGGCACTATACTTCCCATCCAATTTCTTTCCATCGGCATTGTAGACGGAGTAGTCATTTTGCGTATGGCCCAATTTCCCTACGATGTCCAGATACTGCCCGTCCTCAAAGGTTTTCGTGCCATAAAGACTTCCCAGATACTGCTTCGGATCTCCGCTGCCGCCATAGCGGTAGGATGCGTCACCATCGTTGTAGTCAAAAGCCGCCCCGATGTGCCAGCCGGAAGACAACGCATGATCAGCGCCGACCTGCGCGCCCCAGAAGCTGTTGCTGGTGTACGCATGGTCTTTGTCGTACTTCGCTTTCCCTCCATACGTTCTCGCCCAGATACCATCGGATGCACCCATGCGAATATCTCCCATGCGTTGCATCATATCCGTCATGCCGCTTCTCCATGCCAGCATCGAAGTCGTCATAGCAGCCTTTGTACCCTGCATCATGGAAGTTTCCCGGCTTCCGATTGTATAGGTATTGCCACTGTCATCTTTAAACGTCGTACTGCCATTATCATTATTGACAGCCAGCATCACAGGCATTGCATAGCTTCTTGCCATTGTCCGGAAAGCCGGTGATGTCTGGGTGATATGCCCCAAGCCGCCTTCACCAGTAGCCGCATCGAAGGAAATCGCCCCGGTCCGTGCCACCGACCGCGTCGTCAGCCCTTCATTGACCTTTACCGTGCCTGTCAGATTCCGTTCCCCTTCGGCATATCCTGTATACGTCAGCTTCTTCGCCAAAGTTTCCATTGCTTCTCTGTCAGAAAGCCCCGCTCGATCCCCGCTGACGGTCATTGCCGACTGCGGAGCCGCCGCACTGATGGTGACGCCCGCTCCATTCTTCGTCATAGTACCATAGTTCACCGTAGCATGGCCACTATAGTTATCGATAGTGATCGCTTGATCCGACTTCTGGTTGATGATGCCCGCATTTGCTGCCGTGCTGCCGCCTACGAACTTAGTAATGTGGCTAGCCCCATTGGAGCCCACATCTTCATTATCTTCTGCATAGCGGGTATTCCGGGCTTCGTTGGTCCATGTCGCGCCATTCTGCAGCCACATATTGACCGTGCCGCCATTGTCCACGATACCATGGAGATAGGAGTCGGATGTCGTCAGAGCCATATTGACATGGGCTCCAGAGCGGGCAAAGACATCCCCATTCAGCTGTACCTTCTGTTTACCGGGGGCGGTACCTGCTGTGCCTGTATTCACGTTAATGGTGCCCTGGTAAGCTCCCAAAGTATAGTACCCGTAGTTTCTGCCAGACGGTACATGGATCGTTCCGCCACCGATAGATACTTTGCTTCCTGCTGCATTGACCGTGATGCCATTGCCATAGACATCCATATTTGCCAGGCCTTTGACCTCGACTTCACTGTTCTTGACACTGGTCAGTATCCCCGCATTATTGAAACGGGAATATACATTTTCTGGATTTAAGCCGATACCCCAGGTCGCACTGTCTGCGCCTTTGATATTCAGATCCCCATCTAATGTGATTTTATTCGTCCCAGCAGCCGCATCACTGGCTTCTCCCCAGCGGTCTGTCTTCTGGATAGCGATGCCATTGCCACCATAGCCACCGGTCATAGCAATGTTCGTCGTCGGGGCATGGATCGTAATGCTGCTTGACCCACTGGCCGGCGCATCGAGCCAGATGCCATTCGTGAGAGAATTGCCCCCAGTCATGCCGGCCGTGATGAGATTCAGCTTCCCCGCCGTGACAGTCACATTTTTCTTGTTTCCTGCATAGATGCCGGAAGGACTGCCGATCGTATGAGAAGACTGAAGCTGAAGAGTGTTGCTGCCTGCATCGATAGTTACATCATTGCCAGAGTGGGCATCTACCGCAGCCAGTACATTGGTGGTCAAATCACCGGTTAAATACTTACTTTTATCCACAGAAATAACTTTATCCTCATCAAAAGCATAAGTAGAGTAGTCATCTGTATCAAATGAATATCCAGCATTATCAATTGATGTACCCGTAATTTGATACTTATAAGTAGCTTCATCATCTATCTTCCATACACCATCTGAATTGACAACAGCCGTAACAGATACAGAAGGATTTGTTAAGCCCTCTGCCTTAACCGCAGTCAATGTCGCTTCATCCCCGTAAACGGTATCTGGCTGGAGCATGGCCATGAAGTTGTACTGTGTCATGTTGCTATTACCAAAATCCTTAGCCGCCCAGGAATACTTCGGGGAAGTATCTCCGTCCGTATAAACCAGAAGATTCTGTCCGGCTTCCACCCACAGTCTATGGGTATACATTTCCGCATTCAGCTTACCGAACCAGCCATCATAGTTGCCAGAATGGACGACGGTCCAGTCCTTCGGATTTGTTGCATATAGATTGGATACAGTAGTCTGGTAAATGGTCGTATCAATGCCACCTGCGCTTCCCAGGTTAAAGCACATCACGTAAGCGGTTCCATTTGGTAAAATTTTAAGATCCCGGAAATCCTGACCCTTGGCTTTTACACTACTAGGCATAGAAATAGTACGACCATTTTCCTTGCTTAAAGCTCCGTTATTCAGGGAAGCTGCTGTAATGGAGCTCTCCGTATTTCCTTCTCCATATTTTTGGTCACCACCAATAGCAGATACAAAAATGTGATCATTATACAGATTAATACGTGACTGGTCTGTATTTTTACCAATTCTCACAAAATCGTTTGCTTTATGAGATAACGAGCCATCGCTATTGATGGTGTAGTGGAATAAGAAACCATCATCATAATTGTAATATCCACCTTGTTTGTTTACGCTTGCCTGAACATATAAATCATTCCCACGAACGATAATTCCTTCACCATGTGCACTTGCAGCAGAGGTATATTCCGAAGTCGATGATTCTCTCGTATCTTTTGCAGCTTGCAGTAAACTAATCGCCTTTGTCTTATCTTCTGTCAAAGCATTCCCGGATATCGTCGCAACGGTAACTATACCTTTATCATATCCTGTAGCATACAAAGTATTTCCTTTGGCCGTTACACCGTGCGGATTTACCGTAGTCGTTAATGTCCCAGAGACACTAGCAGTATTCCAGTCTCCATTGACATCTAATACTTCATTGGGTTTTAAATTTGTATCACTATACGTGTATTGACGAAGAAAAATTTTACTCTGTCCATTGAGATTGAAATTAAAGACTCCAGGATCTCCATTCAAGTTTTCGGTACGAACGGAATGAGGGGTTCCATCTACCGTTGTTGTTACACGGGATCCAGTAATGCTTCCCATAATGCTCTTAGAATAATTTGAAGGAATTGTTACCATAAGATTGGCAGCATCACTTGGCATTTGCAATCCCCAGGTAGCTCCTGTAATCAATGCCGCGACGATCATAGCCTGTTTCATTTTGTTAGAGTTAACTTTTAACATAGTAATCCATCCTTTCATACTTTAAAATTCATAATGAATACTTGCATAATAGGTTCTTCCTTGTAATGGGCATGCTGGATTTATATACATATCATCTCCTATCAATATTTTTTGCTTAGGATTTTGATTAAAGATATCATTACATCCCAAAGTAAATTGCCATGCTTTATTGGGCTGCAACTTAATGCCAGCATTAACAACAGTCGTACTTGGCGTTGGGCATCCAAGATCAAATTTGCTCTTTGACGCAATTCCATGAAGGGTATATGTGTAGAACTTTCCGATATAGTGTGCTTCACTAAAAAGTGTAAACTTAGGACTTGGGAACCAGGATAGTCTTACATTTCCTTCCCATTCAGGTTGATAAGTAGCCCGCGATTCATACCATTCATCATCTCCGCCAGGTATATTCTTATCAGTTTTTGCCATGGCATGAGTATTAGTATAAGTAGCTTCTAAGTCTACACTAAAATGATCCCATTTTAGGCCACTTTGTAATTCAAATCCATGGACTTTACCTTTGCTATCGTTGGTATAGCAGAAGAAGTCTTTAGCCATTCGACGCAGTTGTAGCATTCGCTGTGTATCTCGCCAAAAATAAGTTAATGTCACATAAGCATCTGATTTTCCGAATTTGCCATTCCAAAGCGTACTGAAGTCAAACTGTTTTCCATATTCCGGCTGAGGAAAAGCTGCTGTATCCCATCCTTTATGCGGCATCGGCAAAATCCCTGCACCATCTCCTGCAATTTCATACATATTAAGCAGTCGATAGTAAGTTCCGCCCGTCATGCGAAAAGTCAGATTATCGTTGACATTCTTCTTTAACGCCAACTGCCAGGTACCCTTCCTGTCTCTTTGGCTATCGCGTGGGTGAAACCACTTGATGGCATTGGCAGAATTATCTGGATTATCTCTAAAATTCTTAGAATCACTATACCCAACAATAGTAGACGAATTGAATCTCCATGATGGCGTAAGGAACCAGGAGGCTTTTTTATCCAAGGTAATGGTATCCTGCAATTGGATATTCAAAATTTTTTGCTCATATCGGTTTCGTACACGCCAGGTAGGAGCCAACCATGTCCAAAGCTCTTTCGTGTTCAAAGCCCTGTACATATTATGTCCATCAATGTTCATTTTTTCGTATGAATAATTGGCTTGAAATTCTAAGATTTGTCTTTCAGACAGTTTATAGCTCCCGTCCATCTGCAGATTATACTTATTGGAATTATATTGGCTCCAACCTCTCAATACAGAATTTCTCCATGTATCCGCTTCTGAACTAGCAGACAACTCTGGAATATCCTTTCCATTTTCATCCCATGGATAGTACAATTTGTGCTCAGCATTATACTTTTTTTTCTGATGCTGATAATCTACAAACCAGCCCCATTCTAATCGACCATGCTGCTGACGGTTTTGTAGCATCAAATCGTAAGTATCCATAGTTTGTTTTCTGCTATCTGCAAAAAAGTGGTCATATACATCTGTTCCAGCTCCCACATTCCATCCCTCGGAAGCGACCTGTTCCATTCCCCAAAGAGAATCCGGTAAATGTCGGTTGATATGGTTATAGGAAGCCTTCACCATCCAGTTGTCATTTTGCCATTTGATCAAACTGCTGATATTTTTTCTGTCGTTGTACTTTCTATGTCGTTCTGCTTTCGCTTTTTCTAAAGCTTCCGCATTTTTTACTCGCAGCTCTTCTTCGCTTAATTTATACTTTAGGTCTCTATATACTGTCCCATTGGTATCAAGCTTATCTTTTTGCGCTGCTTCACTATTTTTTATACGTTCAATTTCTGCACCAACCTTTTTATCAACCTCCTCGTTGATTTTATTATCTATCAGGTTATCTATCAGGTTTTTGGCATCCGGATTATTCATAAAGTAGCCATTAGCATCATCCTTATTATTCCATGATACTCCAATAGAAGTTAATAAAGAATTTCTGAAAGTTTTATCCACCTTTTTCAGTAAATTTTCCTTTTGAGCCTTAAATTCTTCACTATCTTTACCATACTTAGTCTCGTATTGTTTAATTTTTCTTAAATAGCTTTTATAATTAGCAATAAATGCATTTTTAAAATTAGGGTCTTTTTTATATTCTGAAATATACCAAGCCGATGCACTTTGTAAAATATCATCTTTTTGACTTACATAGTTTTCAAGATCGGGATCCCATTCTCGAGAAATGCCAGACGTATCTCTCGCTTTTTCTTTTACGTATTCAATTTCCGACTGTATCAGCCCGCCGCTTCGAACAAAGTCTAACCAGTCATCACTATCGACTTGCCCACTACTATTTACAAATCTGTCATATACATCTTTTGATATATCTCCGTTATTGTACAGGCTATCAATATTAGTTTTATGAAATGTATTTGAATCCGTCATCTTAGTATAAGCTTCTACACCACGCAAAGCATCTTCATAATCTTTTCTGTAAGACGCCCTTGCTATATCTGAGTCCATAGAATAGTTATGATACGGAAAATCCCCTTTCGCTGCTTCATAGTTCAAGCCCACGAGTAAGCTGCCAGAGGCGAGCGGGCTCACCACTTCCAGGCTGGCGCTCTTTCCCCCGAAAGAGGCTTTGCCGAGTTCTGCCGAGATGTTCGCCTTTGTCGGTTTCTTTGTTACCACGTTAATGACACCGCCGATAAATGTCCCGCCAAAACGAGCCGGGATATATCCGCGGTAAACTTCGATACGTTCTACATTTTTGACCGGAATGGTGGAGATATCGACAGCTGCATCACCGCCGAGGTTCGTCATGACACCATCGACAAAGACGCCGACCTGTGCTGCGGTAGAACCACGAACAGAGACGACGGTATACTGTCCCTTGCCATTCACTTCACGCACATGTACGCCCGGGACCATTTTCAGTAAATCAGGAAGATCCTTCTGCTCACCCTTATATTCTTCAGGACGAATGACCGTGACGGTACCGGGAGAGAGTTTGGATTCCCAATCCGGGCGTTTCGCTTCGACAGTGATTCCTGCCAGTTCAAATTCCGGAGCATCAGAAGCAGACAACGCCTCTGCTGCACCTACCCCCCCCCGAAAAATTGTTCGTGATGCTGCACAGCGCTGCCACTACAGCCGTACCTAAGATGTGTAAATAGTGTTTCCTATTCATCATATGTACCTCTCTTCCCTGAAGAGACGGTGCTTTCTCCTCATCACCGTCTCTCCGACCGATACAAAAAAGCCGCAGAAAAACAGGCTGTGCTGTGTACCCATTTCATGGCACCACAAAGCACGCTCTGTATCTGCGGCTATTCATTCGATAGCTTTTCGATTTTCAGGAAAATCATAGGTCTGATCTCGCAAAGAGGCTCTGCTGCGTGGTTTCTCCCAGGCAGTGCTCTTTTGAAGCCGTACATTCTTTTCATTTCTTTGTGAGGCGCTGCGCCTTTCACACGTTTTGCAAGCACGGCTTCGAGCAGTCAACCCATGTCCCTGACTTTGAACGAGCCAGGTTTCCTGCAGTAGAAACAGGCAGGCACTCTGACTGAGTTCCTCGCTTCTCATGTCCTCGTGACGGACTTGCCATGAGAGAGCTCCCCATACAGTTGCGGAACAGTGCTGGATTCTCACCAGCTTCCCCTGTCCTGTTTCCTATATAGTTGTCGAATTATGTATCAGAAAATATAAGTGTGAGCTTTATCGTATCTTATAAAACACAAGTCAGCTCTTTTATCATTATAATGATACGACTAATAAAATGCAAGTGTACTCTAATAACTAAATAATAAATTATGTTTATAGCATTAATTTCAAGCGTGCTTTGTCTCTCTTTTATATCATCGCGCAAGCCTGACGCAGGGGCCTATGAAGACGCATAAAAAAACATCCGTATTTCTATAAAAGAAGTGCGGATGTTTTTCATGCCGGAAGTCTTTCATTGTTTTCCATACACGACGCCGGAGACGACAGAGAGCTTTTTCCCGAGATCTTTATATTTTTCCTCGTCATACGCAGCATAGCAGATCTCCTCGCCCTCGCCCGCTTCTACGAGGACATGCCCCAGGGGATCGATGAAGCGGGAGTGTCCGCCGAGGACGACATCCTTATAGGTACCTGCCATATTGACGGCGCAGATGCAGATGCCGTTCTCGATGGCACGGGCAGCGGAAAGGACACGCCACTGGAGGATATGCTTCTTCGGCCAGGAAGCGGGCGCGAGGACGAGGGTCGTCCCGGCCTTTGCCATTTTTCTCCACATCTTTGGGAAATAGAACTCATAACAGACAGCCATCCCCGTCTGGATGCCATGGATCCTCGTCTGCATGAGCGCATCCCCTGGACGAAAGAGCTGCGCTTCGAGGTACCCTTGGAAAAGATGCCGCTTGCTGTACTCTGCGATGCACTTTCCATCCGGTGCAAAAAGGAAGCCTGTATTCCGTATGATAGCACCGTGACGGATAGGAAGTGTCCCCGGAGAGAGCGTCACACGGTGCGTCCTTGCAAAGTCAGAGAGTCTTTCGAGAAGCGCAGCATGGCGGGAAAGGATATGCTCTTCGAAGTGATGAAAATTATAGCCGATCGTCCACAGCTCGGGGAGTACAAGGAGATCACTCTTTTCTGCCGCTTCTTCCATCATGGAAAAAGCGCGACTGATATTTCTCTCCACGTCACCGGAAGCAGACGCCATCTGAATCATTGCGATACGCATGGGATACTCCTTAAAAACGAAAGAGGAGGCAGAGAAGAAGCCCTGCCGTATCAAAAAGGCTGTGAAGCCATCCTTCACAGCCTTTTGTAAGTCAAATGTAAGGGAAATGCCCGCCGATCACAGCACGCGATTGGCTCCCATGTAGCGATCATGCCAGTAACCGCTCTTCATGGTCGCGACCGCGACGCCCTGGCTGCTCGTGGCACTGATGAAGTAACCGTCACCGAGATAGAGCCCGGAATGAGAGATGCCTTCGGCATAGGTCTGGAAATAGACAAGATCCCCGGGCTTCAGTGCGTTGACAGATACCTTGCGGCCTGCACTATACTGTTCATCCGCTCCGCGGGGAAGGACGATGCCCTTCCGGTTGAATACGTACTGGATGAAGCCGGAGCAGTCGAAGCCTCTGGGTGTCGTGCCGCCAAACTGGTACGGTACGCCGACATATTTCTTTGCTTCGTCCATGATGGCTTTCACTGTCGAAGACATCGCGTTTTCATGGTGCCACTGAACGGTCGCATCATCGATGCCCATAAAAGCCTTGTGATTCGCCTCGTGTCCGGCCTTGCGTGTCGATTTCTCCGGCGCCCAGTTCATTGCCTTTCCCATCAGGGCTTTGTATGTCGCAGGCCCCACGATCCCATCGACATCCAAATGCTTTTTGAACTGGAATTTCTTGACTGCAGCCGAGGTCTGGCTATTATAGTTACCGTCCGCTTTCAGGCGGTAGCCATTGGAGATCAGCCGACGCTGAATGTTCTGCACTTCCGGTCCTCTGGAACCTACCATGTAGTCTGCCATCGAAATCTGCCCCGCCCCGAAAGCAAGAAATCCTGCCAAGAGCAGTGCGCTGCACTTTTTCTTCATACGCTGCACTTCCTTCATCCTATTTTCTTCTATCGCTATCCGTCTATTCGATTGTCAGTCTCAATTTCCTTTCTATTGTAACATAATTGTAAGAAATCGAAAAGGGGAAAAAGGCGGCTCCTGATTTTCTAAAGGAAACGCTGAGCAAGCCTAAGTTTGAAAGCAGGGATGAGTGACGAGGGATTAGGGATTAGAAGCAAGCGGTGATCGAAATAGCGCAAATGGTGAGCTGACCGTTCTGCAAGAGAGATCTCTCGGCTACGCTCGAGATGACGACGGCGCGAAGCGCTATCAAAACTCTGCGGCGCTTCATTATTTTTTGCGCCGCACCACCATTTCACATTTCTCATTTCTAATTTCTCATTCAAGCGAAGTTTTCAAAAGGAATCAGTGGGCACGCCCGCCCGCGGGTGTGCCCTATATGAGTCACTAGTCACTTAGTCACTTTCCCTTCTTCATTCCCGAAAAGATCATCGCGGCTTTCTCCGTACACTTTCCCGCTGATGAAGTTCCGATCCACCATCATCTCGATGTGATAATGCGGATCGATCGAGAGAAGCTCCTTCTGGAGTGCCTGGTAGATTTCCTGATCTGTCTTTCGGCATGCGCCCTTGAGCTGGACTTCGAAGGAGATATGAATCGTATCTCCCTGTTCTTCGGCGAAGAAATCATGGTAGGACAAAGGCAGGCCGGAGCGGTAAATGGCTGCTTCCAGATCACGCTGGTACTCGCCTTCCTTCGGATTTGATACAGCTTTCGGGTCAGCATGAATGGTCGCCTGCACCTTGAGCTTCTCGCGAAGGGTGGTCATGACATTCTCAGCCAGCTCATGGCTCTCGACGAGGCTCAGATCGCTGTCGAGCTCGACATGGGCCGTGGCAAAATGGTTCTCCGGCCCATAGTCATGGACAATCAGGTCATGGACACCATAAACGCCCGGACACTGGAGGATCGTATCCTTGATCTCCTTGTACAGCTCTGCATCCGGTGTCGACCCTAAGATATCATTCACCGCCTGCTTCATGATGCCATAGCCGGTCCAAAGGATGAAGAGGGACATGATGACGCCCATCACACCATCGATGTGCCAGCCGAAGAAATATTCTACGAGCGTCGCGACAAGGACACCTGCCGTAGAGAGCATATCCGAGAGGGAGTCGGCGCTGTAGGCCAGAAACGAATCCGAGGAAAGCCTTTGGCTGGCTCTTTTATACCACCATGCCAGGAAGAGCTTCCCGATGAGGCCGAAAACCAGAATGCCGGCGACAAGCGGCGTAAAGTGGGTATCTTCCGGATGCAGGATCTTCTCGATGGATTCCCTTCCGAGTGTGATCCCCACATAGAGGATGACCGCTGCCATCACGGTCGAATTGATATACTCCAGACGCCCGTGTCCGAAAGGATGCTCTGTGTCGGATGGTTTTGCGGCATAGTAGAAGGTCATCATGAGCAGAAGCACCGAGCCCATATCAGTGATGTTATTAAAGCCATCCCCCATGACAGAGAGGAAACCGCTCTGCCAGCCGATGAATACCTTCACACCGCCAAGGACAAAGTTCACGGCCAGACCGACCAGCCCGACAAGGATCGCCTGCTGTGTACGCGATGCCGAAGCATCAGTAGAAAGGATTTGCATAGATCGTAATCTCCTGTAAAAAAAATGTGACATACCAAGCTGTGAAGTCAGCAAAAATAATAGGAATGGAGCGCGTAATGCCTACGAGGATATCGGCATCCCTCGCTTTCGTTTGAAATGACAGAAGCGGGAAAAGCGGCATTCTCGCTGAATCGCCAGCTGCTTTCACTCGTGTATTTTTCATGTCCGATTCTAATATAAATGAAAAGCCCCCTCATATATGCCGATGCATGTACTCCTACCCCCTATTCGACGGACTGCCTAAAAATCCCCCATATACGCCAAAAGGCTCTCCATAGGGAGAGCCTTTTGCCATTCTGGAAAAGCGGGAGGACGGATCCTCATGAGTTATATTTGTCGAAGTCGATGTCATTCAGGATGTCGCGAAGCTTCATCAGTTCATCCTTCGTCAGCGTCAGACCTTTGGTCATTGCGGAGTGTTCTTCATTCCAAGAACGCAGATCGAACTTTTCGCCTCTATTATTCCAGCTGGTATAGGTCAGCTGTTTTTTCCATCCATTGGAAGCCGTGGAGAGATCCCCAAGCTCTTCCTGAATCGTATACGTAATCTTTGCAGCCATTTTTTCACCTCATCAATCATGATTAAGGAAGTCATCCTTCCACACTAGCGCTATGGTAACATAATGAGACGAGCGTTGCAAGGGGAAACGAAGAGGATGCGAAAGGCGGTGAGAAAAACACTCTGTACATCAGTATCTGATATCGGAGAAAAAATCAACAAAAAAGAGCCGGAGGGCCGGCTCTTTTTCTTATTCACACTGTTTGCTTTCGACCCAGTTCTGGAAATCATACTTGCCATCTCTGGAAACATAGGCGAGCTGTACAGGAAGAGAGACAAGTCCGCCCTCTTCTCTGCCGCCGATATACAAATGATTCCACCGGCTTGAGACGCCTGCCACATCCTTGTACGCCACCGGCATGTAGAGCGCACGAAACGTGATGTAGTAGTCAAACGTGAAAAAGGACCAGGGGACTGCCACGAGCAGCTTCCTTTCGCAAATGAGCGCGACCGGGTGATGCACGCGGTTGATCCGCCACAGACAGAAGAAGATCACGACCACCGCCAGAACGTAGAAAAGGAATTGATCCTCATTCATCGCCCAGATCACTGCAGCGGCTCCGAGCAACACATACATCAGTGAAAGCGTGACGATGTAAACTTTCGATCGATAACATTCCCACAGTACTTTCCCGTAAATCTCTTCATTAAACCTATCCATCGTCTCACCTTCCTTCTAAAACCTATTCTTTTATCACCACGGAATATGCCTAATTGTACCGAACCAAAGGACAAAATCAAACTCATCGCCTTCCGATCGGCTGCCATGGCGACCTCGATCGAGGAGATCCGAAGATTGCATCATAGCGCACCCATTCTCTGGCATCCTTTTCCGTCCATTCTCTCACAGAAGGCACGGACTTTTCTTCCGCCGGAAGCGTTCCTTCTCGATGTTCACACTTCTCTTTCACCGGCACCGGCTTCTCTCTGACATAGGCCTGCATTTGTTCCAGGCGTGCTCTTTCCTGCGTTGAGAGATCCTGCGCTTCTGTCACTTTCTTCTTTATTGTAGCAGAAAGAGGGGGCTTTGGTAAAGGTTTTTCATGATAGACCGGCTTTTCCATTTCGTCCGGCAGATCCAGCTCTTTTCCCTCTTCCTGCTTGCCCCAGGTGGTGAGGATCTTCTTGCGAAGCGCTTGGTAGTCATACTCGCCATCCGTATCAGTAGCAGAAGGCGGCACGCTTTTTTCCTCATGCGGGATATCCGGCGGCATATTCACCGGCGGTCTCTTTCGCCTTCTAAAGAGTGCCTTGTAGAGGAAGAACCCCCAGATCAGGAAAAAAATAAGATGGAAAGGCTCGAAAGACATACCATCACCTCCCTGAAAAAAACGGAGGAAGCCCTTTCTGCGACTTCCTCCTCATACGGTCTCTCGGAAGAGAGATCCCCGATCAGCGTTTCTTTAAAGCCTCGATCGCTGCTTTGCGATCCGGCTTTCCGAAAACGGATGAGCCTGCGACAGAAATGGTGACACCGGCTTCTCCGAGTGCGAGGATATTGTCCGGTGTGACACCGCCATCGACTTCGATATCGAGCGCATCCCGATGCATGGCCTTCGCCATGTCCTTCAATCTGCGGATCTTATCGAGTGAGTAGGAAATGAATTTCTGTCCGCCAAAGCCGGGATTGACAGACATGATGAGGACGAAGTCCAGGATAGGCAGCAGTTCTTCGATCATAGAGAGTGGCGTCCCGGGATTCAGCGCAATGCCGGCCTCCATCCCCTTTTCCTGAATGGCATGGACGAGGCGGTCATGATGGACGGCCGCTTCCGCATGGAAGGAGACCATCGCTGCACCCGCCTTGGCAAGATCATCAAAGTAGACTTCCGGATGCTCTGTCATGAGATGCACATCGAAAGGAAGTGTCGTATGCTTTCGGAGCGCTTTGATGATGGGGCATCCGAAAGTCAGATTCGGCACGAAATGCCCGTCCATAACGTCCAGATGGACAAGATCGGCGCCGGCCTTTTCGATATCCTTCAGTTCGGATGCAAGATTTGCAAAATCAGCGGATAAAAGAGATGGTGCGATTTTCATAGAAACCTCCTCGCTTCAGATTCTTTGATTTCTTCTAACAGATGGAGATAGGACAGATACCGTTTTTCCTGGATATCGCCGCGTGTGACGGCGTCCCGAACGGCACAGTCCGGCTCCTTCGCATGCATACAATCGCGGAAACGGCATTTCCCGAGAAAAGGACGAAATTCGCGGTAGAGATAAGCAAGATCGTCCGCTTTGACATGAAGCACATCGAGAAGCGTATAGCCCGGGGTATCCATCAGGAAATGGCCATTCTCAGTCCGGACGAGCTCAGCGTGACGGGTCGTAGTGCGGCCGCGGCCGGTGTGCCGGCTGACAGCACCTGCCTCGAAATGGGTACGGGCCAGGAAGTGATTCAGCAGACTGGATTTCCCGACGCCCGAAGGGCCGGAGAAGGCAATGATGGGACCCTGAAAGGCAGCCTGCAGTGCATCCAGTCCCTCACCGGTCACCAGCGATGTCAGGATGCAGGAATAGCCCGCTTTTTCATAAAGAGTCTGCACCTCTTTGGCGGCGTCCCTTGCCAGATCGCATTTATTGATCACGAGCAACGGCTCGATGTCCTCATTTTCTGCCATGAGGATCATTTTGTCTAAGATGCCAAGCGAGAGATCCGGCGTGCGGATGGCACTCACCAGCACAAGCTGATCGACGTTGGCGACGGGCGGACGATGCAGGGCATTTTTTCGGGGATACACCTTTGTGATGACGCCTTCGCTGCCTAGCCCTGTCTCATATTCGACAGCGTCCCCTACGAGGATATCGGTTTTCCGTTTCAGCCTTCCCCGCGAACGGCAAAGGGTGAGCTGCTCCCCCTCTCCCGCGATAGAGAAATAGCCGTTTTGGTTCTTAAGAATGATTCCTTTCATCAGAGCTCCCTGTCCTGTACGACGGAGCCGTCGATGATGACCTGTACACGCACACTGCCGCTGCCGGAGACGTCCTTGGTGACGGTGCTTCCCGGATTTGCCTTGGCGCTGTATACCGTATGGCGGCCATTGTCATCGGCCACAAGGATGTCGACCTGCCGTGGATTTCCGCCTTTCGGGATGGAAATATTCACAGTCCCGTTCTTCTTCGCCTTCTGCTTGGCGGCGACAGTCAGGTTCACGACCGTATCAGACTTTGTCTCACCGGCCGCCGGGTCCTGCGAGACGACCACCGCACTCGCATCATCGATCGAGCCGCCATCGCTCGACGTGATGGTGCCGACAGCCAGTTTCAGAGAAGAAAGTGTATTCTTCGCATCTGAAAGTGTCATGCCGACGACACTTGGAATGCTGACCTTCTGCTTCATATTGATGACGATATTGACACGCGTCCCCTTCGTCGTCTTGCTGCCCGGCTCCGGACTCTGGGAAATGATGATCTCCGACGGCTTATCAGGATCATTGCCATTTTCGACAGCTCCGATCGTGAGTCCGAGCTTATCGAGACGCTCCTTTGCCTGAGAAAGAGTAAGTCCCTTGAGGTCAGGGATCAGCATCGTAGAACCGCCCTTGCTGACCGTAAGGTGGATAATGCGCTTTGCCTTGACATTTGTCCCTGCGATCGGCGTCTGGGAAATGACCTCCCCCGCAGGGACGTCATCACTGGCGATCTCATCAACAGATACCTTGAGATCGAGCTTCTTGAGCGTCGTCTGAGCGACCTCGACCGGCTTGCCTACGACATTGGGCACGGTGACATTCTGGCTGCTCCAGAAGCTGCCGAAGGAGAAGAAGGCCCATGCAAAGCAGCAGACGAAAAGGAGCGCCATGCTGATCCAGATGTATTTCTGCGGCATGTTGCCGATGTAGTTCAGGATCTTGCTTTCTTTGGATATTTTTTTCGGCTTCCGTTCCGCCTTGTGGATCGGGCGCGTCATCGCTGTAAAGTCATGCGAAGCCGGTTTGTAGATGGTCGTGGTGAAGCCCTGCGCGATTTTCAGCTCAGAAATAAAATCCCCCACCGTATCATAGCGCTTATTCGGGTCTTTCTGCAGCGCCGTCAGAAGGCACTCTTCGAGCATGGGAGAGATCGCCGGATTGTACTTCGTCGGACGCGGCACATCCCCCTGCATATGCTTGAGCGCGATGGAGACAGCGGTCTCCCCTTCGAAGGGCAGATGATGTGTCAGCATTTCATAGAGCACGATACCAAGAGAGTAAATATCCGTCTTTTCCGTGATCTTATCTCCGGCCGCCTGCTCCGGAGAGAGGTAGTGTACCGAGCCTAAGATGGACTGCTTGTCGATGACGGTCGAAGAATTGATGGCGCGTGCGATGCCGAAGTCAGTGACCTTCACCTTGCCATCTCCCGTGAGAAGGATATTGTGCGGCTTGATATCACAGTGGATGATGCCATTATCATGCGCTTCTTCGAGCGCATTTCCGATGTCGATCGCGATACGGACTGCCGTATCGATCGGAATGCTCGGATGTGACTGGATGTACTGCTTCAGGGTCTGCCCTTCCACGTACTCCATGACGATATAGTGGATATCGCCATCACAGCCGACATCATAGATGCCGACGATATTCGGATGCGTGAGCTTGCCTGCGGACTGTGCTTCATGGCGGAAACGCAGGACGAAGTCTTCGTCTTCTGCAAAATTGCCGTGCAGGATCTTCACCGCTACGACACGATCCAAAAGGATGTCCTTGGCCATATAGACATCAGCCATACCGCCGGAGCCGATCTTTTTGATCAGCTCATATCGTTCGTCAAGAATCTTTCCTATCATTGTTTGCTCCGTCTCTTGCTTATTGTTATTGGTCACGGAAATCTGAGAAATCGCCGATTCCATTGTGGGATCAGTATTTCCCTGAAGGGAGCAGCCCAGAAAAAACACGGCCGCTTTGCATCCGTTCCTCAGTTCTCATTCAAAAAGTGCCAGAATGACCGACACATTATCCCTTGCACCGGCGGCATAGACAAGCTCCATCAGCCTATGGCCCAGCGCATCTATGTCCGTCTGTTCTTTACGGGGGCTCTCTCCGATTACACGAGAGAGGGTATCATCCTCGACCATGCCGGAAAGACCGTCGCTGCAGAGGAGGATCAGCGTCCCCTTACTCACCGGAAAGCATCCCGTATCCACGGAAAGCGGCCGCTCGATACCGACCGCACGTGTGATCTCATTCTTTCTTGGATGCAGACGCATTTCCTCTTTAGAGATCTTACCTTCTGCTACCAGCTGCATCACGAAGGAGTGATCCACCGTCACCTGGGAGAGGCTTCCATCCTGCCAGACATAAAGGCGGCTGTCTCCCACATGCGCCCAGAAGACCTGTCCCTCCGAAAAGGCGCACACGACCATCGTCGTCCCCATCGAAGAGAGTGCTGGCGTCTTCGTCTTTTCGGAGAGAATCGCCTCATTCGCCGCCAGTACGGCTTCCTTCATGAGCGCTTCCGATACCGGCTCTTCGCATTTTCTCCGGAAAAAATCCTCTGCAGCAGAGACGGCAAGACGGCTGGCAAGCTGTCCGCCATCATAACCGCCCATGCCATCGGCCAGAAGATATACATCTGGTACAGAGAGCGAGATCGCATCCTCATTGACCTTTCGCACCAGACCGACTTTTGATTCCCCGTAAGTAAGTATCATACCCTGCCTGTCTTATCCAGGGAATGCCGATCGCGATCGGCATTGATCCGATCGTATTCCCCTTGGAAGGCACAGCGTGATGAAGAGCTCCATCCCTGTGTCTTCCTTGAAATCCTCTTTCATGCTTCCAAAGGCGCAACAAAGAGAGTGAAATAAGATTTGTACTAATACTAGCATTTTGCAGGAACATAGTCAATTTGGATTGATGGCCAAGTGGGAAAATCATGGCTGCTTTCCCGCGAAGGCCGCCCACCAGTGGGAATTTTCATCGGGTATACCGCGCCGAGTGGGAATGAAGCGAAGTACGGAAGCGGTATCATCTCCCGATGCCTCTTTGCTGCCTCTGAAAGCTCGGCATGAACCCCCAAATATATGCTCCCCGAATTTCTAATCTGGTGTTCTCTTGTTCGCCCCTTTTCCGTGAAGTAATATAATTTCAGAGATGAGAGCGATGAAAAGACCGATGGAATGGAGGATTGATGTCCATGAGAAAAGCCGTAATGATTCTGATCGCAGCCATTCTTTTATGTGGCTGGAATGTCAATGCAGACAGCATGGCCGGCGAAGAGACGTATGAGATCGTGACTGTACAAGACAATGATACACTCTGGGATATAGCAACAAAGAAAGTCGATGATCGGATGGATGTACGAAAATACATCTACGAGGTGCAGCAGCTGAATCATCTGGGCGATGCATGCATACTGACGCCGGGAAGCAAGCTGAAGCTCCCTGCCGTCAAAGAGTGATCCGCCAGAAAAGCGGTCAAGATCTAGGGAAACGCTGATTCAATCGCAGACAATCAAAAAGCCAGTAGGTGTGAAAAAGTATTCACACCTACTGGCTTTTTGCGTAGCGCAGAAAAATCAGCCGACAGAAACGAGCTCGATCTTGAAATTCAGCTCCTTGCCTGCCATTTCATGATTCGCATCAAAGGTGATGGTCGTATCGGTCTTGGCAGTGACCTTGACAGGGAAACGCTGTCCCATCGGGCCGGAAAGGTACACTTTTTCTCCGACTTCCAGCTCTTCGGATCCCGGCATCTGCTTCTGCTCGATGGTCAGGATGTTGTCCGGATCCGGCATGCCGTAGGCTTCCTCCGGCATCAGGTGGATATTCTTGATCTCTCCGACTGCCATATCCTTGACCGCTTCATCGAAGCCTTTGATCATCTGACCAGCGCCGCAGAGGAATTCGATCGGATCTCCTCTGTCATACGAGGAATCAAACTTGGTGCCGTCGTTAAAGGTACCTTCGTAGTGGACTTTGACTTTTTTGTTCGTGTTGCTCATGATGATTCTCCTTTTTATAGATAAATACATATATAGACATGACCGATGAACAGCGCAGCGTTTATTCCCTGCCGCCACAGGGTAATGCTGTTAAGTTAAGGAAATCGTTAGCTACGTAACGTCTTGCTTCCCCC
>OIZI01000449.1_pt1 | contig 21428 bp, 19 predicted proteins | sample 1588441 | NCBI WGS metagenome assembly OIZI01 (sample SAMN03283284) | human gut metagenome | biome: human-associated habitat; material: feces | host: Homo sapiens | place: Peru | collected 2012 | reverse complement strand
ACATATTCAATTTCGTCCAGGGTCACGGTTTCCGCATGATCCCGGAAGTTGTAGGTGAAAACAATTTTATCATCATACACATACACAGAGTTCAAAAATGTATCGATCATTTCCCGCTGATAGGCCTTGTCGTTGATGTTGCCGTATTTGAAGCGGCTGATCCATTTTACAATTTCCTCTTTGGTAAAAACAGGCTGCGCCATCTGGGCGCGGATCAGGCTGATATTCAGCTCCTCTTTCTGATGTTCCAGTTCTTCCATTCGCTCCTTGGTCGTAGGCGTAAAAATGCCTGCCTCAATTGCTTTCAGCAGATTTTTAAGACCTTTGTCACACGCACGGAGCTGTTCTTTGATGGAGGGAATCATCGGATTCTCCTGTCCCTGTATGGCAATGATGGCATCTGCCACCCGGTCAATTACTTTATCTGTGAGAACCTTGGTCACAGTCTCCACAACCACCGCCCGTTCCAACCAATCCCGCTTGAGTGCTTTCCGTTTGCAGGTATGCCCATGCTTGGCGTTGATACATTTGTAGTAGTAATAGAACGTTCCGTTCCTGCTTTTCCCACACTCACCGACCATATGACCGCCGCAAGTGCCGCAAAACACCTTTCCGGACAGCAGGTACTCCTCCTTGGCCTTGGCTCTCCCCGGAGATTTCTTGTTTGCTTCCATCCGTCTTTGCACCCTTTCAAATACATCTTTTTCCACCAGAGCCGGAACGCCGCCCGGGATGATTGTGTCGCCATAGCAGTAGTCCCCGATATATTTCCTGTTTTTCAAAAGAAGCGTCATGGCACTTGCCTGGAATGGCCTGTTAAAGTTGTTGCGCAAGCCTCTTGCGTTCAAGTCTTTTATAATGCTCTTGATCAGCTCGCCCTTGTCGTAGCGGGAGAAAATCTCCCGCACGATAGGGGCGGTTTTTGGATTCACGACCAATGCCCCGGTTTCTTTATTCACGGAATACCCATAGGCCAATGTACCGCCGTTATTCCGGCATTTCATTGCGTTTTCCCGCTGACCACGGCGCACCTTGACCGCCAGCTCTGCGGAATAATACTCCGCCATACCTTCCAGCATGGATTCCAGGATAATTCCCTCCGGGCCGTCGGCAATGGCCTCCTTGGCAGATACGACCCGCACACCGTTCTTTTTCAGAATGTGCTTGTAATGGGCACTGTCATATCGGTCACGGGAGAATCTGTCCAGCTTCCATACGAGAACCACGTCAAACAACCGCTTTTCGCTGTCGTGGATCATCCTCTGAAAATCCGGGCGGTCCGCCGTTCTGGCGGACAGTGCCCGGTCAATATAGTTTCCGACAATCGCCAGCTTGTTTTGCTCCGCGTACTCCCGGCAATCCCGAAGCTGTCCCTCAATGGATTCCTCTCGCTGGTTATCCGAAGAATAGCGGGCGTAAATGACTGCGTTCATGCTGATACCTCCTTCCCGTGCATCATATCGTCTTTCTGATCCCGCTGCAAATGTACGGCGGACTTTTCGGATAGAGAAGCCTGCATCAGAGGGAGGAAGAACCGTGCCAGCCTTTCAATTGCGAAGTCGGGAATATGTGTGGAATCGTCCTGGGTTACGGTTTCCATATCCGGGGTAGGGGTATTCAATGCTTTTGCTTCCATCAGTAGCCCCCTATCGGTCCTTTTCGGTTCGTCGGCGGTAGTCCTTCTCACAGAGCTTTATAACCGCCTCCTCAATTTGGATAGGCGTATAGCTATTGGGGAAGAATTTGCGGATACGTTCCATGGGGATTTTCAATCGATCTTTCTGATTTGCCTTTTCCTCGCCCATAATGGAATGCAGTTTTGGCACGGTCAGAGTCTTTGCTTGGTATTCCTTTTTCATGCGGATTGCCTGAGATAGGGATGGAGTGCAGTCGTTGCGGCGCATTTCTTCCAAGAGGTAGGTCTGGGCTTTTTCCGGGAGATAACTCAGTTCCACAGCGGGGGTGAGGGCGATTTTTCCGTCATCGACAAGCTGAAGCAGTCCCGGAATCAGGTGGGTCAGGCGCACATAACGCAACACCTGATTCTTACTGTCTCCACCATCAGCCCCAACCTGTTCGGCTGTCACCAACTTCTCCCCAACTTGGGGAGAAGTGCGACCTTGGTGTTTTATTGCCTCCATTTTCAGCTTATAGGCAAACGCCTTTTCACTGGGCAGAATATGCTCCCGGTGGAGGTTGCTGTCTACCAGCATAATAGCCGCTTCTTCCCGGCTGATTTCGTAGACGAGGGCAGGGACCTCCGAAAGCCCTGCCCTTTGTGCTGCGTGTAGTCTGCGGTGGCCGCTAATCACTTCGTATCCGTCTGTTCCCTCTAACGGGCGGACAATCAGTGGGGAGAGAACGCCCTCATTGTGAATGCTCTCGGTCAACATTTCCATTTCTTCGTTGTCCAAGACCTTATAGGGGTGACCCTCAAAGGGGTGCAATTTTGCTATGGGAATCACAATAGAGTTACATAACTTCTTTTCTATAAGCGTCATTCCTTTCATCGTTGGGGACGGGCACTTCTGCCCGTCCTTGTGTTAATTTGTCAATCGGTATCGGGTCAAGGACTGCGGATAGAATATTCTGTGCCGCATCCTGAAATAGCCGAACACCCTCGTCGTAGTGCTTGGCATCAATGGCGTTCAGCACATGGGCATTCATGGCAATCTGATTCAGGTTGTTCCCGATGGCATGAAGCTCCCGCATCATTGCCCAAAAGTCAGGAGGCGGTGCCTCCTTTGGGACAACTCCCGAAATCACCATCCGCAAATAAGTTTCTCTGGACAATCCAGATGCAGCAACAAGCTGATTCAGGTATGCCATTTCATCGGCTGCCAGCCGGACTTTTATTTCATAAATTCTTTTGTTCATGTTCCTCCTTTAAGTACATAGGGTTTCAGGGATATGCCCTGACAAGCTGCCTTTGGGGACAAAAGGCGATGCTTGCCAGACTAAAGACATAACCTTTTCTATCATGTTGAATCGCCCCCACATTACCCACAATTCAGTGATAAACAGCCCTGCCCTGAACGATACTGTGCATGAAAAAGTGTACACTAGGTCTGTTGTAGGCATCTGTCCCTGTGTAATTATGGTCGGGTAAAACCAGTGCTTTGGGACGGTGCTTTTCTGCAAATACGCCATCATATTGTCCGATTTTGACTCCGCAAACCGTCAAATGCGACGGCACATCGTTTTGGGACATTCGCACATCGATGGCGTTTCCCCCAAAAAACGTCGTCATTTTCTCATTCCATGCCGTCGAAAGCATCCAAAACGCCAGCGTTTGCTCGGCGCTTTCCTGTGATGGCTGGGGAATCTCATGAACAGGCTGAAAAGGGGCCACATTTCCAGCTGCTTTCAGTTCCTCCCGAAGCATCAGCCGAAATCTGCCCATGAAGGAGTCCTCTCTGCTTTCCGTTTCCTGGGCATCCAGGCAGTCGTTAATGGCCTGCACCACGGATTTGCTGAAAGAACTCCCCGCCGCTTTCCGATCCCTCAGATACTCCAACGCACGGGCATCCTCCGCACGGGACGGCTTGAAGCGTATCGTGGTTTTCGTGGCCCTCATTTCGCACCTCCCGTCACATTTTTTACCTCGGCCATGTACTCGTAGCCTTTGGCCGTGGCGCAAATGTCACTAATGATGATGATTTTGTCAGGGTCAATTGGGAAGAAATTCTTCAGCAGGCAGCCACCACCGCCCACCACGTAGAGTCTCATAATCCGGGGATCGTAACCATGCTCCCGGAGCTTGCGGAATACTTTTTTCGCATAGTCGCTGGCCGTTATCTTCATAGTCTTTTCCAGTTCTTCGTCAATACCGGCTGTACCGTACCGCAGGAAATTGTGAATCATCTGTTCCTCCAGTTCGGCATGGTGTTCCCGCATAAGAGCTTCCTGGATAGCCAGCACGCACTGCTGAACACCGTACTTTTCCGTAAACATCTGCCGCAAATCCACATTGCTGTCCAGGGTGCGCAGGATGTTCATGGTGCCGTTGCCGATGTCACAGAGCATATTGCTGCCAGTGAAGTAGTTGACAATGGGCGCAATCGAGGCAAATCCCTGGGGATAAACTGCCGCACCTACAATGCGGATGCGGTAGTCCTTTCTCCGAAAAGTAAATTCCACTGTACTCTTCTGAAGAAGATACGTCTGAAATGCTTTCCGCTGCTTCGCTACCCAGGACAGAGGCAATCCCGCCGCCAGGAACACGTTGGCCTGGGTAATTTGTTCCCTGCTCAGTTCCCGGGCAATGGCCGCCAGGGTCAGGATGTAGTAATCCTCGTCCATGACCTTTTCGGCGGCGTATTCCTTATGTCCAACACCGATCTGGTAGTAGCGGCCCTGATAAATCAGCAAATCGTTCTTGAAAGTCGGTTCCGTGTCGCTGCTCTCTACACCGGTAGGGAAGCAGCAGTTGGCCGTTTTGATGTTGCCATATCCATGGTCAACGCCGATGATGTAAATTCCGTTTTTGTTTTTCATTTGATTTTCCTTTCAAAATTAAGATTTTTGCGCACCTATTCGCCCTCGCCCCCGTGCGCTTTGGATTCATCTGACGCCCGATAGCGAATCAGGTCCATGGGAGTCTCACCCCTGCGCTTCCGCCCAGCTCTTTCGAGAAGTATCATTGTCCTGTCCCCGCCGTCGTCGCCTTGCCGGTTGCAAACCTGCATTGGAGGCTCGTGTTTGTCGCTCACGTTGAAAACGGTCATGGCGCACGGCCTCCCGGCTCTGGTGGGGAAGAATGTAACAGATGAATGATTATGAACTTGTCAAGCTGCATTGAGAGGGACAATACCCCCTTCACTTATCGCGGGAAAAACGGGGTTTTGTGAGGGTGTTTTGCAAAAAATATTTTCGGGCCAGAGATACCTCTCATGTGGTAGGCATCCAGAATGGGCAAAAGTAAAAGGGTTTCTCAAGATTTTTTCAATTTCATAAAGCCTGCACAAATTCCCTCATATATTGAGCCCACGAAACAGGCCGATTTTTTACATGCTTCGGGAAATAATTTATTTTTGTGAAATTCGACGAAGCAGCGTGGGATATTATCCCCTCACCTATCGCGGCAAAAATGAGGTTTTGTTAGTGTATTTCCTTAAAATATTTTCCCCCTCACTTAAGTAGCCATCGAGGCGGGCCGTTTTTTAATATGATTTCTGAAAATAAACTATTTTTGTTAGAAATGACAAAAACCGCCACGGTGCGACTGACAGAATCAGTACACACCATGGCGATTTTGCTATATGCTTTTTCTAGGCAAAAATCAGTTCATTCAACACAATTTCATCTGCCCGATTTCGAATGTTGTTCATCCGGGCAACCCAATCCATTTGATTTTCTGCTTTCAGTTGCTCGGTAACACCCTCCTGCTGTGCCAGCTGAGAAATAAGGTGCTGCTCCATTTCCTGTGCCTGACGGTCAATTTCTTCCAGATGGGGGTTCAGCGTGCCCTCCATGAGCATTATAGTGTAGAGTGCCTCCCGATGCTTCCTTAAATAGTTGAAGCGCAGCATTCCCCAACGGCCTACCTTGGGGCTTTCCGGTGCAACCAGATTGGGGAGATAATAGTCCCCGACACGGGTATAGGTGATTTCCATATGTGTCCCTCCATTGATAACTTGTATGATAAGCACACTATAACTCCCTGCATAGGAATCTGCAAATGTACCGCACAATTACACATTGTATTGGTGAGAAACCTTGGACGTACTCCTTTTTTGTGAAATTGTGCATAGAGTGATTGCAATTGGAGGTAAATTTGTGTATCATATTGTAAATGTGCAGAACAGAGCATATTATGAGGATAGAATATAGGAACCCCCGTATTATCCTCCCGATAGCAATGCAAAGGCTGATCTGCGAATGGACTGAGAATAGATTCTTTCGCTACAGCTCTTGTAACAGTATGAGATACAAGATAACCATGGAGGTTGTTGAAATGGCTGAAAATAGTACAAGCAATATCGGCTTTGAAAAACAAATCTGGGATGCAGCTTGTGTTTTGCGTGGAAATATCGATGCATCCGAATACAAATCAGTCGTTCTGGGACTGATTTTCTTAAAGTATATCTCTGACCGTTTTGAGACCAAACACCAGGAACTTGTGGATGAAGGTGCTGGATTTGAGGAGGATCAGGATGAATATGCTGCTGAAAACATTTTCTTTGTTCCTGAAAATGCAAGATGGAGTGTAATTGCCGCTGCTGCGCACACGCCAGAAATTGGCACGGTAATCGACGATGCCATGCGTAGCATTGAGAAAGAAAACAAGCGTCTCAAAGATATTCTTCCCAAGAACTTTGCTCGTCCAGAGCTGGATAAACGGCGACTTGGTGAAGTGGTTGATCTTTTCACCAACATTCAGATGGTCGATCATGGAAACAGCAAGGATATTCTTGGTCGTACATACGAATATTGCCTCTCTAAGTTTGCTGAGCAGGAAGGAAAGCTTGCCGGTGAATTTTATACCCCTGCCTGTGTCGTGCGGACTCTCGTTGAGGTATTGCAACCGTTCAACGGACGTGTTTATGACCCTTGCTGCGGCTCTGGCGGTATGTTTGTACAGTCTGCAAAGTTCATTGAGAATCACGGCGGCAACATCAACAAGATTTCCGTCTTTGGTCAGGACTCCAACCCGACCACATGGAAGATGGCTCAGATGAATCTTGCTATTCGTGGTATTGAAGCTGACCTCGGCAAGTTCAATGCGGACACGTTCTTTAACGATTGTCACCCGCAGCTCAAGGCAGACTTTATTATGGCAAATCCGCCCTTCAACCTTTCTGGATGGGGCGCGGATAAACTTGTTGATGATGTCCGTTGGCAGTATGGTACGCCTCCTGCTGGCAATGCCAACTTTGCATGGTTACAGCACATGATCTGGCATCTCGCTCCGAACGGTCGTATCGGCATGGTGCTTGCAAATGGTTCCCTTTCCTCGCAGTCTGGCGGTGAAGGTGAAATCCGCAAGAACATTATCAACGCTGACCTTGTGGACTGTATCGTCGCAATGCCGACGCAGCTATTCTACACGACGCAGATCCCGGTATCGCTCTGGTTCCTTGCAAAGAACAAGAAGCAGAAAGGCAAGACACTATTCATCGACGCACGGAAACTCGGCACTATGGTTACGCGGAAGCTGCGCGAACTGACGGATGAAGACATCAAGAAAATTGCCGACACCTACAATGCATTCGTTGAAGGAACGCTCGAAGATGAAAAAGGGTTCTGCGCAGTTGTTACTACGCAGAACATCGCAAAGCAGGATTACATTCTCACGCCGGGGCGCTATGTTGGCATTGAGGAACAGGAAGATGACGGTGAACCGTTTGAAGAGAAAATGGAGCGTCTGACTTCTGAACTGTCTGAGCTTTTCACTAAGTCTCATGAGCTTGAAGCTCAGATAAAAGAAAGGTTAGGAGCGATTGGATATGAGATTTAATCTATGGGAAGATTGCAGCAGGGTTCCTCTAACCGAGCTGCTGTCTTTTGTTGTAGACAATCGCGGCAAGACTGTTCCTACTGCGCCCAGCGGACACAAGCTGATAGCAACGAATTGCGTGACAAACAATACCCTGTTTCCGGTGTATGAAAAAATTAGATATTTAAGTGAGGAAACTTATCAGACATGGTTTCGGGCACACCCGATTCCCGGTGATATTCTTTTCGTGAACAAGGGAACTCCGGGACGAGTCTGCCTTGTTCCTGATCCCGTTGATTTTTGTATCGCGCAAGATATGATTGCATTGCGCGCTGACGAATCGAAGATTTATCCCAAATATTTGTTTGCAGTGCTAAGAAGCAGAGAAATTCAACAACAGATATATAACACAAATGTGGGAGACGTTATTCCACATTTCAAGAAGCAATTTTTGGATCAGTTGTTGATTCCCATACCTAAGCGGTCTATACAAGAGTCAATCGGAGACTTGTATTATTTGCTTAGCCTCAAGGCAGAACGTAACAAAAAGATAAACGATAATTTAGCGGCTTAGAGCTGGACGGCAGAGACATCGACCTCGCCGGACATGAGTTTAGGTAGCAATGAATCCCGTAGTGTTGAAAGTCGCAAGTTTTCGATGTTGTTGTTAAGTACCTCCTGAAACATGGGCTCTGCAACACGGAGAAACGCCTTAGCATCATCATCAGAGAGTTTCATGATTTGCTCTGATTCAAAATCTCTGGTGGTAATCGCATCAAATACGGCTCCACTTGCTTTGTGCTTGAGCCTATCAACAGCTTTGAGTGTGTAGAAATATACAAGAAGTTGATGCGTCTCTTTACCGGCAAGCGCATAACAGGATTGGTTCATAGCCATCGGAACTCCGGACATACCAACTTTGCCAACAGTGCCTCTTGCAGTGACGAAAACGGTATTCACAGGATATAGTCGGCTGTTACAATGCGAAAGCCCTTCTTCGGTGATAGTCTTTTCTGTGATAAGGGTATATGGTGCGCCAACATCTTTTGGGGTAAAGAAGGCAATATTACCGTTCCAATAAGTGTTTTCGCCTGTTTTTGGAGTCCCACCGCCGAGTATCTGTATCAAATCGGTGAATCTAACCTCGGTGTTTGACTGATCATAGAGGCTTGAAAACAATGCTGCGGCTTGCTGTTGTAAATTATCGTTTACCGCCTGAATAACTCTCACCAGTGGCGAGAGTTTTACAAAAGGGACTGCCACTGAATGTCGTTCTCTTACCTCGAAAGGAGACACGACAATGACAGAACAACTCATCACGGAGATACAGCGAAAAATGCTGCCGTATCTTAACAACGAACAGCTCATGCACCTTCGGGATGCAATGGCTGAGACATTGGATGGGGCAACGATCACATATGATGGCAGATCAAATTCCGTAGCAGAAGAGACGGATGCAGTTGAAGCATTTATCACGGCAAAGCGGATCGAAGGCTGTTCGGAGAAAACCCTGAGCTACTACCGAAAGACGATTGAGGCTCTGAATGCCGGAGTTGGAAAGGCTGTGCAGCGGATTACCACAGATGATTTGCGTCGCTATCTGACTAACTATCAGGTTCAGCGTAGGTCGAGCAAAGTGACCATAGATAATATTCGTCGGATTCTGTCCAGTTTCTTCTCTTGGCTTGAAGATGAGGATTTCATTGTAAAAAGTCCGGTACGCCGGATTCACAAAGTCAAGACTGCAAAGGTGGTCAAGGACACTTATACCGATGAAGCGTTGGAGCTGATGCGCGACAACTGCAAAACGGCACGAGACTTGGCGATGATTGATCTTCTGGCTTCGTCCGGAATGCGTGTTGGAGAACTGGTCACGCTAAACCGTGAGGACATCAACTTCAACGAACGCGAATGCGTGGTTATCGGCAAGGGCAATAAGGAACGATTGGTCTACTTCGATGCAAGGACGAAGATTCACCTTCAAAACTATCTTGAGGGTCGAACGGATGAAAACCCAGCATTATTTGTATCACTGAAGGTCCCATTTGACCGGCTGATGATCGGCGGAGTGGAGACACGCCTTCGAGAATTGGGAAAGCGTCTGAATATTCCAAAGGTTTACCCTCACAAGTTCAGGCGTACACTTGCTACTACTGCCATAGACAAAGGAATGCCCATAGAGCAAGTCCAGCAGCTCTTAGGGCATCAAAAAATCGACACCACATTGCACTATGCAATGGTGAAACAACAGAATGTGAAGCTGGCACACAGAAAATACATCGGATAGGAATGCAAATATGGAAACCAAGAAATACCGATTTGATGAAGTGACTATCAACTTTGACAAGAAACGAATCCCTCTTTCCAGCGCACAACGCGAAAAAAGGCAAGGCACGTTTCGTTATTATGGTGCGCAAGGAGTGATCGACCATGTTGATGATTATATCTTTGATGGTACATATCTACTAATTGCAGAGGATGGCGAGAATCTAAAATCAAAAAAGCAGAACATTGCGCAGGTTGTTGACGGACAATTTTGGGCCAACAACCATGCACATATTATTCAAGGAAACGAACAGTGTGACACCCGATTCCTTTGCTATTTGATAAACAGCATGGACTTATCTGGATATGTCACCGGTTCAGCTCAGCCAAAATTATCTCAAGCGAACTTGAATGCCGTAACACTCTCTCTACCTACTCTCGCTGAGCAAAAGAGGATTATAGAATACCTATATATGCTTGATCAGAAGATAGATGTCAATCGACAGATAAACGATAATTTAGCAGCTTAGAGCTGGACGGCAGAGACATCGATCTCTCCGGACATGAGTTTCGGGAGAAGCGCATCCCTTAGAGTTGCGAGCTTATTGTTTTCGTTCTGCTTTGAAACAATAGCAGCAGCCATAGGTGCAATTAGGGTGTTGAAACGATCCAGCGTCCCATTGTCAGGCAAGTGCAGTTCCAATGCCTTCACGCGCTCCTTGGGCAATTCCGTCTGACCAGTGCTTCCGGTATGAAGGGATTCAATTTCCCTTTCATGAAGAACTCCCCACAGCCCAATATAGAAAATCAGATTTTCTTTTGCCGGTCTGACAACCGTTACATGGGAATCAACTGTGATATTTTGGGGCTGGAACCAAACCTGTGCTGCGCGTCCCAATGTTCCGTCTCCCGTTGAGTTAATCAATAAATCGCCAAAGCGAAGCCATTTCTCATTGATTACTTTTGGGGTGTGAGTTCGTGCCTGAGAAAGATCAATCATGTGGTTACGAATGCACTTCTGATTGATCACTATCTGATCAGAGTTATCGGAGTATTTGGGCGCAATTCCGCGGCTTATAAGCGATGTGATCTTCTCCAAGTTGACAGTTTCCCATTCTTTCGGTTCAATGCCATCGAAAGGGCTGTACTCAACAAACCATGACTTGAAAATCGTTACGGCTTGCTGCATTAAATTATCGTTTACATCAAAGGAGACTATCATGGAAAAACAGATTTTGAAGTCTGTACACTTCAAACAGCTCAAATGTTTGAATGATGTCACGATTTGCTTTTCAGATACACTTACAGCAATTATGGGTGTAAATGGTGCGGGCAAAACAACCGTAATTCACGCTCTTGCTTGTGTTTATCAGCCGGACGATGGAGGGAAGGGTGAAAACCATAAATTCCCTGAGTTTTTTGTTCCAAATACAGACTCCCTATGGAGAGGCAGTGAGCTTCACGTTGTAAACGAGACAGAAGGAAAAAACGGTCAACGTGTCGTGCTTCCGTCAAGAAGATACGGAAAAGACTTTGACAGGTGGTCACCAAGATACGAAAATCGACCTAAGCGAAATGTTTATTATATCGGAATTGATACTTGCCTCCCGGAAATTGAAAAAAGTACGGCTACCAGTAGAATTAAGTATTCGTCCAAAAAAAAGACCGGGCGTCTTGCGGACAACATCATTCGCGATTCTGCTTATATTCTGAATAAGCCATACCAAGAACTGTTAGATAACACGTATCAAAACAAACATTTTTCGGGTGTCGCGCTTTCCTCAGGACTTAAGTATTCTTCACTCAGCATGGGAACCGGAGAGCAAAGAGTCCTAAAAATTCTTGAGAAGGTTCGAAGTGCTGAGGCATATTCACTCATCTTGATTGATGAAATTGATTTGCTTCTTCATATTTCAGCATTGGACAGATTGATTGAAGTACTACACGATATTGCTCAAAGCAGGCATCTACAAATCGTTTTTACTACGCATTCCGTGGAAATGCTCAAATTGAGCCGGTATGTGAGAGTTCAATACATCGCAAATGTTGATCCCGGCGATAAAACGTTCGTATACGAAAAGATTGGCGGTGATCTACTTTATTCACTCACAGGCAGAACCTGTCGACCGATAAAGATATATGTTGAGGATGCCTTAGCTGCGGCAATTGTAAGAGAAGTCGCCCGAAAAAACGGAATGACGACTGATGTTGAAACTGTGATTTATGGATCAATCGACAATTCGTTTACACTTGCTGCCAGTTTTGTTCTGTGTAGTGGTAAACCTGCTCATGTCCTTATTGTCCTTGATGGAGATCGCTACATAACAAGAAAAGAAAAAGTAAGCCAGATAATGAAGAAACTCTCAGGCACAGAAGATACTATTGGAGAAAAGCAGGAGCAAGCATTATCGATGATTACGCAGTTTCATCTACCAGAAGGCGTTCCTCCTGAACAACATTTGCACAACTTGATTCTGAAATACGAACCAGCGACATCAGAATTATATAAGTCGGCAAATGCAATAAAAGCAGTAAACGACAGCCATCAATGGCTATATAGAATACATGAGCAAACCGGATTATCTGAATCAGAAATAGTCAATGAAATTTTTCGCGTAGCGGCTTCTTCTGATGAAATGTCAGAATACATAAAAGACATAGAAGAATGGTTGTTATCAACAAAGGAGGCTATGAAGCCGTGATTATTTCCCCGCAATCTCTTGATACAAACCTCAGTCAGCTTTTAGCGGAGGTTAAGTCCGGCTCAATGCAGTTGCCGGAGTTTCAGCGCGACTGGACTTGGGATGATAACCGAATTAGAGGCATTATCGCCAGTTTGTCGCAGGGCTATCCTATGGGTGCCATTATGCGGCTGCAATACGGCAATCCGGACATTCAATTCAAATACCGCACAATTACGGGCGTAAAAGGCGTCTCAGTAAAGCCGGAGCATTTGATTCTTGATGGACAGCAGCGACTTACTTCCATCTATCAGGCAACATCCTCTAAAGAGCCGGTCTCGACCAAAACAGAAAAAGGCAAGGCGATTAAGTGTTATTACTACCTTTCCATGGAAAGGTGTCTTGACGATGATGAGGATCGTTTTGATGCAGTCCTGTCCATCCCCGAAGACCGCAAAATTAAAGAGAATTTTGACCGTGATGTGAAGCTCGACCTCTCAACCAGAGAATATGAATACGAGAACAAGCTGTTTCCGGTCAATATTGTTTTCGACAGCAACGCTGTTATGGACTGGTTCATGGGCTACATGACGCACTACGGAATGAAGCCGGAGGCGATGGATGAGTTTAAGCGTTTTCAAGCTGATGTACTAAATACGATTTCTGGCTACAAGTTGCCTGTTATTACGCTGGACAAGTCCACGCCGCGAGAGGCGGTATGCAAGGTGTTTGAGAACGTCAATACCGGCGGTGTTCCTCTCACGGTGTTTGAGCTTGTTACCGCGACCTACGCCACAAGAGACTTTGACCTGAGAAAAGACTGGGTGCAGTGTCGAAATACAATTTGCGGTTTCGGTGACACGCTGAGAACAGACCTGTTCGATGGGATTGATGAGACTACATTCCTGACAACTGTATGCCTCTATACAAGCTATTTGAACAAGCAGTCTGGAAAGACAAACACAATCTCCTGCAAAAAGAAGGATGTTCTGGGACTTCCTTATGAATCGTACATAGCGAACCGGGATGCAGTGCTGTCTGGGTTCAAAATAGCAAAGGAGTTTCTTCTTCGGGATCAGTGCGTTTTCCGTCAAAGAGATTTGCCCTATACAACGCAGTTGATTCCACTTGCTGCAATCTGTGCTGTTCTCGGAAAATCCAAATGCAATGAGCCAAACACAATCAAAACTCTTTCTCGGTGGTATTGGTGCGGGATTTTGGGTGAGATGTATGGTGGCGCTAATGAAACTCGGTATGCCTATGATATTGAGGACATGGTTGAAGAGGTCAACGGACGCCCGAATGCAATGCATACGATCAACAGCGCAGTATTCTCTTCAACGAGGCTTCTGACCCTTCAAACTCGCTTGAGTGCTGCGTATAAGGGAATTATGGCTCTTCTCTACAAGGAGAAATGCCGTGATTTTATGAATAACACGACGATTGACATTGTAAACAGTATGCTTGAGTCTCCGGATATTCACCATATATTCCCCGAAGCATATTGCGAGGAAATGGGCATCAAGCGCGAACGATATAATTCCATCATTAACAAGACGCCGATTCTTCCAGCAACTAACCGCTCGATTGGTGGAAATGCGCCGAGTGAATATTTGGCGGCAATTCTAAAGAAGGTTGATGGACTGACCGAAGATGAGCTGCAAGAAAGGGTTGAATCGCATTTTATCAACTATGCGGAATTGAAGGCAGATGACTTTAATGGTTATTTCATCGACAGAGCAAAAAGCCTTCTCAATCTAATTGAAAAGGCTATGAACAAGCCCGTCACTGATAGAGACGCAGAAAACACGCTGGATCAGTTCGGGGCAAGTCTGGCGTAAAAGGGAGTGACAAACTATGGCAGGGTATTTTACTGAATCAAATTATGAGAACGCCGTCTTGCAGCTTCTCAATGAAGAACTGGGCTATAACTATGTCTATGGTCCAGAAGTGGAGCGCGATTATCACTCTCCGCTTTATGAGGATGTCCTGCTGCCCTCTTTGCAGCGAATCAACAAAAACTTGCCAATGGATGCTCTGACAGAGGCAATCTATAAGCTCAAGAGCTTTGAAACCGGAACGCTCTTGCAGAAGAACATGGTCTTTATGGACTACCTCCAAAACGGAGTCCCGGTAAAATACTATTACAAGGGTGAAGAACGCTCTACTCTTGTTTACCCTGTAGACTTCAAAAATCCTGCCAGTAACGAGTTCACAGTTGCGAATCAATGGACTTTCATTGAGAACTCCGAAAAAAGACCAGATGTGATTCTCTTTGTCAATGGTCTCCCGCTCGTCATTGTGGAGTTGAAGTCTCCGTCCCGCGAGGAAACCGACGCTTCCGCAGCATACCGCCAGCTCCGGAACTATATGTATGAGATCCCCTCTATGTTCATTTATAATGCGGTATGTGTCATGAGCGACTTGACCACTTCAAAGGCTGGTACAATCACGTCCGGCGAAGACCGCTTTATGGAGTGGAAAACAACAGACGGCAGCTATGAGAATACGCAACACGCATCATTTGACACATTCTTTGTAGGACTGTTTGAGAAGACCCGTTTCCTTGACATCGTGAAGAACTTCATCTGTTTTAATGTGGATGGACAGAATACCTTCAAGATACTCGCCGGGTATCATCAGTATTTCGCAGTCAAAAAGGCGATTGAGTCTACAAAACACGCAACCGTGACGGACGGTAAGGGTGGCGTCTTCTGGCATACACAGGGCAGTGGAAAATCGTTGTCTATGGTCTTCTATGCTCATTATCTGCAAGAAGCGTTAGAAAGCCCTACTATCGTCGTCATTACCGACCGTAACGATCTGGATGACCAGCTTTACGGACAATTCGCCCGCTGCAAGGACTTCCTCCGGCAAACGCCGCAGCACGCTGAGAGCCGCAAGAATCTGAAAGAACTGCTTGCAAACAGACAGGCAAACGGCATAATCTTCACGACTATGCAGAAGTTTGAAGAAAGCAACGAAGCTCTTTCGGAACGTTGGAACATTATCGTGATGGCTGATGAAGCGCATCGTGGGCAATATGGTCTCAATGAGAAGGTTGTGGTCAAGCAGAAGGACAACGGCGAAGTCGAGGCGAAAACCGTTATCGGCACTGCCCGCATTATAAGAGACACGCTTCCTAATGCGACCTACATAGGATTCACCGGAACACCGATCTCCACAAAAGACCGCAGTACACGAGAGGTCTTCGGTGATTACATCGACATCTATGATATGACACAGGCAGTTGAAGACGGCGCGACCAGACCCGTCTACTACGAGAGTCGTGTGATTCACCTGAAACTTGACGAAAACACTCTTCATCTGATCGACAATGAATATGACATTATGGCTGATAACGCCGATCCGTATGTCATCGAAAAGAGCAAAAAGGAACTCGGTCAGATGGAAGCAATCCTCGGTGCCGACCAGACGATCAATTCCTTGGTAAATGACATTCTTGATCATTACGAGAATTACCGTGAGAATATCCTAACCGGCAAGGCGATGATCGTTGCTTATTCGCGTCCCATAGCAATGAAGATTTATAAGCGCATTCTTGAGCTACGCCCAGCGTGGACGGAAAAGATTGCAGTGGTCATGACGCAAGGCAATAACGATCCCGAAGAATGGCGTGAGATTATCGGCAACAAAGCTCATAAGGACGATATGGCGCGGAAATTCAAAGACAACAACTCTCCGCTGAAAATCGCCATCGTCGTAGATATGTGGCTGACTGGCTTTGATGTTCCCTCCCTCGCTACGATGTATGTCTATAAGCCGATGGCTGGACACAACCTGATGCAAGCTATCGCCCGCGTCAATCGTGTCTTCAAAGATAAAGAAGGCGGTTTGGTTGTCGATTACGTCGGTATTGCGGCTGCACTGAAACAGGCAATGAACGACTATACTGCCAGAGACAAGAAGAACTATGGTGATACAGATGTAAGCAAGGCTGCATATCCGAAGTTCCTTGAAAAGCTCTCTATTTGCAGAGATTTGTTCCACGGATTCAGTTATGAGAAATTCATGACCGGAAACGACCTTGACAGGGCAAAGCTCATCAGCGGCGGTGTGAACTTCATACTCGGCAAGAGTGTTGCAGAGTACGAGCTTCCTGACAATGAGAAGGCACAGAATGTGTTTATCAAGGAAGCCCTGCTTCTCAAACAGGCACTTTCGCTGTGCAGCAGCTTGGTAGGCGAGCAAACTCGCATGGAGGCAGCTTTCTTCGAGTCCGTAAGAACAATGACCGTGCGCTTGGTTTCAGGCGGTACCGGAAAGAAGTTTACGCTTCCGGAAGTAAATGAGCGCATTAACGAGCTTTTGAAGCACAGTATCAAAAGCGAAGGCGTTATCAACCTTTTCTCTGATGTCCAGACTGAGTTTTCGTTGTTCGATCCGACGTTCCTTGAAGAAGTGGCAAACATGAAGGAGAAGAATCTTGCAGTCGAACTCCTGAAAAAACTGATTTCCGAACAGGTCTCTGTTTACCGCCGAACAAATATCGTCAAGTCTGAGAAGTTCTCCGAAACCATTCAGAGCGCAATGAACCGCTATTTGAACGGAATGCTGACCAATGAGGAAGTCATTCAAGAATTACTCAAATTGGCAAAAGACATTGCTTCCGCTGCTGCCGAAGGAGAAAGCCTTGGATTGACGGCAGACGAGCTTGCCTTTTATGATGCGCTTACAAAGCCACAGGCTGTCAAGGACTTCTACGAGCATGATGAGCTTATTGCCATCACAAAAGAACTGGCTGATTTGCTTCGCAAGAACCGCACAATAGATTGGCAAAAGAAAGAAAGTGCAAGAGCAGGAATGCGGCGCTTGGTTAAACGTCTTTTGAAAAAATACAAATACCCACCGGAAGGAATGAACGATGCTGTCCAAACAGTTATGAGTCAGTGCGAAATGTGGGCAGACAATGTGATGATTGCTTAACTTTCACCACAAGAAAGACACCGGCACTAGGTAGCTTAATTCTTTCAATAGCATAATATCTCGGTAGGTAAAATACTTCAAATCCCCATTGTAGCTCAATAATCCTAAAATGAAAGGCAAGTAAACCATGCAAAAAAAGCAACAACAGGAAAACTCCATAACCCGCTCCTCTGCGGCTGAGTACCTGACATTCATCACCGCTACTGGCGAAAGCGATGTGAACGCCATATATGCGGACGAAAATGTATGGCTCTCCCAAAAAATGATGGGGGTTCTGTACCAGGTGGAACCTCATACCGTCAATTACCACCTGAAAAAGTGTTTTGCTGATGGTGAACTGGACGAAACTTCAGTTATTCGAAATTTTCGAATAACTGCCGCTGACGGAAAGACCTACAATACAAAGCATTACAATCTGAAAGCAATCATTGCAATAGGACACAAGGTGGATTCACCAAAGGCGGTGCAATTCCGTAAATGGGCGAATGCTGTGATTGAGGAATTCACCATCAAAGGCTTCGCCATGGATGATGAGAGGCTTAAAAACTTTGGAACCATTCTGACCAAGGATTATTTTGAAGAACAGCTGGAGCGCATTCGGGAAATCCGTCTGTCAGAACGGCGATTCTATCAAAAAATTACGGACATCTATGCAACCAGCGTAGACTATGACCCCAAAGCATACGAGACTAGGAAGTTTTTTGCCAGAGTACAGAATCAGTTGCACTGGGCAATCCACGGAGAAACAGCCGCAGAGGTGATTTACCATCGGGCGGACAGCGAAAAAGGCCACATGGGCCTGACCACCTGGAAGGATGCCCCGAATGGCAAAATCCAGAGGTTTGATGTGACTGTTGCCAAGAACTACCTGACCCAGGAGGAACTCTCGGCAATGGCCAGAATCGTCAATGCGTACCTGGATTTGGCGGAGATGCGAGCTTCTGAGCAAGTCCCAATGACAATGCAGGACTGGACTGAACAGTTTGAGGGATTGCTGAGACTATCCCGAAAAGAAGTCCTGACAAATGCAGGTTCTATTTCTGCCGAGATTGCTCAGAAGCATGCGTTGTGTGAATTTGAAAAGTTCCGTGTACGGCAGGATCAGCAGTTCCTAAGCGATTTTGACAGAATCCTGCTGGGCGGAGCAGCGGTGCAGGAAGAACCTGCGAAAGATGAGAAATAATGCCCATCAGGGTCGATGCTATGACCACAATCACAATAGAAAGCAAGTAAATAAAAGAGACAAAATATTACAAATGTACTCCATGAATAGAACATAATCGTACTATTCCAAAACCGAGTTTCTTCTTTAACGTTATGTGCCCGTAGCTTTGAAGGGTCGTTAAAGCTACGGGCACATAATTTTCGATAGGTTGGAAATCAGATACAAAACGAGAGGTGGAAAAGTTTACACACGAAAGATTGTTCCTCAAAATTCGGTAAAGATGACAAAGTTTTGCGAAAGCTTTGCACAAAGAGAAATGATTGCCTTTTGCAATACATTATTACGAATAAAAGCATGTAGGTCGAAGAACTATCGGTAACCCCTCAATTACTAATCGTTACGTTCTGCGGTAAATCTACAGCACCTACTTTACGGATTTACTCATAGAATTGATAAGGAACAGAAGAATGAGATACATAAACACGATATTGACCGCAAACAATCCACAGGAAATGGCAGAAACTACTCTTAAAATCAGCGTTCCAATTGTATGCCAGCCATTATTCGTTAAGAGAATCGCTATCGGTTTGGGCGTGCCGATTTTGAGGACGTATAATGTGCTAATCATAATCATTATAACCGCTAATGCACCAGCGTTCCGAAGATATGCAGCTAACACGCCGAGGCTTGTACTTGTTGTAATTTTAGAATCAACTTGCCCCTTTAATTTTTCGGCATATGTGCTTCCCAAAATAACGGAAGTTGCACTAATATAAACTGCTACTGCTATTGACATAACAGAAATACTGGCTACCGCAATTTTCGAATAGTCCGCATTTAGGATTATTGCAGCGATAAGAACGGCAATAAAAATAATGACAATTAGGCGCTTATGACGTTCGTACATTGCCTATTTCCTCAGTTCTGCTAGCAGTAGCTCTCTCACTTCTACTGGGTCGTATTGTTCATTTTCATCTTTCACAGGGTGTATTTCGATGTGTTTAATTATTGATGAAAAGTCAAAGGTCTGCTCTACGCCTTCATCATCAACGCCAATTATAACGACATCCTGAAATTCATCTCGTTTCTTTTGAAACCTATCAATAATGCAACGACCTTCGTGAACTGGAATATCTCCGTAGCCAACTTTTAGCTGAACTTTCTCAGGCAAATCCAATCCAAAAATATTGCCTATTTGCTGAAAAATATCGCTAGCTCTACCAAATACATTGTCAATCTGTGTGAATCTAAATCCACGAATAGCCCTGACTCTAGCGCAGAATTCATCTACGGATGCATATACATTCTTGATCAAAAATTGCTTCTGGATTGTATCGGAAAGGTACGCCGTCAATGTTGCCTTGCGTGTCATGTCGGTTAAATACAGCAAGCACGTCTTTGTGTCATAGCATGCAAAAAACTGCTTTCGAGGTTCAATCTGGCTCTTGCTTCGTGGATTTACTTCTTTTTCTCCGGTACGCTGATTAATAACATAATCAACAAAGCTTGCAGCATCATCGTATTTACACGACAGCCAGAAAAACCGGTCATCGATAATTGAGGTCTCAAAACTATACAGGTTCTCTTGACCAGGGGGCTGAAAAGTTCCCTGCCCAGACTTATGTATTTTCTGTACGTCAGCTAAGGACACAGCATCTCGTTCTCCTATCAACTGAAATGTTCTAAATCTCATCAGAATAATCCACCTATCTTTTTAATAAAAAACTGCCTGATAAACAATGAACCGCTACCAACCACTTTAATCTGCCAAATGTTTCTTCTATTATAGTGCTATCTACGCCATATCGCAATATGTAAATTGCATAAGTTCTGATAGAAAATAACCGCCAGCAGCCTCAATCCTCAGACGATGCTGCTGGCACAAATTTAATAGGAAATATCCCTGATATAAACAAAAAATCCGAACCCATCCCCCACAGGGAAGAAGTTCGGATTTCTTTGCTTTGGTGGGGGAGGACGGATTCGAACCATCGAAGCGAAACGCAGCAGATTTACAGTCTGTCCCCTTTGGCCACTCGGGAACTCCCCCATATGCACTTTGGCTCGATTTGGAGCCGGTAGACGGACTCGAACCCCCGACCTACTGATTACAAATCAGTTGCTCTACCAACTGAGCTATACCGGCGTCTCGAACCGAACACGCTTATTATAGCACGGAAAATGGAAATGTCAAGCACTTTTTTATATATTTGAAAAGGAAACTTTTCTGGGAGAATTTTGCAGAGAAAAGGGAATTACTGACGAATATTCCGAAGAAAAACCGTCCCTGGGAAACCCCGGGGACGGTCAAGAAAAGACTTACAGCTCCACGTCCAGCTTGGCGATGACGGCGGCGCAGCGGGGGCACAGACCCTCGGCGTTGGCATGTTCAGAGTGCATCCAGCAGCGGGGGCACTTGGTGCCCTTGGCCTCGCTGACACCGACGGTCAGGGCAGGGAAGTTCACGCCCTGGCCTACCTCAGCGCCTTCCTCCGGCTCGTTCCAGTCGCAGGCGGACACGATGCACACCTCGGCCAGATTCACGCCCTCACAGGCGGCCTTGAGCTCAGCATCCTCGGTTTTCAGGGTGACGTGAGCCTCCAGAGCCTTGCCGATGCGCTTGTCGGCACGGGCCTTCTCCAAGATGCCGTTTACGTCCTGGCGGAGCTTCATGACGGTGTCCCACTTGGCCATGGCGGCCTCGTCCAGAGCATAGACGGAGAAGTCCTCGGGCATCTGGTTGAGCAGCACGTTCCGGCTGTCGTCGCTGTCCCGGTGGGGCATGGACTGCCAGATTTCGTCGCAGGTGAAGGCCAGAATGGGGGCGAAGACCTTTGCCATGGCGTCCAGAATCAGGAACAGGGCGGTCTGGGCGGAGCGGCGGCGCAGGCCGTTCTTCTCCTCGCAGTACAGCCGGTCCTTCAGGATATCC
>OIZI01000445.1_pt1 | contig 21503 bp, 17 predicted proteins | sample 1588441 | NCBI WGS metagenome assembly OIZI01 (sample SAMN03283284) | human gut metagenome | biome: human-associated habitat; material: feces | host: Homo sapiens | place: Peru | collected 2012 | reverse complement strand
GGGTCGGCGAGCGCCTTTATGTTGCGATCGGTGTAGATAACGCCGGGGGCGACGTTGTTGACCGTGATGCCGAAGGGCGCCAGCTGGAGCGAGAGCGAACGCACCATGTTGGTTTGTGCCGCCTTGCTTGCGGAATAGACCAGCATGTCGGGGTGCGGTTTGGCTTCTTGCACCGAGCCGACGGTGATGATCCTGCCGCTTTTTTGGGCTTTCATGTGCGGCACTGCCGCCTGCATGAGCAGCAGGGAAGAAACGAAGTTGCAGTTTAACTGCTGCGTGCAGCGGTCAAGGGAAATATCTTCCCACTTCTCGCGATATTGCAGCGAGGCGTTGAGCACCAGCACATCGATGTCGCCCATGCTCTTTGCCAGCGCGGCGGTTTCGGCGGTGTCGCAGAGGTCGGCTTTGAAAATTTCCGCCGTGCCGCCGTTTTGCTCGATGACGGCTTTTGTTTCTTCGGCTTTTGCAAGGTTCCCCGCGCAGTGGACGAGGACGTGAAAGCCGTCCTTTGCGAGTGCGACGGCGATGGCCTTGCCGATGCCGCGCGAAGAGCCGGTGACGAGCGCGCGTTTTTTGTCCATACAGATGCCCCCTTTACAGAATGACGGTCTTGCCGATCGCGTCGCCGCGATGGATGCCGAAGGCGAACGGCGTGCCGTTTGCCTTGGCGGTATAGTCGCCGTAAAATCCGCGCAGATCGGCACAGCCGTTTTCGTCCGTTGTCACGGTCAGCTTTGTGCACCATTCCTCATGGAAAAGGTGATAGAGCATGTCTGCTGCGGGTTTCGGGGTGAAGTCGCGGCGGAAAAGCCCGCCGCGGCAGTCGTTTTCGCGCCATGCGCCGTTCGGCGCATTCCATGCCGTGCCTTCGACCGTGTTCCAATAGACGATCGTTTCCATCTGCGGGATCGAGAACCAAAGGGTGTAGAGATAGCGGAGAATTTCCGCCTGCAGTGCCTCCGCCTCGTCGCCCGTGCCGACGGTGGGGACGGTGACCTCGGTGATCTCCAGCGGCTTTCCGAACGAGGACAGCACGTCCATCGCCTTTATCTGCTTTACGGGATCCATCCACCGCAGCTTGTCGTCGATGTCCTCTTCCTGCGGACAGGTCGCGCCGCAGAAGATGTGATTTTGAATACCGATCTTGTCGACCGACGCGCCGCGCGCGATCGCACGATCCAGCATCAGAATGTAGGGGTCACGGTAGTCCGCCGCCGCGATGAACGGCACGCGGCAGCCCTCGTTGAACACCAGCTTTGACTGCGGGAAATGCTTGCGCGCAAGGGCGAACGCCCATTCGACGATGTCCCTTTCGGCGCACAGCACCGACTGGGTCTTCCAATATTGCTCCTCGAGCATTTCGTTGACGACCTCGACCTCATACAGCGCGTCCTTATAGCGCGCGGCGATCTCGCCAAACCGCTTTTCATACAGCCGCCGCATGGCGTCTGCATCGGTTTTCGGCAGCCAGCTCGGGATCCACTTATCATAGAAAAGGCAGTGCAGCTTCGGCGCAATGCCGTGTTCGCGGCAATAGTCCATGCACAGGTCGGGTGCGGGACGGCGGGCGACCTTTTCGCTGTCTGCGGCATAGCGCGGGTGTCCTTCTTGCGGCTCGATGCCGTCCCAATAAAACGGGACGGTGGCAAGGTTGAAATAGCGGTGGAAAAGATCACGATAGGCGGCGTTTTCCGCGTCGGTCGGAAACTCGTCGAGCATGAAGATGTTCGCGCCGTATTTGAAATCGTGCGTCTCCTGCCGCACCTCAACGGTCACGCCCGCAAGGGGCTTGCCGTCGCGGTCGGTGAACTTCAGGCGAAAATCCCCTTTGCGGTATTTCTCGATGTTCGGACAGATGCGCTCCTTGTACAGCGCGTCCTGTTCGAGAAAGGGGGAAAGACACTTTTCGCGCATTTCTGCATTTGTCATGAACAACACTCCTTTTGCCCCTGCGGGCGGGTTTCACAGGGCGGTCTGCGTGTCGGTCGGATCGCCGTTGCGCGCCAGATCATATTCCTTTGACCAGTCGAGGTCGCGATAGGCTTCGCCGCGCGGGTCGGTTTTGATCCAGTCGAGCAGCATATCCAGCATATCCTCGCTCCAGGTGTTTTTGTCGATCTGCGCGGTGGTAAATCGTCCCTGACAGATCATTTCAAACCCGAAATCGTCCTTCACGTGCGTTTTGGCAGCACCCTCGACCACATCGGCGACAAGGTGCGACGGGATGAACAGCACGCCGCCGCCCGCGCCGAACACGACATCGCCCGGCAGGCACACCGCGCCGCCGAACGCGGTGATGTCGTTCCAGTCCTTCATCACGAATTCGCGGATGGGGGTGGGGTCGATGCCGCGATAATAGACCTGCACATCCGGCACTTTTTTCATCTGCTCCACATCGCGCACGCCGCCCCAGATGACCGCGCCGCCCGTTTTGGTGCGGTTGTGCAGCGCGGTGGTGAGGTTGCCGCCGAGGAAGGTACCCTTATATATTTTATCATACATATCGCAAACGACAACATCGCGTTCATACAAATGATCGATGACCCACTGGTTATAGTTGCCGACAAGCCCATCCTCGGCGCCTCTGCCGAATTGCACGTCGTGCAGATCGGGACGGGTGGGACAATAGGTACAGGTGACAGCTCTGCCGACGAGCTTTCTGCCGTCGTCGTGCAGGGCGTGCAGCGGGGCTTCCCCGCCGCCGACGAACTGGTGCTCATAGCCCAGCACGAAAATCGGCTTCCACACCTCTTCGAGCGTCATGCCGTAAAGCGCGTCAAGATATTTGTCCGCAACCTTCGGTCTGCCGTCGGGCAGCCGCTCGCCTTTCCAAAGCGGGGTCAGGGCGATGATGGTATCTCTGTCGTTAAAATGCATTTTCTCCACCTGCTCACAGTTCAATTTTCAGATTTCTGTCGGCAGTCTTGCCGAGATCGACGGAAACTTCCTTGTCGATACCGTCGCCTTTGATGTGCAGACGGTATTTCCCGAAAAAGCCCCTGAAAGCTATTTTGCCGTCCTTTGCGGATGCGCTGCCTTCGGTGTGCCATTCTTCGTTTATGAGACGGTCAAGCACCCTGTATGCCGCTTTCGGCGTGCCGTTACGCACCAGCCCGCCATAGGGCAGATTTTCGCCTGCCGCATTGCGCTCCTTGTCGCACAAAATGCCGTTGTCGTCCAAATTCCACCAGAAGATGCCCGACATGGCAGCGTGGGAGAAACAGACCCTGTAGAGTCGCTCGGCGGCGAGCGCCTGTGTTTCCTCGTCGGCGCAGGAGAGGCCGATCTCCGAGAGCACGAGCGGTCTACCGAAACGCCCGTAGGTGTCGAGCAGCCGATACAGGCGCTCAGACTGAAAGACATTTTTGTAATACGCCTCGTCCTCGACATGGCACTGCAGCCCGATGCGGTCGATCTTCAGCCCTTTTTTGAGCAGCTTTTCAAGCAGAAGATAATAGCCGCCGAAAACGCCGCGAAATTCGCCGAACGCCGCGCCGGTCGCCTCGTTGAGGATGAGCGTGTTGTCGGGGAAATACCGTTTCCCGAGCGCGAAGATCTGCTCGATGTAGTCATCGGGCGGGAACACACATTTCCAGCCGTTTTCTCTGTACTCAAACAGCTGGTCGAACAGTCGCGACGGCTCGTTGACGCAGTCGAAAACGGGGATCTTGTCGGCATATCTTGCGGCGATCTCCGCAAAGCGTTTTTCGATGAGCGGATAAAGCTCGTCCCATTTTTCGGGCAGCCACCGCGGGATGAACTCCTGCCAAAAAAGCGGATGTCCCTTCATCGCCACGCCGTTTTCGCGGCAAAACGCCGCGACCCTGTCGGCGGGCGGACGGCGATAGACATCGTTTGCAGTGTCCGCCGTATAGCGCAGATAGCCTCTCTCCGGCTCCGTCCCCTCCCAATAGAGCGGGACGACCGCTGTGTTGAACAGGCGCAGCCACTGCGCATAATAGGTGTCCTGCTGCACCTTTTCGTCATACTGCTCGAGCATGAAAAGGTTGCAGCCGAAATCGAAGTCGTGCCGCTCGAGGGTATAGGAGACGGTGCAGTTTTCAAGCGGTTTCCCGTTTTTTTGCACCGAAACCGCAAAGTCGCCTTTGCGGTTTTTCTCGAGCTCCGACGGGTAGCGGTCTTCAAAATAGGCGGCGCTTTCTTTGAGGGCGTTTTTTATGTAAGACATATTTCTCAGCTCCAAATTCTGTCGTTGGAAAATTCCTTGTTCCATTCGTCGGTCGGTTCGAAATAGCCGGGGATCTGCGGGTTTATGTGCGCGCGGATCATCTCCTCGTTGAGGTCGTCAAAGCCGAGACCGGGCTTTTCGGGGACGGTGATGAAGCCGTTTTCGAAAAGCGGGTTTTTGATACCTGTGACGATGTCCGCCCACCACGGCACATCCACCGAGTGGAATTCGAGCGCAAGGCAGTTGTGCATCGCGGCGGCCGTGTGCACGGCGGCAAGACAGGCGACAGGGCTTTCCGCCATGTGCACCGCCACGGCGACACCGTGCTCGTCGGCGATGTCCGCAATCTTTTTCAGCTCCAGCGCGCCGCCGCAGGTGAGAATGTCGGGATGGATGACCGACACGCCGCCCGCCTTGATGAGCGTTTCGAAGCCCTCTTTGAGATAGATGTCCTCGCCCGTGCAGATCGGGACGGCGGTGCTGTTTTTGAGACGCACATATTGATCGGTGTACATCCACGGCACCATGTCCTCAAGCCACGCCAAATTATACGGCTCCATGCGTTTGGCAAAGCGGATGCAGTCCTCAACGCACACATGCCCGAAGTGGTCAATAGCCAGCGGCACCTCATAGCCGATGACCTCTCTGACCTCTTTCACATAGTTTTCAAGAAAGTCGAGTCCCTTTTCGGTCAGATGGATGCCGGTGAAGGGGTGGGCGGTGGTGACGATGTCATAGCTTTTCTGCGAGCGCACCATGTCCGCCGTGACCGAGCCGCCCTGCACGTTGAGAATGTGCGGGGCATAGGTCTTCATGTCGTCGATGAAGCCGAGCGGGGCGTTGATCGTGCCCGGCTCGTCGAGGAGCAGCCCGATGCCGAGATCCATTTTGAGGAACGTAAAGCCCATGTCCATGCGCTTTTTGAGCGCAAGTCCCATGTCGTGTCCCGTGTGTCTGCCGTCCACGTCGGTGTCGCAATAGACCCGCACGCGGTCGCGGAATTTGCCGCCGAGCAGCTGATAGAGCGGCACGCCGTATGCCTTGCCCGCGAGATCCCACAGGGCGATCTCGATGCCGGACACGCCGCCGCCCTGGCGGGACGGGCCGCCGAACTGCTTTATCTTGCGAAAAATCTTGTCCACATTGCAGGGGTTTTCGCCGAGAATGCGGCTTTTGAGCATCAGGGCATAGGTCTTGCTGGAAGCATCGCGCACCTCGCCGAAGCCGGAGATGCCCTGGTTTGTGTCGATGCGCAGAATGGTGCAGCGCTTGGGCGCGCCGTCGATGTCCACAAAGCACATGTCCGTGATGCGCAGGTCGGAGGGGGAAGAACAGATATTCATGACGATTTCCTTTCCTAAAAGAATTGACTTTCCGTTTGTACAATGCTATTCTAGAAGAAATCGGCAATCTTTTCATCAAGTATATTACGCAATTTGCAAAGGATATTATGATGGTAGAGGATATCGGCGCATTGACCGAGGGCGGCGAGAGCCTGCTCAAAATGTGGCGGGTGACGCTTTTGCCCTTCAAGCGGGTGCTGCAGCGCCACAGCCACACCCGCTTTGAGATCACGGTGGTGGAAAAAGGAGCGGGCAGCTATACGACCGCTGCGGGCGTTTTGCCCATGCGGGCGGGGGATGTGTTCGTGTTTGCGGGCAACGAGCCGCACTGCATCACGGCGGTCGAGGACGAGGGGCTGTGCATCGTCAATCTGCATTTCGAGCCGCGCTATGTTTGGGGCAGAGCGGGCGACTCGCTGAGCGAACGGCATCTCAACTTCTGCTTTGCGCACGCACCCGATTTTTCCAGCCGCATTGCGGCAAAAAACGCCGCGGCGCTGCGCACCCTGCACGGGGAGATCGCAGAGGAGCTGCGGGAAAAGCGGGATGAGTATGCGCTCGCGGTGAAGTCGCTTTTGAATCTGCTGCTCATAACGCTCATCCGCGAACACGGCTATGCCGCCGCGGACGGCGACAGCGCGGGCGTGCGGGGCATGCTGCGCGCGATGGACTATATCGATCGGCACCTTTGCGAAAAGCTGACGCTTGCGGACATCGCGGCACAGGCGGGGTGCAGCCCGACCTATTTTTCGGCGCTTTTTCGGCGCTATAACACCGTGTCCCTTTGGGAATACATCACGACAAGGCGGGTGGAGCAGGCGGTGCGGCGCATCTGCGCGCCGGATTTTTCGGAAACCATGCTGTCCGTAGCGCTCGGCTGCGGCTTTAACAGCACGGCGAGCTTCAACCGCGCCTTTCGGCAATGCACCGGCATGACGCCGTCGGAATACAGACACGCAGGAAACATCCTGCTGCACTGAGAGGAGAAGGTATATGATCACACTGAAAAACGAAAGAATCACCCTGTCCATCGCCGAGACGGGCGCGGAAATGCGCCGCATGACGCTCGACGGCAAGGACGTGCTGTGGAGCGGCGATCCCGCCGTCTGGTCGGGGGTCGCGCCGCTGATGTTCCCGTTCTGCGGCGGCACACCGCACGGTGAATACAGCTATAAGGGCGTCACCTATCCGATGGAAAAGCACGGCTTTGCCAGATTTCGGGAGTTCGCCGTCGAGGATGCGGGCGACAGCTTTGCCACCTTTGTCCAGACCTCGTCCGACGAGACAAAAAAGAAATATCCCTGGGACTATACTCTGCGGATAAACTACCGTCTGCACGGCAGACAGGTGGACATCACCTACACGGTGACAAACGATTCAGACAGCACCATGCTTTTTGCCATCGGCTCGCACGAGGCATATGCCTGCCCCGAGGGCATCGAGGACTATGACATCGTTTTCGAAAAGCCGGAGACGCTTTTTGCCTATCTGCTCACGGGCAATCTCCTGGAGCGCACGCCGGTGCAGATGTTAAAGGATGCGCGGGTGTTCCCGCTGTATGACAAATATTTTGCGGTGGATGCGCTGGTGTTCAAGGATCTGCACTCCCGCGAGGCAACGCTCAGACACCGTGCGACGGGCAGAGCGGTGACGGTGCGGTTTGACACCGACTATTTCCTTTTGTGGCACAAGCACGGCGCGCCGTATATGTGCATGGAGCCCTGGGGCGGCATCCCGAGCTTTGTGGACGAGCCGCAGACGCTGGAAACGCGCGAGGGCATGACGCGGCTCGCGGCGGGCGAGACGTTTGTGCGCACCCATTCCATCCTGCTGTAAGTAAGAGCAAAAATGCGGAGACAGAAAAGCTGTCTCCGCATTAGACTGTCAAAAAAGTCCGCAGGACGCAAAAGCGCATCCATGCGAGAAAGGTGACGGCAAAAGTCCGGTAAGCAGAAAGCGCGTTTCTTTGAAACGCACGCTTTTGCTGTCGGCGTCAACCGCCCCTTAGCGTATGTTGTATACGCCGACAGGGGCGGTTTCCTTGCTCCTGCGGTTTTTAGACAGCCTCACAGTGTGCCAAAAAACAAGTTTTTTGACACACTGATGCGGAGACAGAAAGCTGTCTCCGCATTTTTTTTGTTATCTTACGCCGCCGCCCGAGCCGCCGCCGGAAAATCCGCCGCCGCCTCCGAAGGATGCGCTGCCACCGCCGCCGGAATTGCGCGCGGCGATCTCGTTTTCACGGGTGCGCATGGAAGCATACATCCCGTGATAGCAGCCGATGACAAACGGCAGATCGCTGTCGTATTGCTCGATGGCGGGCAGCTGCGCGGGACAGAGCTTTTTGAGCTGTTCGATCACCGTGCCCGCCACGCCGAACAGCATCGCATAAACAAGCATTTCCTGCCACACGGGCGCTTCGGAAATTTCCCGTTCGGCAATGAGCGAGAAATCCCGCAGATATTGCCGATAGCCCGTCACCTCGCCGAGCTTTTGTTTGCCCTCTGCGGTCAATCCGCCGAGGGTGCGCGGCTCGTTTTTGGTGTGCAGATCGGTTTTTTTGAAGCAGTGCCGCTCGGTGAAATAGCGATGTCCCTCGCTTGCCGCCGCATCCAAAAGCCCCCGCAGCGGCTTTTCGTGCTTGCTGCAATAGGTCTTCAGTTCTTTTTCGGAAAGCACGCCGTCGCTGCCGGCGGCATGCTGCAACACGGAAAAGAGCTTTTGCTTGAACATATCGTCCTGCGGTTCTTTCACGAGCCGCAGGGCTTTTTTCGTTTTTTCGCCGCCTATTGCGCCGACCGACACGGTCTTTTCCACCGCCAGCTCGCCGTCGACGACCATGCGCAGCATCAGCGCGCCGATGAACGTTTCTTCCTTGCAGAGACGGAAAAGCGTTGCGAGATGCGCCGCAGCGGCAAGGTCGTTGTCACAGGGCGGGTCGCGCCAATAGCCGAATTTTTTCGCAAAGTGTTTGAGCCGCAGGCGGTTGACAATGCTCGCAATGAGCGCCGCGAGGGCAATGCCGACGGAAAGCACAAGACAGAGGAGGAAAACGCCGATGCCCGCATCCTTCTCGTCGGCATAGCCGTAGTCGCTGTCCTTGAAGGCGCGGCGCTTCACCTCGTCGAAGGTGCCCTCTGCCGTGCGGTCGGGGTGCAGGACGCCCTTTTGCAGCTCCACCATGAGCGTCATGTGGTTTTCTTCCTCGATCGGCGACGCGGTGGCGGCAACAATCCCGCCGTTTTCAAAGCGGATGTCGCCGTCATAGCCGAATGCCCAAATGCCGCAGGCGTCGTTTGTGACGGGCGTGCCGTCCGCAAGGCGCATGGAAAGGCGCACATTGGTGGGGGTGACGTTCAGCTTGTCGTTCACAAAGCGGAAAAGCGTGCCGTCGGTGTCCTCATAGGCGTTGAACATGTGGTGCACGGTGTAGGTCACCGTGTAGGTGTTTTCGCCGTAGCGCGAGATGCCGAAGCAGATCTCATAGCCGCTGTCGGTGGGCAGAAGCCCGCAGCGATAGGCTTTTTCCTCAAAGCTGCGGTCGGTGTCCCAACCGTCTTCTGTTTCATAGACGCGCTCTGTGTCCCGCACCGAAAGATCGGTCAGCGTGAGATAGCCGTTTGTGGAAAACGGCATATAAAACTCTGTGCCGTTGTCGGCTGCGGTCTTCCACACCTGCGACACAACGGCACTGCCGTCGTCGTTCACGGTCACGGTGATGTCCATGTCCGTGATCTGCGCCGCCAGCGACGGCACAGACAGGGAGAAAAGCAGCAGGACAGTGAGAGAAAGACAAAGAAACTTTTTCATGAACCTCATTTCATTTCGGGACGCGCGGTTTTGTCCTCTTCGGTCTTGAGATACTCCCGTGCCGAGAAATGCAGCATGCCCGCGATGAGCGAGGTGGGGAACATGCGCACGGCGCGGTTGAGCTTCGTGACGCAGTCGTTATAGACCAGCCGCGCGCTGCGCAGCGAGCCTTCATAGCGCTCGACGGCGCCCATCGCCTGCTTGTAGTTTTCGGCGGAACGCAGCGCGGGATATTGCTCCGCGACGGCGTTGATTTTGCCGAGCGCGTCGGTGATGACGTTTTCCTGTGCCGCGACATCCGCCGCCGTCGAATTGGCGGTGATGACCGTGCGGCGGGCGCGGACGGTTTCGAGCAGTGTTTCCGATTCGTGCGCGTCATAGCCCTTGATAAGCTCCAAAAGTCCCGTCAAAGCGTCAAAGCGCGCGGTGAGTTGCACGCCGATCTGGCTCATGGCGTTGTTGATGTTTTCGTCCATGGCGACAAGGCGGCGCTGGCTCGAAATGAGCCAAAGAATAATGAGCACAATGACAACACAAATGATAATGACAGCGAGTTCCATAGAATCGCTCCTTTTCAGAAAATAATAGTACCGCTAAAGAGTATATACTATATCATCATTTTTTGCAACCTGCTTTTTTCGGCATGCATAACCGTCAAACCGAGCGGCAAGACTAACGGCAAAGGAGTGATCGTTTTATGAAAAAACTGACAGCGATAGTATTTGCGGCGGTTTTGCTGCTATGCATGGCGGCAGGCTGCGGCGAGAGCGACAAAGCCGCCGGCGTTTATTATCTCAATTTCAAGCCCGAACAAAAGGCGGCGTGGGAAGCGCTTGCCAAAAGCTATACAAACGAAACAGGCGTTGAGGTGACGGTGGTGACGGCGGCGTCGGGCACCTATGAGGATACGCTGTCCGCCGAGATCGTGAAGGACAACCCGCCGACACTGTTCCAGGTCAACGGTCCTGTCGGGTTGGAGCACTGGAAGGACTATTGCTATGATCTCTCGGACAGCGCGGTGTATACCCAGCTTACAAACAAGGACTTTGCGCTCAAAGACGGCGACAAGGTCGCGGGCGTTGCCTATGTGCTGGAGACTTATGGCATCATTTATAACAAAACGCTTTTGAACAAGTATTTTGCGTCGGACTTTTCTTCCGTGAAGACGATCGAGGCGCTGAACAATTTTGCGGCGCTTTCCAAGGTCGCGACCGAGATTCAGGCGCACAAGGACGCGCTCGGCGTCAAGGGCGCGTTCACCTCGGCGGGCATGACCGATTCCTCGGACTGGCGCTTTAAGACGCATCTTGCCAACGTGCCGCTTTATTATGAATACCGCGACCGCAGCATCACCGCCGCAAAATCCGTGGACGGGGCATATCTGGACAATTTCCGTCAGATCTGGGATCTCTATCTCAACAACGCGACCTGCGCCCCCGCCGAGATCGGCGCGAAAACGGGCGACGACGCCGCGGCGGAGCTTGCAAACGGACAGGCGGTCTTTTATCAGAACGGCACCTGGAGTTATGACAGCGTGACCGCAGGAAAGCTCACCGCCGCCGACATCGGCATGCTGCCCATCTATATCGGCGTCAAGGGCGAGGAGGAGCAGGGGCTTTGCACCGGCTCGGAGAACTATTGGTGTGTCAACAGCGAAGCAAGAAAGCAGGATATCGAGGCGACGCTCAAATTCCTTGAATGGGTCGTGACAAGCGACGAGGGGACGACGGCGCTCGCCGACAAAATGGGCTTTTCCGCACCGTTCAAGGCGGCAAAGGCTTCGAGCAATCCGCTTGTCAGCATCGCCGAGGACTATGTGAAGGCGGGCAAAACGCCCGTTTCCTGGAACTTTGCCACCATGCCGTCGGAGGATTGGAAAAGCGGCGTGGGCGCGGCGATGCTGTCCTATGCACAGGGCGGCATGACCGACGCACTGTGGAAAAATGTCGAGGTGGCATTTGTGACCGGCTGGAAGACCGAATACGACAAAAATCATTGACCGGAGCGTGACTTTGCGGTGTACAGATCACTGAAAAAATGGTTTCCCCTTTTCCTGCTGCCGACGCTTGTTGCGTTTCTTCTGAGCTTTGTCGTGCCGTTTGTCTATGGTGTCGTTTTCTCCTTTTGCGAATTTCAGACGCTGACGAAATTCCGTTTTGTGGGACTGGACAATTTCCGGCGGGTGCTGTTTTCGGGACAGTATAATTTCTGGCAATCGCTGGGCTTCACGGTGATCTTTGCGCTTTTGTCGGTGGCCATTATCAATATATGCGCATTCTTTCTCGCTTACGCCCTCACCCGCAACATTCCGGGCAGGAATGTCTATCGCACGGTGTTTTTCATGCCGAACCTCATCGGCGGCATCGTGCTCGGCTATGTGTGGAAGATGGTGTTAAACTACGGCGTTTTGCTGCCGCTTTTCGGCAAGGATCTCAGCTACAGCAGCACCTTCGGCTTTTTCGGACTGCTTGCGGTTTTGTGCTGGCAGCAGATCGGCTATATGATGATCATTTATATCGCGGGTCTGCAGGCGGTGCCCGACAGCCTCATCGAGGCGGCGAAGATCGACGGCGCGACCGGCTGGCAGACGCTGCGGCGCGTCACCATCCCCATGGTGATGCCGTCGGTCACCATCTGTCTTTTTCTGTCCATCACCAACTCCTTTAAGCTGTATGATCAGAACCTGTCGCTGACGGCGGGGCTGCCCGCCGTCACCGATGCAGGCGGCATCACGCACAAAATGACGCAGCTTTTGGCACTGTGCATCAGCGATACCTACGGCAACAGCGCCCGTGCACACGGCACGGCGCAGGCGATGGCGGTCGTGTTCTTCCTCATCGTTGCCGCCATTTCGCTGACCCAGCTTTCCATCACACACAGGCGGGAGGTGCAGCAATGAAAGAAATGCCTGTGCGCCGTCTGCACCGCATAGCATCGGTGCTGTTTGCGGTGTTTTGCGTTGTCTATGCGCTGCCGCTCATCACGGTGGTGTATAACGCATTCAAAACAAAAGAGGGCATCGTCGGCAGCTTCTTTTCTCTGCCGAACCGCGAGACATTTGCGGGACTTTCGAATTTCACGCGCGGCATCGCGGAGATCGCCATTTTCAAGTCTGCGGGCTACAGCGTCATCATCACCGTTTTGTCGGTGCTGCTCATTTTGGTGTGCACGTCCATGTGCGCGTGGTATATCACCCGCGTGGCGTCAAAATTCTGCCGCGCGTTTTACTATGCGTGCGTGTTTTCCATGGCAGTGCCGTTTCAGATGGTGATGTTCACGCTCTCCATGGTGGCAAACCGCTTTCGGCTCACCTCGCCGTTCACCATTCCCATCGTCTATCTCGGCTTCGGTGCGGGACTTGCCGTTTTCATGTTCGCTGGCTTTGTCAAGGGTATTCCGCTGGAAATTGAGGAAGCGGCGACCATCGACGGCTGCTCGCCGCCGGGGGTGTTTTTCCGCATCGTGCTGCCCGTGATGCAGCCGACCTATATCTCGGTGGCGATCCTGGAGACGATGTGGGTGTGGAACGACTATCTTTTGCCGTATCTCGTCCTCGACAAAACGCGCGGCTTTGAGACCATTCCCATCGCCATCCAAAAAGCGGTCAAGGATAGCTACGGCACAGTGGACACGGGCGTGAACATGGCGCTTTTGGTGCTGGCGATTTTGCCGGTCATCGTGTTCTATGCGCTGTGTCAGAAGCATATCGTCAAGGGTGTCATGGCGGGCGCCGTGAAAGGATAGGAGGAGAGCTATGCGCAAAAGCGGCATTTTGCTGCCGGTGTTTTCCCTGCCGTCGCCGCACGGCATCGGCACATTCGGAAAAGCGGCGCTGCGGTTTGTGGACTTTTTGAAGGCGGCGGGGCAGCGGTATTGGCAGATCCTGCCGCTGCACCCGACAGGGTTCGGCGACTCGCCGTATCAGTGCTTTTCCTCTTTTGCGGGCAATCCCTATTTTATCGATCTCGACATGCTGTGTGACGAGGGGCTTTTGGCGGCAGAGGAGATAAACGCGGCGGATCTCGGCTCTGATACGGGACGCATAGACTACGGGCGGCAGTATGCCCGCCGTTTCCCACTTCTCAGGAAGGCGTTTTCCCGCTTTGTGCCGGGGGCGGCGTTTGCCGCCTTTTGTGCTGCCGAGGAGAAATGGCTTTTGCCCTATGCGCGGTTCATGGCGCTGAAGACCGCAAACGACGGTGCGGCGTGGTATACATGGAAAGAGAAAACGGCAGCGCCCGACGAGGTGCGGTTTTGGCAGTTTCTGCAATATCACTTTTTCGCGCAGTGGCAGACGGTGAAGGACTATGCCAACGCGGCGGGGATCGACATCATCGGCGATATGCCGATGTATGTCGCGCACGACAGCGCCGACGTGTGGGCGGCAAGGGAGCAGTTTCTTCTTGATGAGCGGGGGCTGCCGCTGCTGGTCGCGGGCTGCCCGCCCGACGCGTTTTCCGCCGACGGTCAGCTGTGGGGCAATCCCATTTATGACTGGGACTGCATGGCGCGGCAGACGCCCGCCTTTTCGTGGTGGGGCGATCGGATGGCGCATGCACTGCGGCTGTATGACGTGGTGCGCATCGATCATTTCCGCGGCTTTGTGTCTTACTACACTATCCCCTTCGGCGAAAAGACCGCGCGGCGCGGCAAATGGCGAAAAGGCCCCGGCTTGGCGCTTTTCGACAGTCTCAAAAAGCGGTGCGGAAAGCTGCCGATCATGGCGGAGGATCTCGGCTTTCTGACACCCGAGGTGAGAGAGCTGCTGAAAGCGACGGGCTTTCCCGGCATGAAGGTGCTGCAATTTGCCTTTGACAGCCGCGAGGACAGCGACTATCTGCCGCACAACTACGATCATCACTGCGTGGTCTATACCGGCACGCACGACAACGATACCGTTCTCGGCTGGGCAGAGACTGCCGCGCCCGCCGATGTGGCGTTTGCAAGGCGCTATCTGCATATGGCGGATGACGACAGCCTCAACTGGAGCATGATGCGTGCGGCAGTCGCCTCGGTGGCGGACACGGCGATCCTCACCATGCAGGATATTTTGGGGCTTTCGAGCGAGGGACGGATCAACACCCCCGCCACCGACAACGGCAACTGGACATGGCGCGTGGACGCAGGATGTCTCAACAGCTGGCTTGCCGATATTTTGCGGGAAATGACGGCGCTCTATGGACGGACAAAGGAAGGAGTATAGCATGAAAAGGGTGGCGATCGTCGGCGGCGGCGTTGCGGGGCTGACCGCCGGCATTTTTGCACTGAAAAACGGATTTGCCTGCGACATCTATGAGAAAAACGCGGTGATGGGCGGCAACCTCACGGGCTGGCAGCGCGGCGGCTGTCACATTGACAACTGCATCCACTGGTTAAACGGCACGCAAAAGGGCACGCCGCTGCACGCGCTGTGGGAGGAGGTCGGCGCGCTGGATGCCACGGAGGTGGTGCAGCCAGCCGCGTTTTACACCTCGGAATATGACGGCAGACGGCTGTCGCTGTGGCGCGATGCGGCGCGCACAAGACGGGAAATGATCCTCGTTTCCCCCGCCGACAGGCGGGAGATCGACCGCTTCATGGACGCGGTGGAAGCCGTTGCGAAAAATCCGCGCAATCTGGCGGGCATGTGGCTGCGCTATGGCGGGATGTCTCTTTCGACGCTCTCAGAGCGGTTTTTGCACCCGCTTTTGCGGCATTTCATGACCGATCTGCTCACCGGCGCGTTTTCGGCGGCGGGGCTGATCGTCGCCTATGCCGCGTTCATAAACGGCAACGCCGACATCCCGCGCGGCGGCTCGGCTGCCATGGCACAGCGCATGGCGGCGCGGTTTGAATCGCTCGGCGGCGGCATCTATACCGATGCGGCGGTGCAGGGGGCGGAGATCGCGGACGGTCGGGTGACGGCACTGCTGCTTGCTGACGGCGCGCGGGTCGGGGCGGATGCCTTTTTGTTTGCCTGTGACCCGACGGTGACGTTCGGAACGCTGCTGCCTGCGGGCTATATGCCCGCACCCTTGCGGCGCGCATATACAAACAGCGCTGCCTATCCCGTTTTTTCCAGCGTGCACGCGGCGTTTTCCGTGGACAGTGCGGCGGTCGAGGACGGCACGGTGGTGTTTTCCTGCACGCCGTTTGCGGTCATGGGGCGGGAGCATACCCGCCTGCCGCTGCGGTCGTTTTTGCACGAGCCGGATTTTGCGCCTGCGGGAAAAACGGTGGTTGAAACGCTGCTGTTTCAGGATGCCGCCGAAAGCGATCGGTGGCAGCAGCTGAAAAAGACGCCCGAAGCGTATGCCGAGAAAAAGGCGGCGCTTGCCGATGCGATCGCTGCGCGCATCAAAGAACGGTATCCCGCGGCGGCGGAAAGTTTGACGCTCCTCGACTGCTGGACGCCCGCGACCTATCGGCGGTATTTTGACAGCTTTCACGGTGCGTATATGGCGTTCGCGGTCACGGGACGGCGCAGATTGCCGACGGGATGTTCACCGCGCATTGCAGGGCTTTCAAACGCCCTTTTGGCGACGCAATGGCAGAAAGCGCCGGGCGGTTTGCCGAACGCCGCGGCGGCGGGAAAACGCGCTGCAAAAACGGCGAAAATTTTGCTTGCATAGTGGGGCACACTGTGGTATACTGCCCTCGAAAGAGGTGGGCATATGACCATGTGGGAAATGCGGAAAGATCTTTTGCTCCACGGACGTATCCTGTGGCGCGAGGACGGCGCGATGGGACTTTCGTGGTCCTTTTCGGGCTGCTCGTTCTGCTTTGAGGGGGACGCGCTGACGATTTTCTGCGCACCCTATCCGACTGAGGAATATTTTGCCGTCATCGTGGACGGCGTTACATACAAAATGCGGGTGTGCGACCGCTTTTCGCTGGCGCTGAAAAACGGCAGCCACACGGTGTCGCTGCGGCGCGCGTCGGCGGAGAGCTGGTCGGAAACGGTGTTTGTGACTGCAATCACGGTTGACGGCACCTTTACTGCACCGCCCGCCGAGAAGCAGCGGAAGCTGGAATTTATCGGCGACTCCATCACCTGCGGCTACGGTATTCTTGCCGGACCGACCGAGCCGTATCGCACCCGCACAGAGGATGCGACCGTCAATTATGCGGCAAGGATGGCGCAGATGCTGGACGCCGAAGCGCGCCTTTTGTCCATTTCGGGGCAGGGCGTTGTGCACGAATGCACGGGCGAGGTCGGCAGAACATTCTCGACGTTTTTCGACTGCAACACCCGCATTCCCGCCGAGGGCGCCTGGGACTTTGCCGACGGCTGGCAGCCGGACGCAGTCATCATCAATGCAGGCACGAACGATGTCGGCGGCAAAACGACCGACGAGGAGATGACGGCGGGCGCGATCGCGTTCATTCACAAGGTGCGCGCGCGGTATCCCGACGCGGTGATCCTATGGACATACGGACTGATGAACCAAGACTTTGTTTCCGCTCTGACGGCGGCGGTCGAAACGGTGCGCAAGGCCGATGAAAAGGTGTGGTTTTTGCCGCTTGACTGCATCTACGACAGAGTGGGCGAGGTGGGTGCAAACGGGCATCCCGGACTTTTGGCACATCGCCGCGCGGCAAACGCGCTCGCGGCGTTTTTGCAGGAACATATGTAAAATAAGGAGAGAAACATAAGGAGAGAGACATATGGCAAAGATCACCGTGGATTTCACAAAGGAAAAAGGAAAGATAAAGCCCGTAAACGGTGTCGGTCAGCCGCCGATTCTGTACGGTGTGGATGATGATATGTTCCACTATCTCACCGAGGCGCACATTCCGTTTTCGCGTCTGCACGACACCGGCGGCTTTTTGGGCGGCAACCGCTTTGTGGATGTGCCGAACCTTTTCCGCGATTTCGACGCCGACCCCGACGATCCCGCAGCATATGATTTTGCGTTCACCGACGTGTTGATCACGTCGCTCATAAAGCACGGGGTGGAGCCGTTCTTCCGTCTCGGCGTGACCATTGAGAACGATATCGCCATCCGCACCTATCGCATCTATCCGCCGAAGGATTTTCACAAATGGGCGGTCATCTGCGAGCACATCATCCGCCACTACACCGAGGGCTGGGCGGACGGTTTTCACTATGACATTCGCTATTGGGAGATCTGGAACGAGCCGGACAACTGGGAAGAGATCGAGCTCAACCAGGAATGGCACGGCACGAAAGAGCTTTTCTATGAATTCTACGGCGTTGCGTCAACCTATCTCAAGGAGAAATTCCCGCACCTTATGATCGGCGGCTACGGCAGCTGTGGCTTCTGCTCGCTTGACGGCGAAGGCTCGAAGCTGGCAAACAGCAGCCCGCGCTTTGCCTATTTCGTGGAGTTTTTCGACGGCTTTATCGACTACATCAAGGCGCACAACTGTCCGCTCGATTTCTTCTCGTGGCACAGCTACACGACGCCTGCCCGCACCCTGGGGCACGCGCGCTATGCGCGCCGTCGGCTGGATGAGGCGGGCTATACCCACACGGAGTCTACCTGCAACGAGTGGAACTATCGCGCCGACTTGCGCGGCACGGTGCAGCATGCGGCGTTCACGACGGGCATGCTGCTGGGCTTCCAGGATGTTCCGCTTGACAGCGCCATGTTCTATGATGCGCGCTGCGGCGTGAGCACCTATTCCGGCATGTTCAATCCGCTGACGTTAAAGCCGTTCCCCGCCTATTATGGCTTTGTTGCGTTCGGCGAGCTGTATGCCCGCGGGACGCAGGTGGAGAGCACCTGCGACACGGAGAATGTCTATGCGGTCGCGGCGACGGGCGAGGCGGGCAACTGCCTTGTGATCGCCAACATCACCGACAAGAACACGCCGCTTGACCTGTCGCTCGGCGGAAAAGAGGTCAAGGTCTGCAAGTGCATCGACGAGACGCACACCTATACCGACTGTGTGCTGCCCGAGACGCTCGGCGCTTACACGGTGTTGTATATCGAAACAAACTGAAAAACAAAACAGAAAGGCGCCCGACACATCGTGTCGGGCGCCTTTCCTTATTCTTCAAAATACTGCAAAAGCGCTTTCTGCGCTGCGGCGGGGTGGGCGCGGTCATAGCCTGCGGCGGCAATGCGCTCCCCGGTCGGCACGCGTTCAAACTGTCTGCAGGCAAGCACAGCATCCGCCCAAACGGAGAGCGGCTCCGAAAGGCTCAAAAAGCGGACATTGTCCGTGACGGCAGACTCCTTCGAGACGGTGTCCGAAAGGATGAGCGGGAGTCCCGCCGCCTGGGCTTCTATCGCCACGATCGGCAGCCCCTCATAGAACGAGGGCAGCAAAAACACGTCCGCCGCCTGCAAAATGGCGGCAATGTCCGCGCGCTTTCCGAGAAACCGCACGGCGTCGCCAAGATTTTTTTCGGCGGCATAGGCGTGCACCTCCTGCTCCATTTCGCCCGCGCCGACGCTGAGCAGCACCGCCGTCGGCTCTTTTTTGTATACCTCTGCGAAGATGTCCAAAACGCCAAGCGGGTTTTTCTGATGCGACAGCCGCCCGACATGGCAGACGACAAAGCGGTCGGCAACATCGAGCGCAGCGCGTTTTTCCTGCCGCACGGACGGGTCGTAGGCATAGTCCGCAGCGGCAATCATGTTGGGAATGACGGCAGCCTTGCGCTTTCCGAACATATACGCTGCGGCAAGCGCGGAGCAGGCAAACCGCTTTTTCGTGAACAGGTTCAGAAACGGGCGGCACAGCCGATGCAGCCGCAGCCTGTCGGTGCTGCCGTTGTGGCTGTGGGTGATGATCGTTCTGCCGAACAGCCACGGGATAAGCTCCGTGATCGCCGCGCCGGCATCGAGAATGTTGAAATAGACCTTTTTGTATTCGGGGTGCGCTTTCAGAATTTCGGAGAGCGCCTTCCAGTGGGCAAAAACGCCCTTGCTTTTGGCAGGGATATAGTAAATTTTCGCGCCGAGGGCGGTCGCCTCGTCGGCATATGCCATCGTCGGAAAATCCGTCACGAAATCGAACATGACCCTTTCGCGGTCAAGCTCATGCAGCTGGTTCATGAGATAGGTCTCGATGCCGCCGGGGTTGTCGGTCATGCCATACACCAAAATGTGTTTTGCCAAACGTGTCACTCCTTTGCAAGCGCGCCGACGGCGTTTTCAAAGTCGGCGAAAACAGCGGGCTGCACCTTGGAATGTCCGTGCCCCAAAAGCCGCACGGCGCGGTAATACAGCGCGGGAGAGACGCGGTAAAGGCGGGCGCTTGCCGCGACCTTTTTGTTCGGGCAGTCGCAAAGCGGCAAAAGCCGCGCTTTGGCGTCGGTCGCTGCGGCAAAGCGCACAAAATCCCTGTGCGAAAACGCGAGTGCCGCCTGCCACAGGATCGACCAATAGATGCGGTTTGTGCCCCATTTTGCAAAAAGCGGCGCAAAGGCGGGCGCGGCTTTTTTGAACCACGCGGCAAGCTCCTGCATCAGCACAAGACAGGTGAGCCTGTCCGCTGTGAAGCGCTGCATCGCCGAGCCTTCCCGCAGCATATAGTAATAGAGCGGCTTTTCCGTATACAAAAGCGTTTTTGCCGAGCCGAGCACACGGTAGATAAAATCATAGTCCTCGTAATATTTATACCCCTCGGGGAAGCGCAGTGCCGCTTCTTCGAGGAAGGCGCGGCGCAAAAGGAGATTATAGACCCCGAACGCGGTGGGGTTATACAGCATCTTGTTCAAAAGCGCGTCGTTTGTCACCGTTTCGAAAGCGGCGGCGGTCGGCGGTGTTGCGGGGAGCACGTCGGCACTCACCCGCAGGCTGTTGAACATCAAAACGTCAAAGTCGTGCGCTCTCACCGCTTCGCCGAGCGTGGCAAAATAGTCCTCTGTGACAAAATCGTCCACATCGGCAAAGGTGATATACTCCCCCTTGGCATAGCGGATGCCCATGTTGCGCGCGGCGCTCACGCCGGCGTTTTCCTGCCTGTATGCCGCGATGGTGAAGTGCGCGCCGTCCTCGGCTTCGCAAAGCCTTGCAAAGCTGTCGTCGTTGCTGCCGTCGTCGACAAACACCAGTTCGAACGTCTCGTCAGTCTCCTTTTGTGCGGAGAGGTTTTTAAGCAGCCCGTTTATATATTTCCCGCCGTTATAGACGGGAATGATAATACTGATCATACATTTTCTGCCTTTCTTTTCATATAAAGACAGATATAGTATACCATATGCATGACGGATATTCAAGACAGAAAAACAGAGACGCAGACTGCGTCTCTGTTTTCCAATGCGGAATTTCTTACGGCTTGACGGGGGATGTGCCCTCAAACGGGATCTCGCCGCAGGCGGCGCGCACAAAGCCCTCGACCGCACAGCCGAGCATGGAATAGGCGTTGACATAGGTCTGTGCCCGTTCAAGATACTGACTGCCGAAATAGGGCGAGCCGAAGCTCACGAACACCGTTTTGTCCACGGCGTGATCCGGCGCGAAAGCGCCCGCAAGGTTGGCGGCGCGGGCAGCAGTGTAGTCGAGAAAGCCCATCGGGCGGAACGGACGGGAGAAAAGTCCATACAGCACCAGGTCGTTTTCCGCATACAGCGCCTTGCGCTCGTCGGCTGTCGGCTCGGGCTTATCCATAAAGGTTACCTTGAAACCGCGCGCGGTGAGCGCCGTTTCCAGCACCTTTGCCTCTTTCATGGCAGGACCGAACTCCACGATCGGCACGATCGCGATGCGCGGCGTCTTTGCGGGAGAGAGCGGGAAATGGTGCGCCTTGTCGCGCAGCAGCGTGATGCTCTTGTCGGCGCAGCGGCGCTGGGTGTCCTTGACAAACGCTTCCTCGTCCGCCGACAGTGGGCAAAACGGCGTGTAGTCCTCGGAGAACAGCCCCGCTCTTTCCTTGACACGCAAAATGCGGGACACGGCATCGTCCAGCCGCTCCATCGGCACTTCGCCGGAGAGAACGGCCCTTTCCAGATTGTCCGCGAAAGCGGGGGTGGGCCACAGCATCATGTCGCAGCCCGCCTTGAAGGCTTCGATCTCCGCAATCTCGCGGGTGTCATACCAACCGGCAAAGCCGCCCATGCCGAGCGCATCGGTCACGACGACGCCCTCAAAGCCCAGCTCGCCCTTGAGCAGATCGGTGATGAGCGCGCGGTTGAGAGTTGCGGGCAGCGGCATGTCAAAGCGGGCGCTTTTCTCCTGCTTATAGGCGGGCAGCGCGATGTGTCC
>OIZI01000442.1_pt1 | contig 21572 bp, 17 predicted proteins | sample 1588441 | NCBI WGS metagenome assembly OIZI01 (sample SAMN03283284) | human gut metagenome | biome: human-associated habitat; material: feces | host: Homo sapiens | place: Peru | collected 2012 | reverse complement strand
GCACCAGCGCCTCCAAATCTACGATGATTGGCTCATGCCGTGCATCTTTTCTCCAACCTTCCATGAAAACACCCCCGTTTCCTCTATAATAGCAGAAGCAGGGGCGTTTGCATAGTTTTTTGACAGACTGAAAAGGATACCCGGCGTGAGCCGGGTATCCTTTTTGTTGTTTTTTGGGGTTATGTGGTCATGTTACGCTTTTCTGCTTCTGCGCTTCTGGGCCACCACAACACCCGCGCCAGCCGCCACAGCCACAAAGGCGACCAGCACATAGGCCGTCACACCGGCATCGCCGGTCTTGACGCCTGCCACACGCTCGTCCATCGTCACCAGCGCGTAAGTGGAGAACTTATCGCTGGAGAAGGTAGCCTTGCTGCCGCGGATGGTGGTATCCAGGAACTCCGCCTTGCCGTCATGGATGCGGACAACATAGATAAACTTGCCGTCCTTCTGGGCATCCAGCATTGCCTGCGGGATATCCACCGTGACCTTCAGGGGACTGGACGTCTCGGTCAGGTAGCGCAGGATCTTGCCGGTGGAGCGCTCCATCACGACTGCGGAAATGTCCATGTACACGCCGGCATCTCCTCTGCCGTTCAGCAGCGCGTCCAGCAGAGCCTTGTCCGCGCTGGACAGCTTGCCAACGGTGACGACCTCGGTGACGGTGGTGATGTAGGTACCATCACCATTGTCAATGGTGGTCTTGCCGCTGTCCTTGCTGCCGCTGCTGGTGCTGCCGTCCTTGGAGCCGTTGATGGTGATGTTCTGGGAGGTGGTCTTCATATCGCCGTCAGTGTCGCCGTTCTCACGGAACTCGATGGCGATGGTGTGGGTGCCGTTGCTGAGGTTCTTCAGCGCCGCAGTCCGGATGGACACGCGGGTGCTGCCGGACTCCGCGTCATAATCGACGCCTTCCGTCAGCAGCTTGCCGTCAATAAACACCTTGACGCATTCATCCAACGGGCCCTCGGAGTGCAGAGCGATGGGCGTCTCCCACTTGTACATCTCGCCGGTAACGCCGCCTTCCATCGGAGAGCTGACAACAAGGTAAGCCAGACCGCCCCGTGTAACAACATTCTTCATGTTGATCTTGTCGGGAGCCGCGTCGATCAGCTTATGGCCGTATTCGCTGTCGTTGACGGCCAGAACGTTCTCGTCGGTATTCTTCTCGATGGTGATGGTGCCGTCCATGGTGCTGGCGCTGCTCTCGTTGCCGCCATAAACGCCCTTGATGGTAAAGGTATAGGTACCGGGCTTGGTGGGAACGCCGTAGATCTCGCCGTTGGGCTTCAGGGACAGGCCGTCAGGCAGCTTGCCGGAGACGACGCTGAAGACCATGTTGTCGTTGCTGCCCATGCTGTTGGTCTGGATCAGCACGGAGTAGGGCACGTACTTGACGCCGTTGTGCAGCTTGCTGCCGTCGGTGATGATGCGGGGTTCTCCGGCCGTACCGGTCAGGTTGATGCGCACTTCCTCGACAGGCTCGGTGCCGCCGCCGGTGTAGCCGATGACCAGCGTGCCGCTGATGGCGCCGCTGAGCATTTCGCCGGTGCTTTCATCGACAGCGGGAACCAGACGGATCTTGGCCGTGTTGGCCAGATCACCGTATGTCTTGGTTCTATCCGTGGTGGTGAAGGCGGACAGGGTGGTGGTCTTGCCTACCGTCCAGTAGTCGTCCAGCGCCACGTTCTCCGCGTTCTCCAGCTTGACGTACAGGCCAGTGATGTTGGCATCGCCCACGTTGGCGAAGAACACATCGTGGTTGCTGTACTTACCCGTCAGGTGAAGCTCACGCTGGGGCATTTTCTGGCCGTCCACTTCCGCGTAGTGGGTCGTGTCGTTGGCGGCGTTGACGAACAGCTTGGGGCCGCTCTGCTGGGTCAGGAACGTCACCCAGTAGTTCTGGGTCGTCTTTCCGTCAGCGGCAGTAGCCGTATACTGAACGGGCTCACCGGAGGTGAAGGGGATCAGCGTGCTGCCGCTGTCCTGGAGCTCGGCGCCCGCGCCGCCTACGCTGGCGTGAACCTTCACATTGTCATCGGTGTAGAACACCGGGCGGATGTTCTGATCCGTTACCGGGCCGTAGGTATTGTTTTCACCGCTCTTCAGCAGGAATACGACCCGATACCCATTGGTATAGTAGCTGTCATTTTCATAATCCAGACAATAACTTGCATAGGAGGGATAGATGGGCTGCTCGTCTTCACCGACGTTTGCCTCCTGATTGGCGCCATAAACATTAAACCCGGTATACGAGGAAGGATTGACCTGCAACGTGTCAACGGTCTTGACGGTCAGATGGAGTGCGTTGCCGCTGAAGTCAATGACGGTAAACGTCACGCCCTTGCTGTAGTTGGCTTTGAAACCGTTATTGTCACCCTTCACGCTGGCGTCCGCGAACAGCTGCGCTTTGATATCCGTGGCGTTGGCGGGGATATCCTCTTCACTGGCATAGTTGCCGACGACCGCTTTCCGCACATTGTCGCCATGTTCATAATAACTTCCGGTGCTATGGTAGGTGAACATACCAAGGCTTACATAGTATTGGCCGTCCACGGCATAGCCGGGCTTCAGCGTATATGTCAATTCGTTCGTGTCCAGATTAGAAGTATGGTCACTCACTACGTCTTCACGATACGTACTGTCTTCGCCATCAGCATAGAGGCCTTCTACATAGAGTCTGGACGCGGAAGAGTTCGGGCCAAAAGAAAAGGGAAGCCAGGAAGTTTTACTCGCATCATGGCCCGTACGCAGGAGCATGATATAAATCTTATTATTACCAGATCCCTGAAGATAACCGCCTGTGGCAGACTGATCAAACAGCATATCCGTGATATCGTCGCCCAGGTCGTCACCGATCGCATTCCGGGCCCGAACCACCACATCGTCGCCGAGGCATTTGTTTAGAGAGAGACTGACATAATACCGGTAGTCCGTTTTCAGATAGTCCCACATGGGGTCGTTCTGGTTGGTATTTAAGCTGATGCCCCAAAGGAATACTTTGCCCGTACGATCACAAAATACATCTCCGCTATTCTTATCAAGTTGTGCTTTCTGGTGATCCAGTGTATAGAGCTCCACATTAAACAGCTCGAATACCGTCGTCATCTTTACATCGACAATATAGCGGGTGTTGCTCATGTCCAGCTGATCCGCCGTGCCGCAAATGAGCACCAGCGTCATGGAATCATTGGTACCATTGCCGTACAGGTCGATGGTGCCGTCGCTGGTTGCCTTCTCGAAAGCATCGGGGCCCAGAGAACGCCAGCCGCCGTCGATCGGCTCAAAATACCGGAGCGCATAGACCGCCGGCGTCTCCGGCAGGCCCAGCAGCTGCACCAGCTTGGCCACCGGGAACTCCCACAGCTCGCCGGGCAGGTACCCGGTCAGATCCAGATCCGGCAGAGTCTTTTCCTCCAGCGGCATCATGGACTGGACGTTGGGCAGCTCGCTCACCGCTGTTTCGCCCTGCGTTTCGCTTTGAACGGCAACCTCTCCTTCCTTGTCCTGACTGTCCTCCGCCGGGACAGCCGCCACCTCTGTTGTCGCTTCCGGTTCGGCTGACGGCGCGGTATCCGCGTTCGCCAATGCCGTGACCGGCAGCATGGACAGTACCATTACCAGAATCAGCAATGCTACTAATCCGCGTTTGAGTTTGTGCATGTTTTTTCTCCTCCTGTTTTATTGATACGCAAGAGCGGTCAGCTCCTGCGTGGAATAAATGCGGCTTTGCCGCAGATTTCCCCTCATATCGTCGAACACCAGCGTGCCGTCTGGCAGGATATCGCACAATCCCGGCAGGTCGGCCAGGATCGCGCCCTGCTGATCCAGCAGCGTACCGTAGCGTTCGCCCTCAATGGTGACATACTCCGTAATGACGTACTGTCCCACCTGTGTTACATAGGTCAGGTAGTCCTGACTTTCCAGCGTGCCCAGCTTTTCACCGGTGGCCCGGTCATAGACCTCCGGCGTGCCGTGAAGCGGCGAGATGATGCGCAGCTTGTCCGTCTGGAACTCCTCCAGCAGCGATTTGTCCGGCTGCTGGCCCTGCTCCTCCGATACCACGCTGCCATCCACGGCGGAATACGTCCGGATCAGGCCGCTGTAATAGATGACCTCCAGCACGCACCGGTCATCCCGGCGGCGGTACTGCTGGTCATACACCTGCTCCGCGTCGGGGATGGCCTGTTCGCAGATCAGCGTCCCGTCCATCCGGTACAGCCGGAAGGTGTCATACCGGTACAGCATGACGGTGGCGCGATCCGTGCTGATGCGGGCTTCATCATGGGCATAGGCCGGATCGTAGGCGAACAGCTGGGCGTCGGCATGGTTTTCCAGCTTCAGCACCCGGACATAGGGGGCGCTGCGGGACGCCAGCACCGCCGTGCCGCCGCGCAGGCTGACAAGATCCAACAACGCGTCGTCATTGGTCACTTTCGTCACCACCGCCGCGGTTTTGTCCGCTATGGTGCAGGTCTTGTCGCCGGACAGCACCGCCGTGTAGCCGTCACGGGAGAAGCCGGTGATATCCGCCGCCGTATAGGCCATCTCCGTCTGCTGGCCGCTGGTGGGGTCTACCTGCACCAGCACGTTTCCGGAGGACAGCAGTATGCCCCGGCTGTCCGCGTAAGTATGGTAGGGTATCGTATTGGACGCACTACAGGTGACAGCAGCGTTTCGGGTATCCAGCACCGCGAATTCCGCCCTATTGCTGCCGTTAGCGGCGTAGGCGAAATAACCGTCATAGAAGCCACCCTCGAAGCTGGTGTACTCCGAGGAGGCGTACACCTCCCACTTCTGGCTGTTCTCCAGATCGAACAGCGTCAGCGCACCGCCGGAAAAGCTGGCCGCCAGCCACCGGCCACCATTGCTGACCGCCAGCAGGTTATTCTCTGCGTCCACGAAACTATCGTTGTACGGCAGATCCTGATGCTGACCGCCAAAATCCACGCGATAGCGGAGCTGGCCCGAAGCGGCGTCGTACACCAGCGCCTGCTCCGCGTCCTTGTAGATAGTGGCCACCGTCAGACCGTCGTCCGCACAGGCGACGGCCGTGGCGGGTTCGCCCTGCCACAGCTGCCGCCCGGCTGCGGTATCATAGCAGCACAGGCCGTCGGCCCCCGCATAGTAAAGCAGCTCTTTGACAAACACCACATCTGACTGGGCGGACGGGTCTGCCGGAAGCTGCGCCATCAGCTGGCCGCCGGCCGTGTCGTAAAGATGTACCTCGCCCTGTACCAGCACCGCCAGACAGCCGCCGCTCTCCGAAAGCGCCAGCTTTAACGGCTCGCTGGGCAGCTGGAGCAGCGTGTGGGCCGCAAAGCTGTCGCTGAGCCGGTAGACGCCCAGTGCCTGCGTCAGCGCCCGCTGGGCCTGCGGCGTATAGGGCGTTTCCAACGATCCGCCGTTCTGGGGTATCGCCTCCACGGCGTATTGCAGGGCGGCTTCCGCATCGCCCCGTCGGTAGGCATCCTGCGAATACTCGGCCAGCACCAGCGCGTTCTTGGAACGCTCTTTCTGCCGCAGCCCCAAAAACGTCAGTGCGCCGCCTGTCAGAAACAGTACGCACAGCAGCGCCGCCGTACAACGCACCGTCTTTTTATAGCGGATGGTACGGGGATCCTGCTGATAGAGATGCTGAAAATCGTACAGCATCTCCGCCGCGGACTGATAGCGATCCTCCGGATTCGGCTGCATGGCCTTTTGGATAATGGCGGCCACCGCCGGACTGGCTACCGACCGTGGGATGGGCGCCACCTCACAGGCGTTTTGGGCAGGGCGCTGCCCCGTCAGCAGGTGGTACAGCGTAGCACCCAGACCGTAGATATCTGACCGGGTATCCAGTGAGCGGGTGCGGCGGCTGTATGCAGCCGGCGTTTCGGAGTTGGAATAGCGTATGGCTTCCGCTTCCGGCATGACCTCGGTCACGTCCGGCATGAGTTCCGTCTTCGTCTGCTCCTCCATAAGCTCCGTGCCTTCGTCGCTAAAGGATGACGTGAAGGTGCGATCGCTGCGGTCGCCGCCCATATAGTGCTCCGGCGAGGCATAGCCAAAGCTGTATCCCACGCGGACAGCGCCTTCCTCCCCCAACGCCAGCGCAATATTGAAGTCGATCAGCCGTATATCGCCCTGAGGCGTCAGCATAATATTGGCCGGCTTGATATCGGCGTGGAGGATCCCCCGCGGCGGACGGGTATGCAGGTAGCTCAGCGCGTCCAGCAGCTCGCAGGCCCACTCGATGACCTGCGGCTGAGAAAAGCGTTCGCCCCGCTTCAGCGGTTTGTCCAGACTTTCGCCCTCCACATAGTCCATCACCGTATATACGACGTCATCCTCCTGGAAAAAGTCGTATACCTGCGGAATGTAAGTGTGGCTCAGGTTCTTCATGGCATCCACTTCACGCCGGAGAACCTCCGCCCTTTTGGACATTGTGTAACGGCTGGCTTTCAGCACAACGAATTTCCCCAGCCGCACATGCCGGGCCAGATAGACAACGCCACCGCCGCCTGACCCGATCTGTTGTATGATCTCATATGTACCGGCAATCAACTGTGCCATAGTCTCCCCCTCTCACCATCCATCAGCATCGTTTTTTGCCGTACTCTTTTTCCAGCTTGCCGTACAGGCGCTTTTTCCTGACACGAAAGGCCAGCCAACTGACCAGCGCTCCCAGCACAGCAAGCGCCATAACGGCACAGCCCAAGCAGAAAAAATTCATTTTTTGGTATTTCCTTTCTGAAATCACTATTGTATAATGTACTGCACCATATAGGCGACAGTGCCCGCCAGTATCCCGAAGGAAAACCGGAACGCGCCGGAACCGTCTATCCCATCGTAGGAACGGAAGGAACAGCTGCGAAAGCAGTCCTTGCAATACTGCCAGAACCGGACGGCCCGCTGGCGGCCATTCTTCCTGACCAGAAGAAGCACCACCGCAATGACGCCCGCGCCAAGAAAGCTATAGGCCATGATATAGGCTGCAGCGGGGAATCCCACCATGGCGCCGATGGCCATAAACGCTTTGATATCTCCCGCACCCAACATCCGTAGGGCAAACAGCGGCAGCAGTATCAGCGCCATAGCCGCCGCGCCAAAGGCGTTCAGCAGGCCGTGCCAACCGCCGCCGATCAATTGCGACAGCAATCCGGCAGCGGCAAAGGGAACCACCACCATATTCCGTATCTTCCCGCTTTTCCAGTCCGTCACGCAATTGCACAGAGAAAACAGCACACACAAGCCCAGACGTATCAGCATGTGGGATTCCTCCAGTCGGCGTGGATCTGTACCAGCAGCGCCGACACATTGTCACTGGCCGCACCCGGAAGAATGGTATGGCATAGCTCCTGTGCGCTGGTGTCCATGACTTCCCGCAGCTCATAAGCAAGAAGCTGTTCATGTCCCAGCGCATTATACAAGCCGTCACTGCACAAAAGAAACACGTCATTCTTTTGCAGTCGCCCCTTCTGTGTGTGCAATTGCAGGCGCTCGAATCCCCCAACGCACATAGTCAGCGCATTCTTATGGGGATAGTGCGCTGCATCCTCAGGCGAGATCTCCCCGTTGCGAAGCATGTCCGCCACAAGGGATTGATCCTCCGTCAGTTGGACGCAGTGTCCATTTCGGTACAGATAGACACGGCTGTCACCGGCGTTCAGGATGAAGAAGTCTCGGTCAACGATCAGCAGCAGGGTCACGGTGGAGCCGACCCTGGAGTTCGTCTCCCGGCCGAAGGCATAGGCTGCTTCATTGATCTTTTCCAACCAGCCAGATGCCGTGTACAGCAGCGATGCAGCCGGTTTTCCGCGGGAACTCAACTCCTCCGGAAGAATCTCCTCCCAGATATGGGAGAAGCTCTCCACCAGAAGCTGGCTGATTTTCTCTCCTTGTGTCAAGCCGCCGCACCCATCAGCTACCAAAAAGAGCCCCGCAGAATACCGCCCAACCTTTCCCGCACGGGCAAGCACGCGATCCTGATTATTCTGGCGCTTGTCACCCCGCTCACAGCAAACACTGTAGACAGGGTAGAAATGTCTTTTCAACATTTGAACGTTAGCTCCATATCACCCAGGCGAACTCGGTCGCCATTTTTCAGAAGGAAATCCTGATTACTCACAATTCGCTGCGCACCGCCATTCAGATATGTACCATTGGTAGAATTGATATCCCGCACGCTGTATTGGTCACCGCAGCGGATAAACTCTGCATGTACCTTACTGACACGCTTGCTGTTCAGCACGTGATCAACGTTCTGTGGACGGGAACCCAGCACGGTGACTTCGTTGGTCAGATGGATGCGCTTGACCAGGCCGTTTTCCACATATTCCAAATAGCCCTCGCCCGCTCCGTACTCATCCATCAGCACCGTTTCTGTATTTGACTCCGTATCCATGCTGTTCTCCGGCGGATAGTAAGGCTGGGGAGACGGGGTCACGGGGCTCGGCTCAGGACTTACTACAGGAGTCACGTTGACCGGAGAGACAGGAGCCACAGGCTTCTGCGGAGCATAGTCCTGCACAGAAGGAGAGGCCGCGGGCTGCTTTGCCACAGGCGGCTTCACGGCATTGGTTTTCGCGCCGGGCGCTTTCGGCAGCTTGCCGGACTTACCGCCGGCAGGCTTTCCCGCCTTCCCTGCTGCCGCACTCTTTTTCTTCCGATTTACGAACAGCTCCCGGTACAGCACAAAGTCCGCGCCCAGAATCAGAACCGCGATACCCGCGATGTAAGAGTAGTTGATCTGCCCTTCCTGAACAAAGAAACCGTTCTTCAGCAGCAGCGCGGCCAGCAACACGAACACCGCCTGCACGGCAACAAAAATGGTGCTTTCCTTTGAAGATGAGCCTTTTTCCTTCACTGTGCCAGGTTTTTTTCCGGGCTTTTTGTCGGGCTTTTCTCCATGATCCTTATTCGTCCCCACAGGAGACATGGGTTCCCTGTGAGGAGGCGTGGGAGCAGGAGAATGCGCGACAGGCGGCGGCGCAACGGGCGGCTGCTCCACAGGCGGCGCTGCGTCCCGCTTTACCGGCTGTCCTCCCGAATGAAAAACCGGCACTGCCGGTCCAGGATTTCCCTTTGGCGCTTCCGGAATGGACGGCGCCGCCGGCTTCACCGCCGACAGCTTCCGCACCTCGTCATGCATCTGCTGAAGGGTCAGGCCGGGCTCGTTGACCAGAGCGATCAATCGCTGCACGAAATCGTCATGGGTATTGGCGATCCGGCTCCCCGTCACCATCTGCATCACGAAGTCCCGCAGACTCGTCAGGCCGCTGTCCTCCACGTGGATGGGCAGATAGATAAACCCCGGATCAAAGCTGCCCGGCTTCACAAAAATATGTTCTTCATCCAGAAGCAGACCGGACAGGGAAAGCTGGTACTCCAACAATTCATCATAGGCCGACAGGACACCCTGCAGCAGCGACAGGAACTCATTCTTTTTCATCTGCTGCCGCGTCAAGATCTGCTGCAGCGTCATTCTGGCAGTGACATTATAGTGGATCTGAACAAGGTCGTCCTGCTGAAACTTCTTGGCTGGGAGCAAATGGGCGATCGCGTTGTTCTCCAGCATCTTCATCTCGTAGCGGATGAAATCCTCCTGCCCGACGGAAGCCACCAGATAACTGGCATTTGCCGCTGCTTCGTATTGAAATACTACTTTTTTATCCATAATTCTCTCCCTTTTATACAATATAGTCTACAAGCATGCCGATCAGCAGAAACGGGATGAACGGCATTTCGCTCTTGACGGTCTTTTTCTTTCGGATGATCCCGGCAAGGCCATATATCAGGGCACACAGCAGCGCCAGAAACAGCACCTCAGCCCAGCGGGCCAGCGGGAAATACAACGCCAGACACGCGATGATCTGAGAGTCCCCCATGCTAAGCTGCTTCTTTCTGGACACAAGACGCAGCACACCATACAGCAGGCCAAACAGCAGATACATCTCCCAGAACCGTACCCCCGCCTGCAAAAAGGCACTGACCGCGCCGCCCAGCAAAAGGACACGGAAATGCAGATCGTACACCGCCATCTCCAGCAGGTCAGTGGCAGCCGCCATCAGCATCACATTGGTCGCGAACCACTTGCAGACCTGCGCGGCAGGCTCGGTCTCCCGCAGGAAAAACGCGGCGGCCATCCATAAATTCACCGCCACAGCGGCTACCAGAAAGTATGTTTTCTTCTTTCCTGTCAGCTCCAGCGGCTTCTTTTCTGCCAGAAACAGATCCGCTCCGATCCCCGGAATGGCCAGCACAGCGCCTAACCACGTCATACGCACCCCTCCTTATGGTCTACAGAAGCCGCAAGGCTCATAGCCCGCTTTTTTTGCCTCACTCAGTTTCATTTTTTCCGACCCGCGCCACAGCGTCATGCAATTTTCCTGATGATATTTTTCGCCCTTTTTCCTGGATCCGATATACACATACTTGTCCACCATATCCGTTATATCAATGCCTTCTATACGGGCCGGGCCGCTGCCGGTGCCATGAAGCCACGCGCGCTCCACGGCGGTGCTGCGCAGCGTGACCGTAACGGAAGGGATCAGCGGAAGCGCGATAGTACAGGGATATTCCAGACAGATCAACACATCGTCCTTGCCAAAATCGGTTTTCGGCACAGCCACCAGTGTACCAGTATCGGACAAAGACATATTTCCCGTGTGAAGTGCCTTGAATTCCCGGTCTGTTTCCGGAATTTTCACCGCCCGAAGCATCAGCTTGCTTTCGTCCAGCGGAATGCCGCAGTCCTCTATGTAGCCCTTGACGATATTTCCTACGATGGCGCTGGCAGCCTGTCCCTTTATCTGGTAGACTTTATCGTCTGAAAGCTCCACGGAAAGTCCCTTAAGCACGTCCAGCAGAGTACTTTTACCGCCACTAAGAGCTGTATCTTTCCCCGATCCGCTGATCAGTTCCGTTACCACAGAGGACTGAACCACGCCCTCCGTGCTGTCGGCCAGATTGGTGGGCTCAATTTTTTTCGCCTTTTCTTCTATGCCAGCCTGCTTTTCATTGAGAGCCCCGATGATATAACCGGAGCTGGCTATGGTCTTGGCGGCTTCCGTCGTGGCATTGTTCAGGATGGTCATGACCAGCACCAGCTTGACCAGCGTCAGCATCAGAAACATAACGCCAATAAACACAGTCATGGATATTACGGCCTCTACTGATAGAGAGCCTTTTTTTCTGCTCACGATACCCCTCCTTAATATCCCAGTTCTACGGTTTCCCGCAATATGAAGTGCCCGTCCTGTATGATCTTGTTATCCTTTGGCAGGACTGACTCAAACATGGGCAAGGTCAGCATGATCAGATTTACCTTTACCTCCGCCGTGCCCTGTATTCGGGTATAAAGCTCGGATGTCTTTTCCCATCCCTGCTTCTCGCTGCTGATATCAATCATCTCGCGCATACGAGTCATGATGCCGCTTCGGCCCCTATCGGACAAATAGTCCAGCAGGAAGCGCAGCTTCAAATGGTCGGAGTACTTCAGGCGTACCTTCTTCGCGGACGGGCACAGCTGACAGGTGGCTGATTTTTCACTATCCGCATCTGTAATAAAAATCATTTCACCCATATCGACTGCCGACTGGATCGCGGCGCGGGCAACGCAGTACACGATGCGCGCAATGATTCCGGGGACGCTGGATGTAACCATATAATTGACAAAATTGATCGCCAGCCGCAGCAGGAATATCTTTCCGAGGGTCGCGCCGATGCTGCCCACCTGCGAGGGCAGGCCCTCCAGAATATATTCGATCTCGCCCCACTGGAAATAATGCTTTGACCAGCTGGTTTGGGACGTCAGGAACGAGAACTTTGAAAACGCGTAGTCGGTGGCCAGATAGGCGTCTCCCAGATTCCCGCTGAACAGATGGCAGATACCATCCATTGTCGTAATCAGGTCATCTACGATCTTCCATATTCCCCGGTCGGTGCCGGAGTTTATCGTAAAGCTCCCGCTGCCGGGCGAATTCGGGTTGTCGTTAGCCGTTTTCGACAATTCGTCGAAAAAGTCCTGTACGTTATTAATGAACGTGCCCAGTGTAACATCTGCCTCTTTTTTTGCTGTAGCGTCCAAATTCTCCGACATGGACACATCCCCCGCGGAAGACTTTCCAGCGGGAATTTTCTGATACAGCTCTTTGATCTCCTCGTTCAGTTTTTTCTGCTTTTTTTCACAGTCCTTGATGCTGGACTTTACAGCGTCCAAAGCTCCTTCAGCGCTTTTCTTGGCCGACTCGGCATCCTTGATCCTGTCATCATACGCGTTTTTAGGCGGATTCTCCATGCCCTCGACATAATCGTCTATCTGTTTTTCCAATCTCTTTATTTCCTGCTCCTGTTTCTTGATCGCGTCCTCGTCGGCGTCCTGCGCCTTCAGGAGCTTCAACTGACTATTTGCCAGATCGAGGGACGCTTTCATGCTTACCAGAGTTTGATCCGGGTTGTCGCCAAAAATGAAAGCGAACCGATTCTCCCGTTTGTCCTTCTTGGCCTCACTCAAAGATTCCTTTGCGTCATCCACCACGATCTTCGCGTCGGCTTCCACGAGTTTCAGTCTGTTGATCTCGACGGTCAGCGCCTGAGACTCCCGCATCTTCTGCTTGATCTGCTGCTTAATATTCTGATAGTTCTCTTCCGTAGCATCGATCTTTTTTTCCACCGCAGTCTTTTCATCTTTCGCGCTTTTTCTCAGGGAATCCGCCTGCTTTTCTGCACTATCCTTAAGCCCCTCATCATCTTCTACTTTGGAGCCGCCGTCGGTTATCCAGCTGCCGCTATCCTCGTCATAATAGGAGACGGTGCCGGGCTTGGTGCCGGAAAGGTCTTTGGCCGCTTTCGCAGTGTCATCATCATACTTCTTGATGCTGTCGTCGATATTGCTACTCTCCGCATATGCTTCGTCAAATTGCTTGTCCATCTCGGTAAAGCCCAGAGAATCGTCGTCCAGCGGTGCGTTGGGGTCTTTTGTCAGCGTATCCACATAGTCCTTGCATTTGTCCACTTGCGTTTGCAGACCGTCACTGATCAGCTTGCGGGCATTGTTGGAAAATTCTTTCGCCTCGCTTTTCAGTGCTTCCATGGCGCTCTTGCCTTTTTGCGTGGAATTTTTCACCTTACTCATCGCGCTGTTGTTGCCGAAAGCGTCCTTCAGCTTTTCCACGATGCCCAACACGGTGTCCACAGCGGCCCGATATTTCGCGTACTCATTCATGCCGGACTGCATGATGTCGTTTTCGGACAGGGCGCCCGTCAGGGTAATGTGAATGCCGTCATCTATCGGCGTGATCTCCATAATGTTGAAGCCGTCGTTTTTGGACAGGCGGAGGTTGGCGTTCAGATACTTCTCAAAGGCTTCCGTCGCCTCATCTTCCGTTACGCCGAACAGGCCGTACACGCTGGAAATGTCCTCGTCATAATAGGACAGCGCCGAACGGGCCGCGGAGTTGATGCTGTTGCGGAGCGTCCGCTTTGCCAGCAGAATGCGCGTGGCGTCAATAAACACACCGCCCAGCAGCGTGGTGGTAAACAGGACGATCACCAGAAAAATGGTGACAGCGCCCTTCATTTTTTTTATGGTTCTCTTTTTCATGCTCTCTCCCGTTCTGCCGGTTATTTAGCCGCTTTGAAAATGGCGTCCATCTTGCTGCTGATCTTTTTCCACACTGTGGTCACGATCTCATAGCCGTAGTCCACATTGCGGATGAACTCCGCCGGCTCCGACACAGATGCCTTGGCGTGCACCGTCATTTTCAGATCCTTGCCAAAAAACTGAACGATCTCCTTAAACGGTATCTTGACTTCCTTGGTGATCCGTACCTCCACCACCCGCTGCACCACGTAGTCGTGGAATTGCACATCCACCGACTCCGTGCCGCTGCCGATCAGGGTACGGGGCACCAGTTTTTTCATTTTCTGCTGAATCCAGCTTGTGATGACGCCCTCTTTCGCTTCATTTTCCTGGTTGACCAAATCAGCAAGCCGGTAATAAAGGCTCTGATTATCCTGACCTCTCACGTTGCCATCCAGATCGTGGGCGTTATCCGCCCACATCACCGCGCCCTCCTGCGCCGCCTGCGTGGCCACGTAGTACATGACCGCGTTCTGATACAGCAGCAGGAACGCCGACACGATGGCGAAAATAATGAAGATGATGGTGCTCATCACGATCACGGCCTCCAGCGTGAAGGAACCACGTTTCTTTTTCATTGCCTCAACTCCTTAATACTGTGTGTTCCAGCCGTTTCGAGCAGGCGCACAAGGCGAACCTCATGCGCCCGGTCCAAATGGTCGGACGGGGACCATAGGATAACAAGTGATTACTTACGGCCTTGGCGCAATCCGTCATCACCAATGCCCAGAGATGCTTATATCTCAGGCGTTTTGAAGAAATCAGCCATCAAGTCCTTTACAAACTTGGTAATACCATCCTTAAAAATCAGCGCCACCGCCACCAGTACCGCGATGATAATAACGACCTCGATGGTGCCCATACCGTCTTCCTCATGCCAGAAGCGCTTGAGCATTGCCTTCATATCCGCTCACTCTCCTTTCTTTCAGAATCTATCTCTGATCGCCGAAGCGATGAAAGACCGTTGCTTACATACCGCCCGCCAACGCCAAAATCGCCGGCAGCGCCACGATCATGATGATGCCTATCAGCATGACCGCCATGGGGAACAGCAGCTTGCTGGACGCCTTTTCGCCCAGACGGCGGGCGGTGGCCTTGCGGGCCTCCCAGCACTCGTCGGCCTGCGCCTTCAGGGTGATGACCACTTCACTGCCGCCCTTGCGCAGGTTCAGCACGATCACGGAGACAAACTTGATGACCTCCTTGATCTTGCAGCGGCGGGCGAACTCCTCATAGGCCACGGACTCCGGCTTGCCGGACTGGATCTCCGCCATGCAGACCCGCAGCTCACGGAACAACGGGGAATCCGTCTTGCTGTCCGCCACGATCTTGTCCCACGCCTTGGTGATGGTACTGCCGGCGTTGACCAGCAGGATCAGCTTGTTGACGAACTCCGGAAACTCCAGCTGGATGGACTCACGCCGCTTTTCCACCTTCGTCTCCAGCTCCTTGTCCAGCAGAAGCGGCAGGCCCAACATGCCGAAGGGAACCGCCACACAGAACAGCAGTGCGGTATCCACATCGCCGTTGGCGCAGCAGATCAGGGCGAACAGCGGCAGGAAAATGCCCGCCAGCAGGGAGATGACCCAGTTGTTGGCTGAATGGATACAGATGTAGTAGTCCCGGTCACGGGCGCCGTACAGCTCCGCGATCTGCGCGCCCACGCGGTTGCTGTACCGCCGGAGCGGCTCCTGCAGGATGCCGGGCAGCTTCCTCGTCAGGTTGACGCGCTCCTGCAGAAAAAGGCCTGCGCCCAGCATGCTTTTTGTCTTAAACTCCTTGGGATCCAGCGGCTCGATGTACTCCTCGTAGTCTCTGCCGCCGCGGGTACGGGCGATCAGAAATGCGCCCGCATTGATGACCAGCAGAGCCAGGGCGATTGCGCCGATGATGATTTTCATAGTTATACCTCAATATTCATGATCTTTTCCCCGATGAAGAAGGACACCACAAACAGCGCGATGGCCACTGTCATTACGATGGCGCCCACCACCGTGGTAAACACCGGCTCCATGTAATCCGGAGAGGAAGAACTCAGCACCGCCACCATTACAATAGGTGTGCAGGTCATGATACGGCTCTCAAACTTTTTGGCCGTGATGACCGTTTCGATCTCGTTCTTCGTCTCGATCTTGTCGGTGATCATCTGGGATGTGGAGCGAATGACCTCGATCAGGTTGCCGCCGGAACGCTTGCAGATGCGGATAACATCGGCAAAGTTCTCGATATCCTCAATGTGGGCACGCCGTGCAAACTGCGAGATGGCGTCCTCCACCGTCATGTTGGTGCTGATGCAGCGCAGGATATAGGTCGTTTCCTGCATGATGGGCGTTTCCGGATCGGGGTAAATCACCTCAAGGTCGCGAAGCGCATCCTGAAACGCCATTTCCAGCGAGCGTCCGGCCGACATGGAGGAGGACAGTGCATACAGCATGTCCTTGAACTGGGTATTCAGCCCCTTCTTCCGCTTTTTGATAATCTGTTTTGTACATATCTGAGGGAATTTCACGGAGGCTGCTGACAGGATCAGCGCCAGGATCGGCCGTTGATAGAAGATCATGCCCACGATGAAGATCACCACCGCCGCCAGCAGAGTGTACAGCAGCTTCTCCCGGCGGCTCATGATGTAAACATCGTAATCCGTCAGGCCGCTTTCCACGGTTTCTTCCTCGGGAGAGATCTCCTCGCCCTCGTATACCTCGTATTCTTCGTCGGCGACCGCCGCTTTTTTCTTAAATAAGGCCATTTACCGCGCCTCCTTACACTTTGTCGCTTTCGCCCGCAGAGCGGAACTTCTGCGTATGGATCATGGGGTTCTGCGTCCGCATCAGACTGCCGATGATCCTGCCGTTTTTGTCCTCGCCCTCCTCCTCAAACCGGTAGAGGGGATTCAGGCGGATCTCGCCGTTCTGATAGCCCACCACCTCTGTGATCTCCATGGTGCGGCGCGAGTGGTCACGCAGACGGGACAGCTGGATAATAATATCCACCGCCGAGGCGATCTGCTGGCGAATGGCTTCCAGCGGGATATCCGCGCCGGTCAGAACCATGGTCTCCAGACGGCTCAGCATGTCCTGCGTGGAGTTGGCGTGGCCGGTGGACAGTGAACCGTCGTGGCCGGTGTTCATGGCCTGCAGCATATCCAGCGCCTCCGGGCCGCGCACCTCGCCCACGACGATACGCTCCGGACGCATACGCAGCGAGGACTTGATCAGGTCGCGGATGGTGATGGCGCCCTTGCCCTCCATGTTGGCATTGCGCGTTTCCATACGCACCAGGTTGTCGATGCCGCGAATTTGCAGTTCTGCCGAATCCTCGATGGTGATGATGCGCTCGTCCTTGGGGATGAAGTTGGACAGCGCGTTCAAAAACGTGGTCTTGCCTGAACCGGTACCGCCGCTGATAAAGATGTTATACTTGGCCCGTACCATACGGTGCAGCAGCTCCGCCACCTCGTCGGTGATAGAGCCCAGCTTCACCAGCTGTTCGATGGTAAAGGGATTTTCCGGGAATTTTCGGATGGTAACGGTGGGGCCATTGAGGGCGATAGGCGGCAGAACAACGTTGACACGGGAACCGTCCTGAAGCCGGGCATCCACGATAGGCGTGGACTCGTTCACCGTGCGGTTTACGCGGGAGACGATATTCTGGATCACGTTCTCCAGCTTCTCATTGGAGCCAAAGCTGACATTCTTGCGGAAAAGACGGCCATCCTGCTCCACAAACACGTGATCCGGCCCATTAATCATGATCTCCGTCACCGTGGGATCATCCACAAGGGGCTGCAGCACATCCAGTCCCCGCATGGAGTTGAACACACCGTTCCGTATCTCCACTTTTTCCCGGATGCTGATGTACTGCTCCTTCGCCCGCTCCGCGATCACTTCATCGATCAGGCGCTTGATCTCCGCGTCCGTTACCTCTCTTGTCAAATCCAGACGGCTGGATACAATGCGCTGGATCTGGGCGATATATTCGGTGGTAATTTCCATGGCGGCTCCCTCTCTTATCGCAGCAATGTATCAACTACACCGGTCAGGCCAATGCCCACATTCTGTCCCTGCTGTACCGCGGCAGACAGGTTGGCGTGCTGCTCCGACAGAGGAAGCATGGCCTGCGGCGCACACTGGCCATAAATCTTCTGCTGCTGGAGATAAGCGGTGGCCTGCGGCGTCATCTTGTTGCCTACGAAGATCATTCTCTCCCGCAGGCTGCGCAGCTCCTCATGCAGCTCCATCTCGTGGAACAGCAGCTCGAGCTTTCCCAGTCCCATGCTGTCCGGCAGGAACGGAACCACCAGCCAATCGCACAGCTGCAGCAGGTCGAAATTCGTGGCGTTCAGCTCACTCTCGAAATCCAGCACCACTGCGTCGAAAGCATTCGCAGACGCAAGCTCCCGCAAAAAGCTGCACTGTTCCTCTCCGCTCAGCTCGTTAAGATCCAGCGCGCTGTCCAACGGCCCCACATAGGAGAAATGCCATTCCGGAGAGGTATACATCTTCGTCTGAAGCAGCAGTCCGATCCCCGACTCCTTGCCGTGAACAGCCACCATCACGTCCGAAAGGCCAATCTGAGCCCCCTTCGGCAAGACACGCAGAGAGGAGTTCAGCCGTTCATAGTTCTGATAGAACACCTTCTTCTGCCGGAGACCCAGCTGGTAGGCCAGCATCAGCGCCACTGTGGTTTTTCCGCTGCCGCCTACAGGAGAATACACACCGATCACCTTTGACTGATGTGTACCTCCGCCCACGCGGGCAGAACGTCCCGTCACTTTTCCGTAGGCAATGAGGATCTCACTGATGACGTTGCTGAACTTCTGATATTTGTTTACGGAGAGGTAACCCTCGCAGCCTTCATCCTGCTCCCCCTCAGAAAGCAGGATCTTTACACCGGATGCACTGTCGACGGCCGGGGAACGCATGCTGTCCGACACGGCGATGATCTCTACCTCGCCGCTCTGGTTCTCTTGCAAAAAGCGTTCCAGACTTTCCACCTTTGCGAAGGAGTACACCTCCAGACCATAGTCGGCCTGAAGAATGCACCGGGTCAATTGCTGCAAGTATGCGGAATCGTCATCCGCGATCACAAGTCGAATGTCTTTCACTTTGTTCGAGCCTCGCTTCCTATTTTGATTTTTCGTTTCGCCTAACGCTTTTTCACAAATAAAGCAGCAAAAATATCCTGCGTAGAATGTTTCCTTCTACGCAATTTCATTTTAGCGCATTTTCTATATTTTATCACTTTTACGTTAATATTGTCAACAATTTGAAACCTATGCCGAAAACGAACGATGTAAAAAAAAGAAATGCATTTTTGGAGGAAATGTATAAGTTCACCACTTCGTTGATTTTCGTACATCCTGTTCGTTTCTTGCTGGGAAATAAATTATAAATTTGGGAGGTGCAGCATGCACACTAACAGAGAAAACGAATTCCAAAGAAAAATGTATCATGCCCCTGACGAGTTGCCGGAAATGGTACGCGGCATTGGATCTGTGCATAGCTTTTCACAATTGATCAGCCTCTGGCAGAAAGTAAACAGCACAAGGCAGAAGGGGGCGACGAGGTGGAAGTATCAGTATCTGATCGAACGGCATATTCTACCTGAACTGGGACACTATGCGCTCCATCAGCTGAGTAGTGATCTGCTGGACTCTTTTGTCAACAGCAAGCTCCGACAGGGACGGTTGGCAGGGGGTGGCCTGTCCCCATCCTATGTGCGCCGCATGGCGGGTATCATCCATTCTGTGCTTGTATTTGCTGCGGAGGAAGGTGTCGCCATTTCTGTTAAACGCCCTGTTCGGAAGCCCTCTGTCATAAGGAGAGAGATCACTGTTCTGACCGTGGCAGAGCAGAAGTTGCTGGAGCAGTGTCTGCTGGCGGCACCGTCGCCGACGGAGCTTGGTATTTTGCTGTCGCTCAACACAGGCCTGCGGATCGGGGAAGTATGCGCACTTTCATGGGATAGCATCGACCTGTATGATAATACGCTGTCTGTAGGAGGTACAGTAGTGCGCATTCCCGCTGCGGGAAACGGCGCGGCAGAGCGTACGCTGGCGATTGACACGCCCAAAACGCCGTCCTCACGGCGCAAAATTCCCATTCCGTCAAAGCTTCACGCCGCGCTGCGCCAGCAAAAGCCTGACCAGCCGGGACACTATCTGCTGTCCGGCACCACGTCCATACTCAGTCCGCGCACTTATGAATACCGGTTCCATCGTGTGCTGGCCCAAAGCGGTGTGCGACCAATCAACTATCACGTGCTGCGCCACACGTTTGCCACCAGATGCATTGAGCTTGGCATGGATATCAAGACATTGAGCGAGCTTTTGGGGCACGCAAACCCCACCATCACGCTGAATATTTAATGTCTACTGAACAAGTGCCCAATTTTTCTTCTGAGCGAGAATCTTCAGAAGATATGCGAGCATTCTCAAAAGGGCGCGCTGAATCTTGCGGAGATTCAGCACCAGAACGGACATGGCGATCACATGGGCCGCAGTCTCCCGCAGCTTTGCAGTGACCAGCCCCATGCCACATTTACGCTTCGCCAGACTGAATCTGCGCTCCACTTCCACGCGCTCGCACTCATCCCGATAGTCCTGAGCCTTGTCTCTGGTTTCACCCTTCTTAGGCCGCCCCAGAGCTGGGCCGGAAAGACGGATCCCATGCGCCTTGCAATAGCTGAGATTCTCCCGGTTTCGGTAGATTTTGTCCGCCAGGATCCGGCTGGGGTAATGCCCCTCTCGCGCTCGGAACCGCTCTGCCATTTCCCGCAGATTTCCCGCCTCATTGTAGGCGTCAAAAGAACAGCACTCCAGCCGCGTCCATCCGTCAACGACACTGATGTCCAGCTTCGCGCCAAACTCCACCGGCTTTCCCGCTTTTCCCCGCACAATGGGCCGAACGAAGGGCTGGCTCACGCTGACGATCCGGTCAGGTACGCTGTGGGTACGGTTATCGTACATGTACTTCTGCTGCTCATAGACGGCGCGGATCGTGTCCAAACGCTCCGCCTGACGAGGGGGCAGATTTTTTCCGAGGGACAGTTTGCCATCGATGGCATTCAGGTCGCGCCGGAGGTAAGCCAGCTGCTTCCCAATGGTTTTGCGGGTCATTTTCGCGGTGTGTTTACGGCATCTTGTGTATTTCAGGTAATCTTTCCGGGCGCGTTTGCGGTAGGTTCGAGGCTTCTTTCCGTCCGCGGGATCGTGAAGAACATCCAAAAGCGTTTCGGCGTTCTCCCTGGCCTCGTTGAGCAGGGAAACATCCTGAGGATATCGGATATTGGACGGCGCGCAGGTGGCGTCCAATATCATAGTGCCGCTGTTTCCGCCAGTTCCCGGCTGGCCGTCAGAATCATCATCGTCATCCTTTGATTCGGCTTCTTTGACCTGACGCTCCTTTGCGTCCCGCACGATCATCTCATTGATCTCACCCAGCACTTCCGGCATCAGGCGCTTGCGGAAATACACCATCAAAGACGGGTCAAAGGGCAGCTTTTCGTCATCATAGCCAGGATACCCGCAGAAATGTTGAAGATATGGGTTCTCCTGGATCTGAAGCGCGGTTTCCTCGTCAGAATAGCCATACTCCGCCTGAATGATGCAGGCTCCCAAGGCCAGACGCAGCGGCTTGGCCACATTGCCTTTCCGGTTTGTGAATAGGGCGGCGTAGCGCTTCTCGATCTCCAGCCAGGGGATCGTCTGTGCTTTCTTTATACGCGGCAGGATAAATTCGAAGACGATGTGCTTGTGGCGATCCAGCTTCAAGTCAAGGCGGCACTCGATTATAAAAGCCGAAGCTGAACTGCGCCACCCAATCAGCAACTGTACCGGCTGTATAAGTCCAGCCCCACGGTACCCGGAATGTCCAGAACAGCTTAATGGCTTCCCGCAGGGACGCAGCACCCGCAGCGACCAGATAGGTCTGGAACACCATGTTGC
>OIZI01000441.1_pt1 | contig 21579 bp, 20 predicted proteins | sample 1588441 | NCBI WGS metagenome assembly OIZI01 (sample SAMN03283284) | human gut metagenome | biome: human-associated habitat; material: feces | host: Homo sapiens | place: Peru | collected 2012 | reverse complement strand
AAAGCGCCGAAAAGACACGCTGTCAGGCGTGTTTGCCCTTGTTAATCGATGGTATCATTATAGCATTCCCCGGCGGCGTTGTAAATACGCGCCGCTTACCCCAGACCGGGAATGCGCTTGCGCAGCAGGGGACACAGCAGCGCCGTCACGGCGATTTTGATGGCGTCGCCGGGCAGGAACGGCAGCATGCCCGCCCACAGAAGCCCGGACACGCTCATGCCCTTGCCCGTGTAGCCGTTGAGGATCAGCGCCATATAGGGCACGCCCACGGCGTACAGCACCGCCAGTCCCGCCACGCAGGCCAGCGCTACCCGCACCGGAGAGGCATTGCGCCGTGTCAGGGCGCCGATCACGGCGGCAGTGGGGATCAGCCCCAGCAGAAAGCCGAAGGTGGGCTGCAGTACGTAGGCGAAGCCGCCGCCGGTGGTAAAGATGGGCAGACCGATCAACCCCAGCGCCACATAGACTGACTGACTCAGCGCGCCGCACCCGGCGCCCAGCAGCACACCCGCCATGGCGGTGAACAGAAATTGCAGCGTGATGGAGGAGACCCCCAGCGGGATACGCAGAAACGCGCCTGCCGCCGTCAGTGCGGCAAACAGCGCGGTATAGACCAGCTTTCGTGAAGTCATGACAAGACCCTCCTGATCAGGAAAAGAATGGAAACATGATACCCCGCACGCTATGATACTGTCAAGAGCACCAGATGATTTTTTCCTTTACTGACCGGGGAAAACGTGGTAATATGGGGCACAAATGAAAGGGGGCGGCGCAATGGAACAGCCGATGCTCTACCGCTATGAAACGGTGGACTCCACCAATACTGTGTGTAAGACGCTGGCGCAGCAGGGCGCGGAGGACGGCACCGCCGTCATCGCGGCGCGGCAGACGGCGGGCCGGGGCCGTATGGGCCGGGGCTTCGAGTCGCCTGCCGGATTGGGACTGTACCTCTCCATGCTGTGGCGGCCTGTGGCGTCGCCGGAGGGCCTGCTGCCCCTGACGGCTATGGTCTCGGCCTCCGCCGCGCTGGCGATCCGCCGTGTGACCGGGGCGGACGTGCGCATCAAGTGGCCCAACGATCTGGTATTGAATGGCAAAAAGCTGGTGGGCATTCTGACGGAGGTGTCGCTGGCGGACGGCGGCGTGGATTATGTGGTAGTGGGCATCGGCGTCAACCTGCGGCAGCGGCCGGAAGATTTCTCTCCGGAGGTGGCGAAGATCGCCACCTCGCTGGCGGCGGAGGGCTACAATGTGGAGCGGGAAACGCTGGAAACGGCATTGGTGGACGCGCTGCGGCAGGCATTCCGTCACCTGTGTGCCCCGGAGACCTATCTGGACGATTACCGGCAGCTGTGCCTGAATCTGGGGCGGCAGGTGCACATCCTGCAAACGGATGAAACGGTGACGGCGCTGGATATCGACCCCCAGTACGGCCTTGTGGTGCGGCACGGCAGCGGCGCGGTGGAGACCCTGCGGTGCGGCGAGGTGTCCGTGCGGGGACTGTACGGCTACGCGGAATAAAAAATGACCATATAAAAGAGGTGTTTTCATTGAAAGAGTGCTTGGAGCTGTTTCTGACGTTTGCCAAGGTGGGCGTCATGACCTTTGGCGGCGGCATGGCTATGCTGCCCATCCTGCAGCGTGAGGTGGTGGAGAACAAGGGCTGGGCCACCGACGAGGAACTGACGGACTATTTCGCCATTGGCCAGTGTACGCCGGGCATCATCGCCGTCAATACCGCCACCTTTATCGGCCAGAAGCGCAAGGGTATTCTGGGCGGCATTGTTGCCACGCTGGGCATCGTGTTTCCCTCGCTGATCATTATCACGCTGCTGGCGGGCCTTATCACCAGCTTTTCTCATCTGGAGTGGGTGCAGAACGCCTTTGCCGGTATCCGCGTCTGCGTCTGCGTGCTGATCTTCAACGCCACGCTGAAGCTGTGGCAGGGCGCGGTGAAGGACGTGTGGGGCGCGCTGATCTTCGCGGCGGTGCTGGCCGCCTCGCTGCTGACGGATCTTTCGCCGGTGCTGTTTGTGCTGGCGGCGGCTGTGGCGGGCATTATTCTCCGTAATGTGGGAGGTGCCAAAAAATGATTTATTTGCAGCTGTTCTATGAATTCTTCAAGACCGGCCTGTTCGCCATCGGCGGCGGATTGGCCACGTTGCCCTTCCTGTCGGATATGGCGGAGCGCACCGGCTGGTTCACCCAGTCTCAGCTGGCGGACATGTTGGCCGTCAGCGAGTCTACCCCCGGTCCCGTCGGCGTCAATATGGCCACCTACGTGGGCTTTGAAACGGCAGGCGTGCTGGGTGCCATAGTCGCCACATTGGGACTGGTGTTTCCCTCCATCGTCATTATCCTTGTCATTGCCGGATTCCTGAAGGCGTTCCGCAATAACAAGTTTGTGGACGCGGCCTTCTATGGTCTGCGGCCCGCCTCCACCGCCATGGTGGCCTCTGCCGGTATCGGCGTGGTGCTGCTGAGTCTGGTGGATACCTCCGCCTCCGGCCTGGCCTTCTTCCGCTGGAAGGAGATCGCGCTGGCGGCCGTGATCCTGATGCTGACCCGCTGGGTGCCTGCTACCAAGAAGCTGCACCCCATCGTGTTCATCGGTGCGGCGGCGCTGGTGGGCGTGCTGCTGAAATTCTGACCGCCTGTAAAAGCGCACCTTATGCTTTTGATAAGGTGTGCTTTTCTTTGTGTGAAGTGTCAAAATGCCCGTTTTTACGACGGAATTGTTAGGGTATTTGTCAGTTGTAATTTATTTCCCGGCGGGGTATGATAGTATCAATTTATTATGAGGGGGTCTTTTCCTATGGAGCAGTTAAAGGAACGCATCCGCCGCGAGGGCAAGGTGCTGCCGGGTAATATCATCAAGATCGACGGTTTTTTGAACCACCGGGTAGACACCAAGCTGTTGGGCGATATCGCGGACGAATTTGCTAAGTATTTCGATACCAGTAAGGCCACGGTGGTGTTGACCGCCGAAGCCAGCGGTATCGCACTGGCCACCGTGTGTGCCGAGCGGTACGGCGTTCCCATGCTGTTTGCCAAGAAGGCCAAGAGCGACAACATCGAAAGCGGCCTGATCCAGAGTGAAATTTTCTCCTATACGTATAAGAAAAAGGTGACGCTGCTGGTGTCTCAGGAGTGGCTCAGCGAGAATGACCGTGTTCTCATCATCGACGATTTCATGGCCAATGGCTACGCCATGGGCGGCCTGGTGGACATTGTGAGAAAGGCCGGCGCCCAGCTGGTGGGCATCGGCGTGGCGGTGGAAAAGGGCTTCCAGGGCGGCGGCGACAAGTTCCGCGCCATGCCGGATATTCCCTATAAGGCCCTGGCCGTCATTGAATCCGCCGACGAGAACGGCATTATCTTCCGGGAGGACGACTGACATGAAAAAGGTTCTGGTTCTGGACTTCGGCGGCCAGTATAACCTGCTGGTGGCACGCCGCGTCCGTGAGTGCGGCGTGTACTGCGAGATCAAGTCCTTCCGCATGTCCATGGAGGAGATCCGCGCTTTCGCTCCCGACGCGCTGATCTTTACCGGCGGCCCCGCCACCGTGTTTGAGCCCAACGCTCCCATGGTGGACAAGGCTTTGTTTGAAATGGGCATCCCTGTGCTGGGCATCTGCTACGGCGAGCAGCTGATGATGCACCTGCTGGGCGGCCAGTGCCGCAAGGCGGAGACCCGTGAATACGGCAAGGTGGAGCTGACCCACAAGGCGTCTCCGCTGTTTGCTGACGTACCGGAGACGGCTGTCTACTGGATGAGCCACGGCGTGGAGGTGGAGCGCATGGCGCCCGGCTTCGAGATCATCGGCTCCACCGAGGGCTGCCTTCACGCGGCGGTGCAGTGCGCCGACAAGAAGCTCTACGGCGTGCAGTTCCACCCCGAGGTGCTGCATACCGAGTACGGCACCCAGATCTTGAAAAACTTCCTCTATACCATCTGCGGCTTCGGCCCTGAGTGGACCATGGCCTCCTATATGGAGGAGGCGGTGGTCGAGTGCCGCCGTCAGATCGGCGATGGCCGCGTGCTGCTGGCGCTGTCCGGCGGCGTGGACAGCTCCGTGGCCGCTGCGCTGCTGCAGCGCGCCGTGGGCGATCAGCTGACCTGCATCTTCGTGGATCACGGCCTGCTGCGCAAGGACGAGGGCGATCAGGTGGAGCAGGTGATGAAGCACCAGTTCCACGTGGACGTTCGCCGTGTCAACGCCGGCCCTCGCTTTTTGGCCAAGCTGGCGGGCGTCACCGAGCCGGAGCGCAAGCGCAAGATCATCGGCGAGGAATTCATCCGCGTGTTTGAGGAGGAGGCCAAGAAGATCGGCGCTGTGGACTTTCTTGCCCAAGGCACCATCTATCCCGACGTGGTGGAGTCCGGTCTGGGCGGCGAAAGCGCCGTCATCAAGAGTCACCACAATGTGGGCGGCCTGCCTGACTGCGTGGACTTCAAGGAGATCGTGGAGCCCCTGCGCCGTCTGTTCAAGGACGAGGTGCGCCAGCTGGGCACCGAGTTGGGTCTGCCTGACGAGCTGGTGTGGCGTCAGCCCTTCCCCGGCCCCGGTCTTGCCATTCGCGTCATCGGCGATATTACCGAGGAGAAGCTTTCCACTCTCCGCGAGGCCGACGCCATCTTCCGCGAGGAGATGAAGCTGGCGGGGCTTGACCGTACCACCAGCCAGTTCTTCGCCGTATTGACCGACCTGCGCAGCGTGGGTGTCATGGGCGACGAGCGCACGTATGACTATACGCTGGCTCTCCGCGCCGTGCAGTCTCAGGACTTCATGACCGCCACGTGGTCGCGCCTGCCCTACGATCTGCTGGACAAGGTGTCCAACCGCATCGTAGGCGAGGTGAAGCACATCAACCGTATCTGCTACGATATCACCTCCAAACCCCCCGCCACCGTGGAGTGGGAATAAGAAAAAAGTGAATATGAGGGGCTGCAAAGCCTTGAAAACACTCACTTTTTGAAAATCTCATTTCCTGTTTGATAGCAAAATGATAGCAGATACCCAAACTGTTTTGTTTATTCTTGTTTCAAGGGACAAGCGGTTTACAGGTTGAGCTATCATACCAATCCTATATTGAGAGCGAAAAAGGCTCTGCTGACTTTCTAAGAAGGTCGGCAGAGCCTTTTGTTATTCCTCAGTGTGTTATTTAAGGTCAGCAACGAGCAGATCGCTCAGTCCCTGCGACGGCGTGATCTTGTGCCACTGACCGGAGGTGTCAAGTTCAGGGTAGCGGTAGCGCCAGCGGTCATATTCTTCTTTGGTAATCTCCCCCGCTTTCAGCTTGGCGGCAATTGCACCCCATGCGGAAAGCATCCTGTGAAGCTCCGCTGCGTCGCGTCCTTTGTGGATATGAACGCGCAGATGTACCTCATCCTCACAGTCGCAGACCTCAAGACCGTATCGGTCTTCCAGCGTAAACAGCGTGTGCATCAGCCCTGTATAAGAGTCAATGTCCGGTACGTCCAGCGCCTTGGGCGAAACGTCAAGCACCTGCGCCAGCGCAGCAGTCACGTCCGCCTTGGGCGTTCTGGAACCATTCTCGTACTGCGCAAGGCGGACATCTGCGGATTTCTCCGGAAAACCCAGCGCCATGCCAAGGTATTTCTGTGTCATGCCCCGCATCGTGCGGAAAAAGTGGATGCGTTCACCAATCGCCATAATAGCCATCTCCTGTGTCGGTTGTCTTTGATAACGAGTATAGCAGATATGTTTAATTTCGTCAAGAAAAATCTAAGCAAATTTATTTAATATTTTCCTGCAAACCGACTTGACTTAAACCAATATGTATAGTACAATAGCCGTAATCTAAGCATTTTAGCTTAATTCATAGAAATTTTACAATTAGGATAGTCAACAAATGCAGAAATAATGTCCGTTGTAAGGTGAGGGGGGGTGAAATCCAAAAGCCGCAAAATTGAATGACCGTCCAAAGGATACTTTCTCCGGGGAAGTAGGCGATGAAATGAGCGTGCCAAGGAGAAAAGAAAACGGCACAGCGCCGAAAAGGGTTGCCTGCCAGAGTCCTGCGGATAGAACGGCGAAGCAATCAACCACAAATCAGGAAAGGAAGGTATTTTGCCTATGGCAGGAGAAATTTTTATGAGAGTCAATGAAGTCGCGGAAGAGTTGGGGGTATCGGTTCCGTATGCGTATAAGCTCATCCGCGAGCTGAACGATGAGCTGCGAAAGACCGGCTGCATCACCATTGCAGGCAGGATCGACCGCAAGTTCTTCCATGAGAAGTTCTACGGAACGAGAGAACCGAAGGAAAGAAGGGAATCAAATGGCAGCGTTTAAGGACAAGAAGAACGGCTCATGGTATGTGCAGTTTCGCTATACCGACTGGCGCGGTGAGCGCCAGCAGAAATTAAAGCGCGGCTTTGCCACGAAAAAAGAGGCGCAGGCATGGGAGCGCGAGTTTCTGATGCAGAAGCAGGCTGATGTCAATATGAGCTTCGAGAGCTTTGTGGCGCTTTACGAAAAAGACGTCAAGCCCAAGCTGAAGCTCAACACATGGCTCAGCAAGGAACATATCATCCGCACAAAGATTCTGCCGTATTTCAAGAAGCGCAAGCTCTCAGAGATCACTGCCCGTGATGTGATCGACTGGCAGAACGAGATACGGCAGCACACCAAGTCAAGCGGCGAAAGCTATTCCCCGGACTATCTCAAGAACGTCCATACCCAACTGAGCTGTATTTTCAACCACGCCATCAAGTATTACGGCTTGCAGATCAATCCCGCTGCAAAGGCCGGGAATATGGGCAGCGAGCAGCCGAAGGAAATGCTGTTCTGGACGAAGGAAGAATACCTCAAATTCATCGACGCCATGATGGACAAGCCCATGCTGTACTACGCCTTTGAAATCCTGTACTGGTGTGGCATCCGCGAGGGCGAGCTGCTGGCGCTGACGCCTGCGGACTTCGATTTTGAGAAGAAAACGCTCCGCATCAATAAATCCTATCAGCGCTTACAGGGTAAGGACGTTATCACCACGCCGAAAACGAAGAAAAGCAATCGCGTAATCCAGATGCCTGACTTCCTCTGTGACGAGATGCAGGACTATTTCAAGCAGCTTTACGGACTGGAACCGGACAGCCGTATTTTTCCGCTGTCCAAATATGCCTTGAAGCGCGGGATGGCGTTTGGCTGCAAGGCGTCTGGCGTCAAAGTCATCAGAATCCACGACTTGAGACACAGCCACGTTTCCCTTCTTATCAACATGGGCTATTCCGCCGTTGCCATCGGCAATCGTGTTGGACACGAAAGCGTGGAAATCACCTACCGGTACGCGCACCTGTTTCCTACTGTGCAGAAGGAAATGGCAGATAAATTGAACGTCGAAAGGAGCAATTAAGATGTCACTGAAAAATCGAGACAATCACAACCGCTGGCGCAGCAAGACCGTTGCCTTCCGGGTATCACCGGAGGAAGATACGCAAATCGAAATCTTTGTCAAGCTCTCCGGGCTGACGAAGCAGGACTACATCACCCGCCGCCTGACCGACAAGGATGTGGTGGTGCAGGGCAATCCGAGAGTTTACAAGGCGCTGCGCGACCAGCTTGCCGCCGTGCTGGACGAGCTGCGACGTATTAAAGCGGGCGACAGCGTGAACGACGAACTGTTTGATGTGATTGAAATGATCGCCGCCATTATGGACGGCATGAAGGAGGAAAATGCCTATGGAGAATGAAAATAGCAAAAAGAAAACGACCGCCCCGGACACATCTGTTGGCGCAGATGATGGGCAGCCGCTTCACAATTCAACTGAGAACAGTATATCCGCTTTTGATGAAGAAATCAACGGTGATTTTCAAAACAGCTCGGAAAGTCTGGACGAAATCTATCGCAGGATACAGCGGTTAACCGACCCGAATTACCTGCACACGATCTCCATGACCGAGCTGTACCAGACCGCATATCAGAGCAGGCCGCCCATTATCGACGGCTTGCTCTATGCGGGCGCGTACATCCTCGCGGGTGCGCCGAAGATCGGCAAGTCATTTCTTGTGGCGCAGATCGCCTATCATGTCAGCACGGGCGAAGCTCTGTGGGGCTGCGAAGTCCATCCCGGCACGGTGCTGTACCTTGCGCTGGAGGACGATTTTCAGCGCATCCAGAGTCGAATGTTCATGATGTACGGTGTCAACGACACCGACCGGCTGCACTTTGCAACTGCGGCAGGCAAGATTGGAAACGGGCTGGACGAACAGCTTGAGAATTTCGTGCGGGAACACCCCAACACCAGGTTCATTATCATTGACACCATGCAGAAAATCCGCGAAGTCGGCGGCGAGGCATACAGCTATGCAAGCGACTATGAGATCATCGGTCGGCTCAAGCAGTTTGCCGACAAGCACTGCATCTGCGTTCTGACTGTCCACCATACTCGCAAGCAACCTGCCGGTGACAGCTTTGAAATGATCTCCGGTACAACAGGATTGCTCGGTTGTGCGGACGGGTCGCTTCTCATGCAGAAGAAAAAGCGCACGGCATTGGAGGCAACCATCGACGTCGTGGGGCGCGACCAGCAGGATCAGATCCTCTATCTGAGAAAGGACGCCGATACGCAGATCTGGAATCTTGAGAAGGTGGAGAACGAGCTGCACAAAGAGCCGCCCGATCATGTTCTGGAATCCGTTTCAAGGCTGGTGTCCGCAGAACAGCCGGTATGGACAGGCTCGCCCTCTGCGCTTGCCGATGCCGTCCATGTCGGCATGGCGGCAAATGCACTGAGCAAGTATCTGAATGTGAAGTCCGGCAGGCTGCTGGATGAATTCCACGTCCGCTATGAGAACAAAGTCCGGCACGAAGGGCGGCGTATCACGCTGACCTTCATAGCCGAAAACAAATAAGCCGCGCGACAGCTGCGACGGTTGCAACGGTGAAAATGATACCGTAAAACAACCGTCGCAATCGTTGCGACCGTCGCGGAAAGGAGCAATACAGAATGAAAACCGTACAAATCCCCTATGACCTGTTTCTTGACCTTGCCATGTACCATCTGCGGGGCGAGGATGATTACGAAGAAGAAATCCGTCAGGGCTTGGAGCAGAAGCTCGATGCCATGCTGAACCGTCAGCTCTATTTCCGGTACAAAACGGCACCCACTGAGGAAGAACGCGAACAGGCGCGGCAGGAATATCTTGACCGGCGCGGCGTTCCGCAGAGCTATCGATGGACTGTTCCTCCATGGGAGCTGTGACAGGAGCGTGCCACGCTCCTGTGGTTGGCAGACACGGCAGCGCATGGGCTGCTGTCTCCTCGCGTCCCCCGTCCCCATCGAAAAATCCGCAGAGTTTGAGATGGATGTGGGCAGGAGATTATGAGCAGTGGTTGTCTGCAAATAAACTGCTGACCACGCCGGTTTTTGCGGTTTGTATCCACACCGCAAACTGCAAAACCGGCAGAGGCATCCGCAGATGCCGCATACCCCCTCGGAGAGCCCACGATACTTTGCAGCCGCAGGATGAAAGTATCATAGTGGGTTATTACACTTCCGCAGAAGTGCCTCCCCGAAAGCTACCCGTCCTGCACAATCTGAAATCAGGAGGTAAACTGCCTATGGCAAGAGGCGACGGTATCCACCGTACCAGCGCAAGAAACGCAAGAATGAAAGATACAGACATCGACAACGCACAGGCGCATAATGAGCGCGAAAAATCGTCGTATGTCAATCAGGACATCGTTCCTGAACGGACGCCATACAACGTCCATTTCAAAACACCAACCGCCGGGTATAAGGAGATGTTCGAGCAGATGCGCTCTGACGGCGTGATTTCCACCCGCGGTCTGAAAGCAGACGCTGAGAAATTCGGAGAGCTGATCTTCGACGTCAACTCCGCGTACTTCTTCAACCACGGCGGCTATGAATTTGCAAAACAATTTTACGCCGATGCCTACAAAGCCGCAATCAAAATTGTGGGCGGCGAGCAGTACATCCTGTCGGCGGTCATGCACGCTGACGAACGCAATCGCGCCATGTCGGATGCTTTGGGGCGGGACGTGTACCACTATCATCTTCATGTAGTCTATATCCCAGTTGTGGAGAAGCAAATCTTGTGGTCGAAACGCTGCAAGGATAAATCTCTGGTGGGAACGGTCAAGGAGATAATCCAGCAGGTCAGCATGAGCAAGAAGTGGGCTTCCAAGCCCGCGCTGGACGAGAACGGCGAGCCGATTTTGAGTGTAAAGGGCAAGCCCGTTCTCAAAAAATCCTACAGCGTTTTGCAGGACGATTTCTTCCGGTATATGCGCGAAGCCGGGTACGACGATGTGGAGCGAGGCGAACGCGGCAGCTCTGAGGAACACCTGACCGTGACGCAGTTTAAGGTGCAGCAGGAGCAGGCGCGGCTGGCAGAACTCACGGAGCAGAACCGCCAGCAGGAACAGCAGGTAGCGACGCTCGGCAAGCAGATCGAGAAAATTCAGAATCAGCAGGTCGCTGTGGCGGCTATCGAAAAGATTGAATCGAAGCCCATTCCCTTCTCTACCAAGATTGCCGTGGAGCGTGAGGATTTTGAACACCTGTCTACGCTTGCGAAAAGGTACGTTGCAGCCGAGAAAAAGGAATCCAAGTTGCAAAAGGCATTGGATGCAGCAAACAGACTGATTGCAAAGCTCAAAGCAGAGATCACCGGTCTGAAACAGGAGCTTTCCGAGTACAAATCCGTTCGCAGCAAGCTCCGCACATCGGATCTGGAACGCGAGAACGCAGAGCTTCGAGGAAAAGTGCAGCGCTACGAGGATGTGATCCAGCGCAATAACCTCTGGCATTTCTTCCGTCCGCACAGAGAAAAAGTGGCAACGCGTGAAGATGTCCGCTGATGCCGTGTTGAACTGAGAAAAACGGATTTTACCGAATGGGAGCGTCCAGATCGAGCCGCGTATCATTTGGGCGCTCCCCATGCAAAAATCAACCTGTTTTTGCAAGTGTAGAGCTGACAAAGAATCTTGAAAATGCGCCTGTTTTTACAGAACAGGCAGAAATGGAGGCAACATGAAAACCGGACTGACCAAACGGCAGAAAACGACCTGCATCTATTTTGACGAATCCAGCAAAACCGTTGAAATCCAGACACACAATACCGCGCTCAAAAAGCGGCTGGCACAGTATGCAGCAAAGCATCCCGATTTGTGCAGGCAGACCGACGATGATGAACAGGGCGGTCTGACCTTCGAGATCGACCGCAAGCGTTTTGCCGTCCGTCTGACCGCGCCGTATTCGGATACGCGCCGACAGGCAGCAAGTGAGCTTGCCAAGAGAAACGGACTGAAAGGACGAGATAGAACCGGAAGTAAGTGATTTATCTGCTAATGTCCATAGGAGCCGCCAAGCTCCTATGGACATTGTTGTGAGCAAGAAATATTGGTAATTGCGTACTTGTTCTCTGATCCAAAGTATGATATACTGATAACAAGTTCAGCGAAAGCTGATTTTTACTCATTAAAATATGAATTCAATTTACTGTTGGAGTGAAGGACATGGCTGTAAGTTACAAGAAATTATGGAAGCTGCTAATTGATAAGGATATGAAGAAAAAGGACCTTTGCGCAGCAGCAGGCATCAGCCATGCATCAATGGCAAAGCTCGGTAAAAATGAAAATGTTACAACCGATGTTCTTGTGAAGATTTGTACCGCTTTGCAATGCGATATTGGTGATATAATGGAACTTACACCCGAGGTCAAAGCCTGAGAGGAGACGGCAAAATGCGAAGTAATACAGCAGCACAGATTTCTACAATAGCCGCCAAACCGATTCTCAAGTGGGCAGGCGGCAAGACTCAAATGCTGGGAGAACTGCTTCCAAAGGTTCCTTCTTCCTATGGACGTTACATTGAACCTTTTTTCGGTGGTGGTGCCTTGTTTTTTGCATTGCAGCCCGAAAATGCTGTCATTGCAGATAGTAACCCCGAGCTAATCAATATGTATCGCCAAGTGGCAGACCATGTGGACGATGTGATCAGCTACCTTGAAAAATACCAAAATACAAGTGAAATGTTTTATTCTGTACGCAGTTTAGATTGGGAGACTTTGCCCAAGGCAGAAGCTGCCGCAAGGACGATTTATCTCAACCGGACATGCTACAATGGACTTTATCGTGTCAACAAAAAAGGACAGTTTAATGTACCATACGGAAAGTACAAGAATCCAAAAATATGTGACACTGAAGCGCTTCATGCGGCGTCACAGGCTTTGCGGAAAGCTGATATTGTCTGTGGAGACTATTTCCTTGTTCTGGAGCATTATGCTCAGCCGGGTGATTTCATTTTCTTAGATCCTCCATATCTCCCGATTTCCGAGTATTCGGATTTTAAGAGATACACTAAAGAACAATTCTATGAAGAAGATCATGTTGAACTTGCAAAACAAGTCATGCGTTTGCACGAAAAAGGCTGTCACGTCATCCTGACAAACTCAAACCATCCTCTTGTGCATGAATTATATGCTCCGTTCAAAATTGATGTTATCCAAACGAAGCGTCACATTTCCTGCAACGGAAGTACACGAAAAGGCGAGGACGTGATTGTAACCGTTCCACCAAAGCAGCACTTTCTTATCAAACTTGCCCCTAAGCCTTTACCGGAACAGGTTTCTGCATATCCTCCTACACGGTTTATGGGTTCAAAGAGCAAACTACTGTCTGAGATATGGTCGGTTGCTTCTCAGTTCCAAGCCGAAACAGTAGTGGATTTATTCTCTGGTTCTGGCATTGTCGGGTATATGTTCAAGGTGCAAGGCAAAACGGTAATCAGCAATGATTATATGTCTATGTCGGCAACTTTTACAAAAGCAATGGTCGAGAACAATAATGTTACCCTGCCGCTCAATGAGGCAAAGAGTCTGCTGGTTACGCACAAGGAATCCGATCATTTTGTTGCAAGCACATTTAAGGATTTGTACTATACGGACGATGAGAATGATCTCATTGATACCCTTCGCACCAATATTGCAGGAATACACGACCAATACAAGCGTGCGATTGCAATGACAGCGTTGATTCGCGCCTGTACCAAAAAGCGTCCTCGCGGTATCTTTACATACACTGGGAATCGTTATGATGATGGACGAAAAGATTTGCAAAAGACACTCGCCCAGCAATTTCTCGAAGCAGTTGACGCAGTAAATAAAGCCGTCTTTGACAATGGAAAGCCGAATAAGTCACGAAATGGTGATGCAATGGATCTCCGCATTGAACAGGCTGATTTGGTGTACATAGACCCTCCGTACTACTCACCCCTCTCCGATAATGAGTACGTGCGCCGGTATCATTTTGTGGAGGGACTTGCCCGAGATTGGAAAGGTGTAGAAATTCAGGAGCATACGCAGACGAAGAAATTCAAATCCTATCCAACCCCATTTTCAACAAGGAAAGGCGCAGCAGATGCGTTTGACCGACTATTCAAGAAATTTGCAAACAGTGTTTTAATCGTTTCCTATTCTTCAAATAGTCTTCCCACGCAAGATGAAATGGTGGCAATCATGGCGAAGTATAAAAAACATGTTGAAGTTGTTCCGGTAGATTACAAGTATTCTTTCGGAAATCAAAGTGATGCCAAAACGCACAGAAATTCGGTACAGGAATACCTTTTCGTTGGGTATTGATCGGAGGCACAGCATGAGCGAAAAGATAAAAATATGGCTAGTTGGAAATACCGGTCTGCGTAACCCCAATCGAATTCAGGAGGGATTCGCAGCGTATGCCAGCTCTCCTTTCGTCGGAAATCTACGAGAAGAAAATGAAGTTGCCTTCATGAATTTCTTAAATGAAAAAGGCATTATTCAAAATGAAGCTGGAAAGGACGAATCCGGAAGTCACGCACGAAAGTGGCGCTTGATGTTTTCCAGAAACGGTTTTATTTATCCCCAGCTCAAGAAAAAAGATGGCGAGCAGGAAGAGTTAGGACCGCTTGATGAAATCACGCCATTTGGCAGAACCTTCCTGAAAGCAGACACATATCCCGCAGTGCAAGAGTGCTTTCTTCGTTCAATGAGCGTTGAACAATATCCAATGCCTGATGGTATGCACTATTTTTCTCCGTTAAGATGGCTCCTGGCAGTCATGCTGGAACTTGAGCGGCGAACCGGTTCTTCTGAATTGAGCAGAATCGAATTCGCACTGTGGGGACATACCACTAATCCCAGCTATAATGTGGATGAGGTTGTTGATAGGATTCTTGATCTGCGTCAACGAAGAGCTGCTGCCCCTGCCAAGCGCTCTTTTGATAAGAAAGAAATTGCAGCCAGAGGCGAAAATTACGACAAAAAGCCTGATAATTTTTTAGATTATAGCGATATGAATATGCGGTATCTCCGTATTTCTGGAATTTTCCAAAGAAAAGGCAGAGGGCTTATTATTGTCCCGACAAAGCATGTGTTGGCAGAAAAACTTGCAAAAGCAAATGCGAGTGCCGTGCCGATAATGGAGCAGTATAAAACACTCTGCAACGGTGCGCCTCTGCCTACTGATAACGCAGATATTGCAAAGTCTTTGCTTGACGATCTGATTAAGCAAATGCGAGAGCGGCACATTTTGTTTGACATTTCTGATCTCCCACTAAACACTGCCGCAGAAATCAATATTGCACGACAGCGGCTTGAGAATATTCTTGCTCAAACAGATGAAATCCAATATGCAAATGATCAGTGCAACCAGTGGCAGGAAATCAGAGACTACATGACTCTGCTGATTAGAGGCGGGGGCAAGCTGGTATATGACGAAGATAACGCCATTGAGGTACCTAAGGACGAAACTCCTGCCTACCTTGAGTGGACGCTTTGGCGAGCTGCTTTAGCCATTGATCACATGGCTAATAAGCCTTATGAAGTCCGTGGTTTCAAATTGGATTCTGATTTTATGCCAGTTTCAGCAGCGGGCGGCGGCAAGGGTGATCTGTACTGCGAGTTTAATGATTTCACTATTCTAACGGAAGTCACTATGTCTACGTCCTCTCGTCAAGAAGCTATGGAGGGTGAGCCCGTTCGCCGTCATGTTTCGGATGCAGTTCTGAAATATGCTAAGCCTGTCTACGGAATGTTTATTGCAGTGCGTATTGACACTAACACTGCCGAGACATTTCGACATGGCATTTGGTACGCAAAGGGAGATGTAAAGCAACGTCTGGACATCGTACCTTTGACATTGGCACAATTCCAGAAGTATTTCATCGCAATGTTTGAGGCAGAAAAGGCAAATCCTGAACAGCTTAGAGATTTAATTCTTAAATGCGAGTCGAGGCGGGATATACTGGAGGCACCTGCGTGGAAGCAGTATATTGATGCAACGGTTTCCGACAAGGCGGCTGAGATTATAAGTGGAATTGTTACGCATAGGTCAAAAGATATACCCCTTGTCCCCGCTGGTGCCGTTGTTCATCATGCAGCCTTTGGTGACGGACAAGTTGTCGCACTCGAAGCAACCTTCCCAAATTGTCATACAAAGACATTCGAGGTTCCGTATTTGCATTCATTGCCAGACGAGATTAGCTTTTGTGCAGATGGAAAAACGCTGCTGCACGACCGCTTCGGTGAAGGGACAGTGTTTGCGTATGTTGTGGTGTTCAAAAATCGTATGATGGCTCTTTCTTATCCAGCAGCGTTTGAGGACGGATGCTTGGTTATTGAATAAGCATTTAAATAATAACGATATGTGCGAATGCACTATTAAACAAATGCCGAAAGATAGTATCGCAAAGTAAATGTAATGAAAAAATGCAACAAATTTCTTGTTTCTCCAACACTATTTAGAGAATTAAAAAGCATCTAGACAAAGCTAATGCTGGAGGTGTGCCGTTTGGATAATCAAATAGTCAATCTGACGATTTTTCTTGTGAAAGAACATATACACGAATTTAAGAATTGCCTTAAATCCGCGGATTCACTTTCTTCGTCCAAACTTAAAGCCCGGTTTGGTCTGGACGGAACAATATACTATTGCGACAGCAGTAAGAAATTTCCGCGATGGAAGTCATATTTGGATGAGCTTTCAGAGGAAACTATCGACATTACAGAAAATGCTTCAAATAAAGCGGTCATGCTTCTATGCGTTAGGGATAGGATTATGGCCGTCGTATTTGGATATGGTCGTTCATTCCTCAAGGAAGAATGCCTCGAACGAAACTTTGGGCTCAAAGTTGCACTAAATACAATTGATCCTAACAAAATGCGCAGTATTAATGCTGCCACAATCGAGGATATGGTTGTTACCACGCAACGTCAAGCAAGTTATAGCACAACGCAGGATGAATTCGGGCTCAATGTTACGAACGATATTATGAAAGGACTCACAGGTGAACCGTACGACCCCATATACGGAAATCACATAAGCGGGAAGGATTCTTTGGTTGTATCAGTCCATATGGAAATGACAGATCTCAAAGAGCAGCTTGAATTATATTATGATGCTTATAGCGGTAGTCGATACAAAGAAATTGGATTTGAATGGGTTGATAACGTTGCAGAAATTAGAGATTCTGTTCAGTCCGAAGCCTTAGATTTTGAATTATCAACCGCGATAGAAAAACGTGAAGTTGATCATCTACATATTGCACCTCCAGAAACGACTAATTGGGATCGTATTATTGGTTTTTGCTATTCCGGAATAGGGAAGAAGTTGGATGAGGCTGAAAGCTATAACCTTGATCTTGATTTGACTGAGTATATTGAAAAAATCAAGGCAGGGACAAATATATTATCAAAACTTCACAGAGACAAACTGTATGCTATGAATTCCGATGGTACTCCATTTGTTATATGCAGTATTTATGCAGCGCTCGTATTTCAAATAAAATACGACGAGAAGAATTATATTCTCTGTTCCGGAACATGGTATTATGTAGAATCTTCTTTCTTCAATCAGGTAAACAGTTTTATCAACGCAAAAATCCCCCTGTCCAACGTCAACCTGCCAGATTGTCCGTCTGATAAGGACGAAGGTGCATATAACGAAATGGTGGCAGAAAGCAATCCAGACTTCTGCTTAATGGACAGAAAGTTAATCGCTGTTGAAAACGGTCCAAAGAAAATCGAAGCCTGTGATATTTTTACTAGGGACAAAAAACTAATCCATGTGAAAAACAAAGGCCAATCTGCACAGTTAAGTCATCTTTTTTCACAAGGAAAAGTGGCTGCTGAATGTTTCGTAAGCGATTTGAATTTCCGCAAACAGGTTTCAGATATTGCAGTTCAAAAATTTGGCTCTGAGGTTTTTGACTACAATCAAAAGCCTCAGTCTAGTGAATTTGAAATCGTTTATGCAATTATTGATACTAAAAGTTCTTCGCTAGAAGCAAAACTTCCGTTTTTTAGCAAGGTGAATTTAATGATTACTGCACAGGAACTGGATCGAATGCACTTCAAGTTTTCGGTATGCTGTGTACAAAAAGTATAGCAGCATATATGTCTAAATTCATAGAGGATTGAAGTTCCATATTTAAAATCGCCTCTCAGCATAAAAGTATCGAAAAAATCGGAAGGTAATTGTCAACGATATCATGTTTGAGGACAAAGGTGACAAATGCCCATTCTAACCATATTGCCAATTCGACAACATACATGATATAATACAAATGCTACGCACAACAAATTTTCCGCTATTGATAGCATCCCCTGATAGCTTTTTGATAGCAGAAAGTCGGATACCCCATAGGATTGGGATAATTGGTATCAAATAAAGCCAAATGGAATCAAACGGTCTATACAAAAAAGTTTAGAGTGCGTTTTCGCTTGGCGAGTGGGAATAATTTCAGAAATCATAGAAGAGAGCTATCTGATTTCACAATGAAGTCAGATAGCTTTTTTTGGCATTCTGGTAGGGACATCAAGGAACATACTTGCCGGATCACCATCAAGCGACGGTTGCTATTTTGGGAAAAGATGATATAATCGAAATACGAATCATGGGGCAGCAGGGGAAGCGCTGCCGAAAACAAACGACCGGGTGAAAGGCCTCGCACACGGGGGAGAGAGGATACCGATGGAAAAGCAAAGTCAGTATGTACTACAGATGGAGAACGGAGAGCGCACGCTGCTTGCCATGATGGAGAAGTCTCTTTTCGGCGGCGAATGTGCGCTGTCGGAGGAAGAACAGCTTGCCGCCCTGGAGGAGAGCAGGAAGCAGGCGGTTTTCTGCCTTGCGGCGCAGAGCGCCTCTCTGACGGGAGAAGCCTGTGACCGGATCAAAAAGCAGTCGCTTTCCGCGATCCGGAGAAATATGGATATCCTGCTGCAGCACCAATATCTCCATGAGCTGATGACGAAGGCCGGTATCCCCTACGTGGTGCTGAAGGGCGCGGCGTCGGCCTATTACTACCCGCTGCCCCATCAGCGCATGATGGGCGACGTGGATTTCCTTGTGGCGGAGGACGATGTGGAGCGGGCAATGGAGCTGCTGATTGGGGAAGGCTTTACACGCTGCTCCATAGAGGAGCCCTGCCACATTATCCTCAATAAAGGAAATCTGTACTTTGAATTGCACTTTGCCCTTGGCGGCGTCCCTAACGGAGAGGCCGGAAGACTCGTGCGCGAATATCTGGAGGATATTATCCCTACCGCCAAAACGGTGCGCAGCGGCCCGGTGACCTTCCGGAATCCGGAGCCTTTTTATCATGGCCTGATCATGCTCCTTCACATGCGGCACCATCTGTTGGCGGAGGGGATGGGCCTGCGGCATCTTTGCGACTGGGCGGTGTTTGTCGACCACTTTTCGGACGACGAATTCCGGGCGATGTTTGAAAAAAAGCTGAAAAAGACGGGGCTCTGGCGCTTTGCCGTGACCGTCTCCCTGTCGGCCCATCTGGCCATCGGGCTGCCTTACCGGGAATTCATGGGGGATGACCGTGATCTGGCGTGGGAGCTTCTGCTGGACATCATTACAGGCGGAAACTTCGGCAGAAAGGCACAGGGCCGCGTCAGTGAAGGCGTGATTATTTCTCATTACAGTCAGGAGGGTGTTGGGCGCGGCCGACTCGCCCCGCTGATTTCCATGGCCAACCGTATCGTTTACAAGCATTGGCCGGTCACCCAAAAGGTCAAGCTCCTTCTGCTGTTTGGCTGGCTCTACTGGGGCGGACTGCGGCTTGTCCGCGAGATCGCGGGAACCAGAGAGCCCATGCAGTACGCAAAGGCCTATCGGGACTCCCAGCCCCGGACGGAGCTGTACCGGCGGCTCCAGCTGTTTGAGACGGAGGAATCCTGATCGAAACACACCCATTCAAAGCAAAAGGAAGAACGTACATGTACCACATACATATCAGCGCCCAGCATCGGCTGCTGGATCTAAAATTGAATGAGGTGTGGCGCTATCGGGATCTGATCCTGCTGTTCACCCGGCGCACCTTTGCCGTCAGCTATAAGCAGACGATCCTTGGCCCGCTGTGGCTGTTTATCAATCCGTTGCTGACGTCCGTCACCTATGTGGTGCTGTTCGGGCGGATCGCCCGGCTGTCCACGGACGGCGTACCCCAGCTGCTGTTTTACCTTACCGGTACGGCGCTGTGGAGCTTTTTCTCCACCTGTGTCAGCCGGAACGCGGCTACCTTCACCGCTAACGCGCCGCTGTTTGAAAAGGTGTATTTTCCCCGCCTTGTGATACCCATCTCCAATATGCTGTGCGCCGCGCTGCAATTTGCCATCCAGTTTCTGCTGGTGTGCGCGGCGGTGGCCTACTATACCGCCTGCGGCGACATAGCGCCACGCTTTGCCCTGTGGCCGCTGCTGCCGGTGCTGCTGGCGGTGACAGGCGTTTTGGGACTGGGAACGGGTGTGCTGATCTCCTCCCTGACGACCAAATACCGGGATCTCTCCGTGTTGGTGGGATTTGGATTGCAGCTCTGGCTGTATGCCACGCCGGTGGTGTATCCCATGAGCGCCCTATCGGGCGACATGGCGGCCCTCCTGCGCTGGAACCCCATGAGCGCGCCCATGGAGCTGTTCCGCTATATCGTGCTGGGCACGGGAACGGTGGCGTGGGGACAGCTGCTGGGCTGCCTGGCCTTTACTGCGGTGCTGGCGGTGCTGGCGGTGGCGGTATTTAATAAGGTGGAGCGCAGCTTCATCGACACGGTGTAAGGAGGTGCCTATGGAACAGCAGCTTGCGATCCGCGTCTCCGGCGTGAAGAAGCGCTACCGTCTCGGTGCCATCGGTGGCCGCACCCTGCAAGGGGAGCTGCAAAGCCGCTGGGCGCGGCTGCGGGGCAGGGAGGATCCCAATACCCGCGTGGGGACGGACAGCCGCCTGATCGGCCAGAGCTTCTGGGCACTGGACGGCATAGACCTGACCATCGCCAGGGGCGAGCGCGTGGGCATCATCGGCGCCAACGGCGCGGGAAAGTCCACGCTCCTGAAGCTCCTCAGCCGTATCACAGCGCCCACCGAGGGCGAGATCGACCTCTATGGCCGCATCAGCTCCATGCTGGAGGTGGGCACAGGCTTCCACCGGGAGCTGACCGGCCGCGAGAATATCTACATGAACGGCACGATCCTCGGCATGAGCCGCAGCGAGATCGACGCCAAGCTGGCCGATATCATCGCCTTTTCCGAGATCGGCGATTTCATCGACACCCCCGCCAAGCGCTACTCCTCCGGCATGTACGTGAAGCTGGCCTTTGCGGTGGCGGCTCATCTGGACAGCGAGATACTGGTGATGGACGAGGTGCTGGCGGTGGGCGACATGGCCTTTCAGCAGAAGTGCCTGCACAAAATGCGGCAGGCCGCCGACGAGGAGGGCAAGACCATCCTCTATGTCAGTCACAACATGAACACCATTCGCCAGCTCTGTGCCCGCTGTATCGTGCTGGATCGGGGCAAGGTGATCTTCGACGGCGATCCCGACCGTGCCATCAGCCTTTACATGGATCAATGTCTGGAGGATGACCGGGTGGATATCGACCTGCGGGGCAAATCCTCCCAGAACCCGGCGCGGCCTGAAAAACTGCGCATGACCCGTCTGCGCCTGCTGGACAAGACCGCCCCGGTCTACGAGACCGGCGAGCCCCTGCGCCTGAGCCTTACCGTTTCCGTAAGTCAGCCGGTGGAGCGGGCCCGTCTGCGCCTGACCCTCCGCACCGATGACGATGTGGGCTTGGGCACGGCGTGGTCAGCGCCGCTGACCCTTGCCGCCGGGGAACAGACCGTCACTGCCGAGCTGTCCACACAGGGGCTGGTAAAGGGCCTCCTTTACGGCAGCGTCGGCGTCTATCAGGACACGCCCGGCGGCGAAAAGCGCTGTCTGGATCACGTCACGCGGGCCTTCCGCGTGGAGCTGGGCGGCAGCGCCCTGTGGGACACCCGCGCCTATGGCTATGTGTCCTTGCCGGAGCTGCAATGCGCACTGGAGGAAAAATGAGAAATGTAGGGGCGGGGTGTGGTCACCCCGCCCTTGGCTCTCCCTTTGGGAGAGCTGTCACCGAAGGTGACTGAGAGGGAATCCAAGATAGTGCGGTGTAAGTCCGTAAGCGCACAATAATTACCCGGGCCGAACAAAGTTACGGCAGAGTCCCGTTCGCGGGACTCTGCCGTTTGTTCATTTCCGTATATGTTCCCGGTGCCGGACTGCCGG
>OIZI01000440.1_pt1 | contig 21629 bp, 14 predicted proteins | sample 1588441 | NCBI WGS metagenome assembly OIZI01 (sample SAMN03283284) | human gut metagenome | biome: human-associated habitat; material: feces | host: Homo sapiens | place: Peru | collected 2012 | reverse complement strand
TTTCTGCATACCTGCCTACACACATCAAATTCCTAACGGAATTTCATCGCATCTTTTTTGAGACAACATGTATATCATTTCCAAAAAATAATGGTCGCTCTTGTAGGGGCGACCATTATTGTCAATATCCGACAAACGATATTAGTACTTGATTTTGTCGTTTTTCTCGTCCCACTTTTTGAAGTGGAGAATCGCTGTTGGCTCATCGACGTGGATGCATGGAATGAGGCGTTTCAAGTGGGGCTTTGCAATTTCCTCATAGATGAAATGATCGCCAAAGTTGATAGCATCGGCATCGTTTTGAGTGTTGGCGTAGTAGATGCGGCTCACACCTGCCCAGTAGAGCGAACTCAAGCACATGGGGCATGGCTCGCAACTGCTGTAAATCACGCAGCCTTCAAGGTTGAAATTGTTCACCAATTTACAAGCCTTGCGAATTGCGTTCACTTCGGCGTGTGCGGTAGGGTCGTTGTCAATAGTCACACTATTGCAGCCGGTAGCCAGCACTTCACCATTTCTCACAATCACGGCACCAAACGGACCGCCGCCCTTATCTATGTTGTCGCTTGCCAATTCGCAAGCCATTTTGATGTATTTCACATCTTCTGGAGTGATTTTAATATTGTTTTCCATCGTTAAAATAGTTTTTTTTGAAAAAAAATTGTTTTTTCTATTGTTATTACAAATTTAATTGTTACATTTGTGCGTGTGTTTTTCATGGTATTAGATTTAAAGTGTGTGGAGGCTGTCGTGAGACATCTTCCACTAATTTTTTATTTCTTCTTAGGATTGAAGAATTTCACCTTGTAACTGCAACGGATTTTTCCCTTAATCATGTTTGATAACTTATTGCGAATCAGTTGCTTTCTGATTGGTGACACCCTGTCGATGAACAGATGTCCGTCGAGGTGGTCGCATTCGTGCTGCACCACGCGAGCCAGATAGCCTTCAATGTCTTGCTCGTGCTCCACCCAGTTTTCATCGGTCCACTTCAAATGAATCTTGCTGTGGCGGGTCACATTTTCGTTTACACCAGGCACGCTCAGGCAGCCTTCCTCTCTGGTGACGGTGGGGCTTGTTTCGTCCACGGTCACTTCAGGGTTGATGAGCACCATCTGCACGCCCTTCAATTCGGGGAAATCATCCTTCAACACATCTACGTCAATATAGACGAGCTTCAGTCCCATGCCTACTTGAGGCGCGGCAATGCCTATACCATTACTTGCGTACATGGTTTCTTTCATGTTTTCGATAAGCTCGTTCAGACCTTCGAAGTCTTTGGTCACGAGTTCGGCTTCGTTGCGAAGCACGGGTTGTCCGTAGATATATACTGGTAGAATCATATTTTTTGTTATATTAAATTGCTTTGTAAATAGTCGGTAAGAATTATGGTGGCGGCAATGGCGTCGACTTTCGCCTTGTCGCGTCGGTCGCTTTTCTTCATACCGCCATCAATCATCGCCTTGTGGGCGATGGTCGACGTGAATCGCTCATCGTACATCACGACGGGCATTTGTGGCATCTCCTTTTTCAGGCGGTTCACAAACGGTGTGATGTAGCGCATACTTTCCGACGGCTCACCGTTGAGCTGCTTCGGCAGCCCAATCACGATGGTTTCCACTTCCTCACGCTGCGTGTAGTCTTTCAGAAAGTCCATCAGCGTGTGGGTGGGGTATGTGCCCAAAGCGTTGGCAATGATTTTCAAAGGGTCGGTCACTGCCACGCCTGTGCGTTTGCGTCCGTAGTCGATAGCTAAAATTCTTCCCATTATCAGCTCTGATGAGGATTAGTCGTTCATTGTGAGCAGCAATTCCTCGTTGCTCGATGTGCGAAGCATACGGTCTTTGATAAATTCCATAGCCTCGATAGAAGTGCGGTCGCTCAGGAAGCGGCGCAAAATCCACATGCGGTTGATAGTGTCTTGGTTGAAGAGCAAGTCGTCGCGTCGGGTGCTTGAAGCCATAATGTCCACAGCAGGGAAGATGCGCTTGTTGCTGAGTTTGCGGTCGAGCTGGAGTTCCATGTTGCCAGTGCCCTTGAATTCCTCAAAGATTACTTCGTCCATCTTCGAACCGGTTTCGGTAAGTGCGGTGGCAATGATGGTGAGGCTACCGCCATTCTCAATGTTACGCGCAGCACCGAAGAAGCGTTTTGGGCGTTGGAGTGCGTTGGCATCCACACCACCCGAAAGAATCTTGCCTGATGCTGGTGCGCAAGTGTTGTAGGCGCGAGCCAAGCGAGTGATAGAGTCGAGCAGAATCACCACATCGTGTCCACATTCCACCAGTCGTTTAGCCTTAGCGAGCACAAGTTCTGCAATCTTCACATGGCGGTCGGCTGGTTCGTCGAATGTAGAGGCAATCACTTCTGCGTTCACGCTGCGAGCCATGTCGGTCACTTCTTCCGGACGCTCGTCGATGAGCAGAATAATCATGTAGGTTTCGGGGTGATTTTCTGCGATGGCGTTGGCGATGTCTTTCAGCAGAATGGTTTTACCAGTTTTTGGCTGAGCCACAATCAAGCCACGCTGTCCCTTGCCGATAGGTGCAAACATATCCACAATTCGGGTGGAGATATTAGGGTGCTTGGTGCTCACCAAGTTGAATTTCTCTTCTGGGAACAGTGGCACAAGGTGCTCAAATGGCACACGGTCGCGCACAAAGTCGGGGGTGCGGCCGTTGATGGCCTTCACTTCGCACAGTGGGAAATATTTTTCGCCTTCCTTTGGTGGGCGAATGGTGCCGAACACCACATCACCGTTTTTCAAACCGTTGTTGCGGATTTGTGATTGCGACACATAGATGTCGTCGGGCGATGTGAGATAGTTGTAGTCGGATGAGCGGAGGAAGCCATAGCCGTCGGGCATGATTTCTAGCAAGCCCTCGCCATCGAGAATACCTTCGAAGTTGTATGGATTGTCGGTGTATGGATTTTCCGCCACTTCCTGTGGCTGTTGTTGCTTCTTGTTCTTTTTGTTCTTCTTGCCGTTAGTGTTGTTGGCAGGTTGTTGCTTTTCAGCCTTAGGCTCTTGAATCACGATAGGCGCTTTCGCTGCCTCTTCTGCGGCGCGGCGGCGTGCCTCTTCTGCACGGCGTGCGTCCTCTTCCTTTTCCTCTTTGGTGCGAGGCTTGAAAGTTTGCGAAGAGCTGAAGAACGCTCCCAATCCCATATTCTTTCCGCCACCGAACAGGTCTTGGAAATCGCTTTGCTGGTTTTGTGGTGCAAATTCGTCGTCGGCGATATATTCTTCTTCCTGATATGGAATCTCGTTTTCGGGCTGTTGCACGGCTTGTGGCTCTGGTGCTTGCTCCATCTCTTGCTGCTGTGCCTCGTCGTTCACGGTTGGAGCGATAGCTTCTTCTGCAGGAGTGGCCTCGGCTTTATCTGCCACTTTTGCGATACGCTGGCGGCGTGGCTTTTTCTCTTGCTTTGCCTGAGCGTCGCCGTCGGTGGCTGGAGCAGTTTCTTTAGCCGCTTCCTCAGCAGCAGGCTTCGCTTCATCTTCGGTAGCAGCAGCTTTTTTTGTGGTTTTGCTCTTGGATTTGGTGGCGGTAGCAGACTTTTTCTCTTTCACGGCCTTTTCTTCAGTGGCCGCTTTATTTGTGCCTTTTTCAGCTTCTGCCTTTTTCTTGGTGGCTTTCTTCTTCACCGCTGTTTTTTCTGAAGCCTCTTTAGGCTCTTCCTCCTTCTTTTCCTGCTTGGGCTTTACCGCAGCTGCCTTTTTAGTGGCCGCAGTGGCGCTTTTGCGCTTCTTCGGCTCCGATGCCTTGGTGGCACCGGTGTTGGCGCTCGCGATGGTTGCCTGCTGGTCAAGAATGTCGTAAACAAGTGTCTCGGAATCTACCTTTTTTATGCCAAGGCTTTTCGCGTAGGCTTGAACCTCTTCCAAAGGCATTGCTTCCAGTTCGTTGATATTATACATATATTTTGATGTTAGGTTCTATGTGCATGTATGTATATACATAATGAGGGCCTCGAAAATCGAAGGGATTAGCCATCAGCTTTGAAAACACATAGAAGATATGGTTTTATTACCAGAAAATGATGATAAAAAATGTGGAATACTAATTCTGAACGTCAATCGGTGTTTGCGATTTTGATATTTTAGTAGCACCAATATCAGATTAGCAGTATTTGATTTACGTTGCAAAATTAGTAATAAAAAATGATTTTGCAAATTATTGGTCGAAAAAATCATTGGCGGTGCGGTGGCGTGTGGCTTTTAGGCGCGGTTTTGCACAGTTTTGCGTGAAAACGAGAAATTGTTGGCAGAAAAGTTTTCGTAATTTCAAAATAATTAGTACTTTTGCAAGCCATTACAATTTTACGGCGTTTACCACCGCCGGACAATTATGTAAAATTAAAAAGTTAGATATAAAAAAATGAAAAAAGGTATTCATCCAGACAATTACCGCGAAGTGGTTTTCAAGGATATGTCAAACGAAGAGACATTCATCACTCGCTCAACTGTAAACTCTAAGGAGACTATTGAAATTGATGGTGTAACTTATCCATTGGTTAAGCTTGAAATCACCAGCTCTTCACACCCATTCTTCACTGGCAAGCAAAAGCTCGTCGATACTGCTGGTCGTGTTGATAAGTTCATGAGCCGCTACGGAAATCGTAAGAAAAAATAATGCCTTTGCATTAAATAAGATTTAAATGGGCTGCGACATCTCATTGGTGGTCGCAGCCTTTTTTTTGCATCTTGCTCATTCGCAAGAAAATGCTTAATTTTGCGGTCTGAATTTTATTTTTTTGATAGATGAAGAAACTCTTAGCAGTGGTTAACCCTAAGTCGGGGACAGGAAATCAGGAGCAAATTCCTGATTTGCTTGATTCTGTAATCGACAAATCTCGCTTTTCCGTAGATGTGCGTGTGGTGCAGGCGGAGGGCGATGCCTATCGCTTTGGGCGTGAGGCGGTGGATAATGGCTACTACGGGCTTGTGGCTATCGGAGGCGACGGCACCGTGAATGGCGCGGCATCGGCGGTAATCAACACCGATGTGGCTCTGGCTGTGGTGCCTTGTGGCTCTGGCAACGGACTGGGCCGCCACCTCAACATTCCCATGAATGTGAGAAAGGCACTCTCGCTCATCAACGATGATAGGGTGGAGCGCTTCGATTATGGCACGGTCAACGACCGCCCATTCATGTGCACCTGCGGCATGGGATTTGATGCGCAAGTGGCATTCGACTTTGCCAATGCCGGCACACGAGGTTTTACCACCTATATTAAAAAGACATTCTCGGTGTATGCCAACTACCAGTGCGAGGACTACATTATAGAAATAAATGGCAAGCGATTGGAGGAAAAGGCGTTTGTGATTGCGCTGTGCAATGCCGCACAGTATGGCAACAACTCCTTCATCGCCCCTCATGCCAGTATGCAAGACGGCATGATCGACATGACGGTGATTTCGCCTTTCAAGTTCTATTCGGCACCAGTGGTGGGGTTGAGTCTTTTCTTTAAGAATATCGACAAAAACCGCCATGTGGCGATTTACCGTGCCAGCGAAATCAAAATCATTCGCAAACATGCTGGGCCTATGCACATCGATGGCGACCCTGTGGAAATGCCAAAGGAACTGTTGATAAAATGCCACCGCAACGGCTTGAAGATGTTCAGCCCTGGCTTGGGCGAAAACAACACCCCCGAATAATAAGCCATTTTTGCCCCATTGTCATCAAAATTAAACGTCGTTCACCGAACGCCGTTTTTTTGTGCCCGTTGCCCACCTGTGCAACGCATTTTCGGCTGTGAAATTGCGTTTTCCGTAAATTCATCAAATTATTTGCCGATTTGGAGAATTAGAGCCGATTTTATTTGCGAGAGTTGCAAAAAAAATGTAAATTCGTAACGAAACCAAACAACGGAAATTATTAACTAAAAATATCCCATAATACCGCTTATCATGAGTTATCTTAAATTTGATAAGAATCTTTTGATTAATCTTGAGCAGTCGCTCCGCTTGGAGGTGCTGCGCACGAATCAATCTGGTGCATACCACTGCACTACCATTGTGGGAGCCAATACAAGAAAGCAGCACGGACTTCTTGTGATTCCTGTTCCTGAAATTGACGACAATAGCCATGTGCTCTTGTCGTCGCTTGATGAAACGGTGATTCAGCACGGTGCGCCTTTCAACCTTGGCTTGCACAGGTATTCCGGTGGCGTGTACAGTCCTAATGGTCACAAGTACATCAGAGAGTACGATTGCGAACGTGTGCCTACTCACACGTTTCGTGTAGGTGGCGTGATTCTGAAGCGTGAGAAAATCTTTATCACCAACGAGAATCGTATCCTTATCCGCTATACCCTAGTAGATGCTCACTCTAAGACCACGCTCCAGTTCCGTCCATTCTTAGCGTTCCGCGATGCCAACGACCTTTGCGTTGAAAACCAAGTGGCAAGTCGCGATTACAAGGAAGTGTCGAACGGCATTTCCACATGCATGTACGAGGGCTATCCTGAACTCTTTATGCAGGTGAACCACAAGCCTAAGTTTGTGTTCGACCCCCACTGGTATAAAGGCATCGAGTATATCAAGGATCAGGAGCGAGGCATTCCTTACACCGAGGACCTGTATGTACCTGGCTACTTTGAGGTGGATATGAAGAAGGGCGACACCATTATCTTCTCGGCTGGCGTGAGCGAAGTGAACACTCGTATGCTCTCCAAGATGTATGAAGATGAGATTAAAACCCGCACACCTCGCACCAGTTTCTACAACTGCCTTAAAAACAGCGCTAAGCAATTTTATGTAACCAACGCCGACGGCCATTATATGCTTGCTGGCTATCCATGGTTTAAAATGCGTGCGCGCGATGAGTTTATCGCTCTCCCAGGCTGCACGCTCTCCAATCACCACCGCCCCGACTTCGAGGCTATTATGGACACCGCCAAAGAGGCTTTCACTCGCTGGATGGAAACTGGTGAGCCCGACAAGCATTTGCAGGGCATCGACCTTCCCGATGTGCCACTGTGGGCTGCTTGGGCTATTCAGCGCTATTCACACGATACCGATGTGCCTACAGCACGCGAGCGTTATGGCGAACTGGTGGCACAGCTCATCGACTTTATTATCGACGGCAAGCACCCGAATCTGCAAGTCGACGACAACGGCTTGGTGCGCACCGATGGCACACGCCAACCTATGTCGTGGATGGATTCTGCGCGCCCCGATGGCACTCCGCTCATTCCTCGCACAGGCTATCTGGTGGAATTCAACGCGCTGTGGTATAACGCGCTCATGTTCCTGCTTCAGATGTATGCCGACGACAAGCAGATGCAGAGCCGTGTGGAACGCTGGCAGAAGATTAGCGACGCTTACGCCGAGTCTTTCGCCCCCACGTTCCTTAACGACTACGGTTATCTCTACGACTATGTGAACGGCTCATACACCGATTTGAGCGTTCGTCCAAATATGGTGATTGCAGTGGGTGTTGACCACTCACCGCTCGACCGTCGCCAGCGCAAGCGCATTCTCGACTTCATCACCCGCGAGTTGCTCACCCCTAAGGGACTGCGCACATTGAGCCCTAACAGCTACGGCTATAATCCTTGGTATGTGGGCAATCCAGAGCAGCGCGAAAAGGCGTATTATTCTGGGTCGGCTCGTCCTTGGCTTATGGGCTTCTACTGCCACGCCTATGTGAAGGTGTTTGGCATTGGCGGCCTCTCGTTCGTGAATCGCATGATGATTGGCTTTGAGGACGAAATGTCGCAAGGCGCTATCGGCACCCTGTCGGAACTTTACGACGGCAACCCACCATTCATTGGCCGTGGCGCAGTGAGCTTCGCCGCCAACGTGGGCGAGATTCTCCGCGTGTTGCGTTTGTTGAAAAATCTTGATGTTTAACCGTAAATTGATATTAACCTGACGATATGAAAGCTTTAATGTTTGGTTGGGAATTTCCCCCTCATATTCTCGGTGGTCTCGGAACCGCAAGCTACGGTCTTACGAAAGGTATGTACGATTGCGGCGACATGGACATCACATTCGTTATACCCAAGCCATGGGGCGACGAAGAGAAGGGATTTGCACGAATCATTGGCGCCAACACCACGCCTATCGCATGGCGCGACGTGAGCAGCGAATATGTGCAAAGCCGTATCGGCAATGTGATGGACCCTCAGACTTATTTTGATTTGAGAAATCACATCTACAGTGATTTCAATTATATGAACACCAACGACTTGGGCTGCATTGAGTTCTCCGGTCGTTACCCCGATAACCTCGTTGAGGAAATCAACAATTATTCAATTGTGGCTGGTGTGATTGCACGCACCATTCCATGCGATATTATCCACTCTCACGACTGGCTCACCTATCCTGCCGGCATTCACGCCAAGCAGGTCACAGGCAAGCCATTGGTGATTCACGTTCATGCCACCGACTTCGACCGAAGCCGTGGCAACGTCAATCCCACAGTGTTCAATATCGAGAAAGACGGCATGAACAATGCTGACCACATTATCACCGTGAGCAATCTCACTCGCCGCACCGTGATTGAGAAATACGGCATTTCACCCGACAAGGTGACCACCGTGCACAATGCAGTGGAGCCGTTGAGCGAGGAATTGCTCAACGTTACCGTGCCGCCAAAGCACGATAAAGTGGTCACTTTCCTCGGCCGCATCACCATGCAGAAGGGTCCCGAATACTTTGTGGAAGCAGCCGCACAGGTGCTGAGCAAGGTGCGTGGCGTGCAGTTTGTGATGGCTGGTGGTGGCGACATGATGGAGAAGATGATTCGTTTGGCAGCGCGTCGTGGCATCGCCGACCGTTTCCATTTCGCAGGCTTCCTGCGAGGCGAGGAGGTGTACGAGATGCTCAAAGCCAGCGATGTGTATATCATGCCATCGGTCAGTGAGCCTTTCGGTATTTCTCCACTCGAAGCCATGCAGATGGGCGTACCGTCCATTATCTCCAAGCAGAGCGGCTGTGCCGAAATTCTTAATAATGTGATTAAAGTTGACTATTGGGACACCAATGCCATAGCCGATGCCATCTATTCTATCATCAAGTATCCTGCCATGTATAAGGAACTGCGCGAAAAGGGACTTGAGGAAGTGAAGCAGATTGTGTGGGAAAAGGCAGGTGCCAAAGTCATCGACATTTACAAGAGTCTCATCAACCGATAAAACAATCTTAAACGAATAAAATCAACAACTAAAAAATAAAGCAATGAAAGCAATTTGTTTTTATTTCCAGATACACCAGCCATTCCGCCTGAAGAATTATCGATTCTTCGACATTGGTAACGACCATTACTATTACGATGATTTTGCCAACGATGAAATTATCACCCGCATTGCACAGCGCTCATATTTGCCAGCTAATGCAATGCTCCTTGATATGATTAAGCAGTATGGCAAGAAATTCAAAGTGGCATTCTCAATCAGCGGCACAGCTCTTGAGCAACTCGAAATCTATGTGCCAGAGTTCATCGAGTCGATGAAGGAATTGGCTGACACCGGCTGCGTGGAATTCCTCAGCGAAACCTACGCCCACTCGCTTGCTTCGCTAGAAGATCCCGATGAGTTTGTGGCACAGGTGAAGGACCACGACAAGAAGATTTTCCAACTCTTTGGCAAGCACCCAGTGGTGTTCCGCAACACCGAGCTTATCTACGACGACGACATCTCTGCCATGGTTCAGAATATGGGCTTCAAGGGCGTGATTACCGAAGGTGCAAAACACATTTTGGGTTGGAAGTCGCCTAACTACGTTTATTCTTCACCTGTGGCACCAAAGTTGAAGTTGCTGTTGAAGAACTCTAAATTGAGCGACGACATTTCGTTCCGCTTCAGCAACCCCGACTGGGCATCATATCCGCTCACAGCCGACAAGTATATCGACTGGATTGCATCACTTCCTGAAGAAGAACAACTCGTGAACCTCTTTATGAACTACGAGACCTTCGGCGAAATGCAGCCACGCGAAAGCGGCATCTTCGAGTTTATGAAGGCGTTGCCACGCTTTGCGGCCGAAAAGGGCATCGAGTTCTTCACTCCAAGCGAAGTGATTTCAAAAATGAAATCGGTGGGCGAAATGCCAGTGATGCACCCCATTTCTTGGGCTGACGAGGCGCGCGACACCAGCGCATGGCTCGGCAACACTCTCCAGCAGGAGGCTGTGAAGAAACTCTACTCCATCGGTGAGCGTGTGCGCCTTTGCCAAGACCGCCGCATCAAGCAAGACTGGTACTACCTCCAGGCAAGCGACCACTTCTTCTATATGAGCACCAAGCACAACGAAGACGGCTCAGTGCACTCGCACTACAGCCCCTACGATTCGCCCTACACCGCATTCACCAACTATATGAATGTGCTCAGCGATTTCATGATTCGTGTGCAAGAGCAATACCCAGAGTCAATCGACAATGAGGAATTGAACGCATTGTTGCTCACCATCCGCAACCAATCTAACGAAATCAGCCAACTCAACCGCGAGGTGGAAATGCTCCGCAACAACATTGTGAAGGACACCACCGGCGATTTCCCAGTAGATAAACCAGCGCTGGAAGAAAAGCCAGCCAAAAAAGCACCAGCCAAGAAACCAGCAGCCAAAAAGCCGGCAGCAAAGAAACCCACAAAAAAAGCAACAAAAAAATAACCCAATTATCCCATAAACAAACAACTACCGAGGGCGGCTTTAAAAACAACCGCCCTCATTTTTTTAAAAACCAATTAATCTTTCAAAAACATGGATGAATACGACGATTACGGAGCCTATAACGGTGACCCTGACCACGACATGATGGTAGATTACGACTACCACCAAAATACCGAGGAACTCTCCGAATACTTTGACAACAAAGATGATGAAGATGATTTCGACGACGATTACTAATTCTCTGTTGAATTACTTTTTTGTTGAATCTCGTTGAATCTGTGTGAGCTTTGGAAATCGGAGTACTCGGAGCACTCGGACATGCCACACGACCTTTCTACCTAACTCTGTGAGATTTAACACCAGGCGTGCAATTCAGTGGGATCTGTGAGATCTGTGTGAGCCCCCAAAAAACAGTGAGATCTGTGTGAGGCTAAGCAACCTATAAAGTGTGATTTGTGTGGGGAATTAGTTGTTAAATGATATTAAAAAAGTGTGCGGGGTTGGGTTTGGGGTTGGGGGAAGTTTGAGGAAATCGGAAATTTATCGTTAAATTTGCACATTATATAGTATTCACCTAACCTTCATTTGATTAAGAGTGAATTAACCAGCATCTTAATCGCTACAGGAAAGCGTTAATTGTGAATAGCATAGGTTAAAAGGAAAACTTTTTTATTAACACTAATATTTTTAATACTCTCACTATGGGAAAGTGAGATTAACATTCAAAATGCTATGAGCTATTTTAAAAAACTCAAAAAATTGACAGGGAGAACCAGGTTTCTTCTTGCGTTACTGACGTTGCTGTTTGGCTTCAGCGCCAACGCCGCGACTTACAAAGTCTCGGACACCCCCGCTGACTTGGCAAACCTTGCAAATGGTGCTAAAGTTGTGATGTACAACATTGGCGCAAGTAAATTGGTAGGCTACAACAATGGTGAAGTCTCCAAAACCGAAAAAGCTGTTACCGATGCCGATCAGGCAGCTTATGTGTTTATCGTAAAGAAGAGTGGTTCTACTGTTGCCCTTGTCAACAGTGCTTCTTATGGTCCACAGGTCATTTACAATTCTGGCTTCTCATTTAAGTGGAGCAAGGCACCTAATTACTTCACTGTTTACTCAGGATTGAATTATACTCAGTTGTATGTTAAAGGCAATATTGCTCGAAATGGTTATTTGGCTTTTTCAAATGGGCAAATGACAGTAACAACTTCATCATACTACGACACATCAAGGTGGAACTTCTATGAAGTGACTCAAGAAAATTCGGGCTCAACTGGCGACGGTGCTGCTACTGTTCACAATCAGCTGAAGGCTTGGCGAACCAATGCCGGCTATCAAGAAGTAGGCTATATCGGTTTGGGTAACAAGAATCAAGTGCTGGCAATGGCTTGCGTAAGCGTAAGTGCTGATGATGTTCCAACCCTCACTTACCGCTTGTTTGGCCACACTGGCTACCTCAGCGCAATCAGCGTGTATGCACGTATGCGCGACACTGATCAGGACTACACTCCTGATGGCAGTTATGCAACGTTTGAAAATACCTTCGCTCATATTTTCGACTACCGCAACCCTGAAAAGAACTGCGGTGCCCTTTTCCTCGGAACTACACATGAAGTGCCAGCTGCTGGCGAAGTGACCACTTTCACCAGCAACCTGAAGCTCCCTGCAGGCGAATATGTGATTTACCTTGTAGCCAACGTGAGAAGCGCAGAAGAAATTGGTGGCTTGAAGAATTTGCCATTGATTGGTGGCGCAAAGCGCAACTACACTCGTGTGGGTGGTGTGATTGACAAGGTGTCGAATAAAACTATCAACACCGTGAACAACTACTCTGGTGAAGGTGGTGGCCGTGTGCTTGTGCCTAATTTCAAGATGCTCTATGCACCACGCTACGAAAATTTTGCTACCTCTGAAGAATACTCAAGATACTATCGTATTCCTGCTATCACCCGTGCTTCCGACGGTACGCTCGTGGCATTGAGCGATGCCCGCAAAATGCACATCCACGATGTGACCAACAGTATTGACGTGGTTTCGCGCCGCTCATCGGACAATGGTAAGACATGGAGCGATTATGTGGTGATTTTCCAAGGTTCGCAAAGCGGTGAAAACTGCTACAACTGGAAGGGCTATGGTGATGCTGCTGTTGCCTCGTTTGCTAACGGTACTGTGATGGCTACTGCTATCCACGGCTTCGGCCTCTCTGGCACACGTAACGACCCTGCCACAGATGTGGTATGGAAGGTGAGCCGCGACAACGGCAAGAGCTGGAGCTCAGAATACACTATGGACCAAAGCCTCTTTGGTGGCCTTCGTGGTAATATCTCTCCTGGTAACATCTGCGTGGCAAACGAAGGCTATCTCAAGGGTAAAGCTTTGGTGGGCTTGCGCACAAGCACCTCTCCAAACCATAACTCTGGTTCTTCAGCCAGCCATCAGCGCATTTACTGCTTGACTTACAATCCTGATAAGAATGAATGGACACGAGTAAGAATCAGTGTACAAGTGCCTACTTGGTATGGTGGTACAGAAACAAAGACTTATGATTATCTTGAAAACACTTCTAACTACTTAGATGAAGTGCAATTCGTACAGGTGGCAACCGACCAATACATTCTTTCTGCACGCTCAAATGCGTCAGGCAATCGCTTGTTCTACCGCTTGACATTCACATCTGCTACCGAAGCCACTGCCACAATGATTTCGCAAAGTGGCATGAACTTGACCAATCCATGTAATGGCGACCTTATCAAGTATGCTGCGAAAGACGGTACATATATTCTCCACACTGTGCCAAAGGATATGATATATGGCAGTGATAACTGTCGCACAAACCTTTCGGCTTACTACACCAAATTGTCCACTTCAGGCAATTTGACATGGACTCGAAGCCTCAACCTATTCGACCCATTTGATTATACAAGTGGAGGTGCTGCAGAAACTGGTATTGGTGCTATGGACGAAGCTGCTCAATACAGCTCGCTCTCTATGCAAGAAGATGGAACCATCGCAGTGCTGATGGAGGCTTATCCTTATGCTATTCGTCATAAAGATCAAGCATCTTCCACTTACGGACGCCACTGGGGCGACTGGGTGATGGGTCAATACTATATCAACCTTCGTGTTGGCGACATCGTTGACGGCGCAGAACAACCTGACCCTGTGAAGATTGATGCTCCTGCGATTTCTCCAAATTCTTCAACTTACGATTCTTTCGACGCAACTGCCCGCCCAACAATCACTATTTCACATCAAAACTATGTGAACTATCCCGACATCTATGATGTGGAAACTGCCAAGGTGAACACCCTCTACGACTTTGAATTCTTCAATGCTGAAGGTGTGCTCCAAGAGCAAGTGAATCTTAAAAGCTTCCAAACTGAATCAGCATCATTCACTTGGAAGGAAGTGTATGAAGCCATGGGCTATACCGACGACCCTGCTTATATGAAGAAGGGCTGGTATTTGCGCGTGAGTGCTTACTGCGTGTCGGATGCCAATTCAGCTGTGGTTTCGAACAAAGATGTTAAAATCTACACTTTCGCTAACCCTGTAAGAAACATCAAGGTGATTGGTTTGCCAACCAGTGGTGCATCAAAAACCGAACTTTCTACACAAGGCAACACTGTGGGTTCTGACGTATGGTTGACCGTGGGCGTTGGTCAAGAAGTGAGAATCAATGCTCCTGCACTCTATCCATTCACCTTTAAGGGATTCTACTATAAGTATAAAATGAATGGAGCAGACAACGAGCAAGTGAAATTGAGTCAAAAACTCCCTAACAATTACAATGAGGTGTCAGGTATGCAGCACCAAATTACTTTCACAGTTCCTTCTGTTGCAGATTTGGCTGACAACCACAACGACGTGGATGGTGTTGGTCTTGTGATTTATGCTGTTTACGAGGTGGAGGCTGGTTTCTCAACCCGTGTCAACACTCAATACAACAATGGCTTGGCTCGTGGCAAATATGAAAGCCATCACTCATACTGGACTCCAAACACAGATACTGATCATGTGGAAAGAATTCAGGGCGCTGTAGGTGGTACTCAGCACGCAAAAGACCTCGTGATTCCTGCTGCTGAAAAGCAAGACAATACGCACATTGGTGGTACAGGTAATGCCGCTAAGGGAGGCTTGACCTACCCACAAGCCCTCAACTACGGTCTTGACGCATTCGTTACTTTGGTTCCTGACTCACGTGCAGCCAAGTATCTCAATGCAATTATCCGTGTGAAGAAGGACGATGCTTATCTGCCAAACTACTATGTGGTGAATGGCGCTAACCAAGCTCTTTATGGCAATATCACTTCTGCATTTAACGGTTGCTTAGGCGTGGTGAACTGGTATGCTTACAGCGGTGGTGAATTCTATCCAAAGGCTGTGGGTATGAAGACCTACGAAGTGGGCGGCTCTAAGCCTAAGGCAACCTCTGTTCGCAGAAGCATTGTAGAAGGTGGCGCTAATGGTGCATGGTATAAGGTGGATTCTGACATTTCCTTCGCTGGCATCTGCGAAAAAGCCGAGACCTTCAGCGGCGTGGTGACTGTGGAAATCTACTTGGTGAACGGTGACGTGACTTCGGTTAACGATCTCAGCAACTCTAACTACTACATCACCAAGGTGAGCCACACTATCGTTCAGGACCCAACAATCACTACCGGTGTGGAAGATGTTGACGCTGAAAAGACTGTGGCTGGTGTGACCTACTACAACCTGCTTGGCGTGTCGTCTGACAGTCCATTCGAAGGTGTGAATGTGGTAGTGACCACTTACACCGACGGCACTAAGTCATCAAAGAAGATTGTAAAGTAACTATAGCATTTTGTTAATTGTTAATGCTGCGAGTAGCGCAGTGATGAGTGAAACCAGCGATAATATTTAGAATGTTTTCCTGTGTGGGCTTGGATTTTTTTAAATCCAAGCCCCTTTTTTTTGTGCTCACACAAATCCCACTGCTAATGGCTGCTAATGGGCTGAACCTCACACAGATCCCACAGATCCCACTGACTTGCACGCCTGGTGTTAAATCTCACGGTGGTTGGCAGATAGGTCATGGGGCATGTCGGAGTACTCCGAGTGCTCCGAGTACTCCGATTTCCAAAACTCACACAGATTTCAAAAATAATTTGTGAAAATTTGTGCTAATTTGTGGCAGGTTTTTAACCATGAATTTTACGAATCGCACGAATAATTGTTTTTGTTGAATCTCGTTGAATCTGTGTGAGCCCTTGTAGCAAAGGTGCGGAAAAATTCTGTGAGATTTCCCACCCACTAATGCAAAAACCGTGAGATCCGCGGGATCTGTGTGAGGCTTTGAATTTCGTGTGTGGGATTTTCGGGTTATGTGGGGAAAAATTGGTAACTTAGTGGAGAAAATTAATACTGATAAATATGAAACAGAAACTTTTATTATTGACGATGGCTGCTATTGCTGCTCAAGGTTTTGCGCAATCACCGATTGCTTATCCTAAGACCAAGACTGTGAACCAAGTAGATGAGTATTTTGGCGTGAAGGTGGCTGACCCTTACCGCTGGCTGGAGGACGACAATTCTGCCGAAACCGCCGCTTGGGTGGAAGCCGAAAACAAGGTGACCCAAGACTACATCTCGAAGATTCCTTTCCGCAATGCCTTGAAGGAGAAGATGATGAAACTCCAAAACTATGAGAAGATGGGAATTCCTTTCAAGCATCACGGTAAATACTTCTTCTATAAGAACAATGGTTTGCAGAATCAGAGCGTGCTGTATGAAATGGACTCGCTCGGTGGAACGCCTCGTGAAGTGCTCGACCCAAACAAACTCTCCGACGATGGAACCGTAGCGCTGAAGTCGGTGGACTTTTCGAAAGATGGCCGCTATATGGCTTACACCATTTCGCGCAGCGGTAGCGACTGGAATGAGATATATGTGCAGGATATGAAGGAGGGCAAAATGCTCGACGATCATATCGTGTGGGCGAAGTTCACTAATGCCTCATGGCAGGGCGACGGCTTCTATTACAGTGCCTACGATGCGCCAAAGAGCGAACTTTCGAGCAAAAACGAGTATCAAAAGGTGTATTACCACAAACTCGGCACACCACAGTCGCAAGACGAACTCGTGTTCCGTAGTTTTGAGGAACCTTTGATGTTCCACATGGCTTATGTGAGCGAAGATGAACGCTTTGTGTATATGTATCAGAGTGGTGGCGATGGCAATGTGCTGTTGGTGAAAGACACTAAGAGCGAAAACCCTCGCTTCATTCGTCTCAACAACTCCTACGACTACAATTTCAGCCCCGTGGGCAACGACGATAAGCATATTTATATTTATACCAACGAGAATGCCCCTATGGCAAAGGTGCTTGTGTTCGACATCGACAATCTGGGCGTGGGCAAAGGCCGTGAGTTTATTGCCGAGGGCGACGCAATGCTCAAATCGCTCCAAATGGCAGGCAAAAATCACTTTATCGTGAATTATGAGAAAGATGCCGCAAGCCACGCTTATCTGCTCGACATGCAAGGCAAAAATTTGGGCGAAATTCTGCTTCCTGGCATTGGCACCGCTGGTTTTAGTTCATCGGAGGACACCGACGAGGTGTTCTACAACTTCACCAGCTACACCACTCCAGGCTCTATCTATTCTTATGATATGGCTACAGGCAAGTCGAAACTCTTCTGGAAGCCCAACGTGAAGTTCGATAGCGATCGCTACATCACCGAACAGGTGTTCTACACCAGCAAAGACGGCACTCGTGTGCCCATGTTCATCACCCACAAGAAGGGCATGAAACTCAATGGCAAGAACCCTACATTGCTTTATGCTTACGGTGGTTTCAGCATCAGCCTCACGCCATCGTTCAACGTGAACCGCATTCCTTTCCTTGAAAATGGAGGCGTGTATGTGGTGGCAAACATTCGTGGTGGTGCAGAATATGGCGACAAATGGCACCGCGACGGCACCAAGATGAAGAAGCAGAACGTGTTCGACGACTTTATCGCAGCAGCTGAGTATCTCATCGCCAACAAGTACACCTCAAGCGAAAAACTCGCTATTCAAGGTGGCTCAAACGGCGGTTTGCTGATGGGTGCGGTCACCAACCAGCGTCCCGACCTCTTCCGTGCAGTTATCGCTCAGGTGGGCGTGATGGACATGCTTCGCTATCACCTGTTCACCGTGGGTTGGAACTGGGCTCCCGACTACGGCCGTAGTGACGACAGCAAGGAAATGTTTGAATATTTGCGTGCATATTCACCACTCCACAACATCAAGAACGATGGCACCAAATATCCTGCAATCCTCGTGACCACAGGCGACCACGACGACCGTGTGGTGCCAGCCCACTCGTTTAAGTACGCTGCCACTCTTCAGGCTGCCAACACTGGCGACCAGCCAAAACTCATTCGCATCGACAGCAAGGCTGGTCACGGCAGCGGCAAACCTATCTCAAAAATCATCGACGAAGCCGCTGATTATTACGCATTCATGATGAAAAATCTGGGTATGAAAATCAAGTAACCCAAATTACATCAAATAAATAAGGCTGTGCCGCTGATAATTTGAGTGGCACAGCCTTTTATTTTGTTTGCTTGCTTGCGCAGAGGCTGAATTACTGTTCGTCGAATTTGCGGTAGCGGATTCGCTTTGGTTCTTCAATACCGAGGCGTTTAGCCTTGTTCACTTCGTATTCAGAATAGTTGCCATCGAAGAAGAACACGTTGCCATCGCCTTCAAATGCAAGGATATGGGTGCAAATGCGGTCGAGGAACCAGCGGTCGTGGCTAATCACCACAGCACAGCCGGCAAATGCTTCCAAACCTTCCTCAAGCGCACGGAGCGTGTTCACGTCGATGTCGTTGGTAGGTTCGTCGAGCAGCAGCACGTTGCCCTCTTGCTTCAGCGCGAGTGCCAGTTGCAAGCGGTTGCGCTCACCACCTGAAAGCACGCCGCACTTCTTCTCTTGGTCGGCACCGGCGAAATTGAAGCGGCTGAGGTAGGCACGCGCATTGATTTCACGGCCGCCCATGCGCATCAGCTCGTTGCCTTGGCTCACCACCTCGTAAACGCTCTTGGTGGGGTCGATGTCCTTGTGTTGTTGGTCAACGTAAGCCAATTTCACAGTTTCGCCCACAGAGAAAGATCCAGAGTCTGGCGTTTCCAGTCCCATAATCAAGCGGAACAGGGTGGTTTTACCCACACCGTTAGGGCCAATCACACCGATAATGCCAGCAGGTGGCAGCGTGAAAGTGAGGTCTTTGTAAAGCACCTTTTCGCCAAACGATTTAGAGATGCCTTGCGCTTCAATCACATTGTTGCCCAAGCGTGGACCGTTTGGAATGAAGATTTCAAGGTGTTGCTCTTTCTCCTTTTGGTCTTCGTTGAGAAGTCGGTCGTAGGAGTTCAGACGCGCTTTACCCTTGGCTTGACGTGCCTTTGGAGCCATGCGCACCCACTCCAACTCTCGCTCAAGCGTTTTGCGGCGCTTGCTTGCTGCCTTTTCCTCTTGAGCCATGCGCTTCGACTTCTGGTCGAGCCATGATGAGTAATTGCCCTTCCATGGAATACCCTCGCCACGGTCAAGCTCGAGAATCCAGCCAGCCACGTCGTCCAAGAAATAGCGGTCGTGGGTTACGGCAATCACAGTGCCCTCGTATTGGTTGAGGTGTTGCTCCAGCCAGTCGATGCTCTCAGCGTCGAGGTGGTTGGTAGGTTCGTCGAGCAGCAGCACATCGGGTTTTTTGAGCAGCAGGCGGCACAAAGCCACACGGCGGCGTTCGCCACCCGACAGGTGCTCTGCCTTTTGGTCGGCTGGTGGCAGGTTGAGCGCAGCCATCGCGCGATTGAGGCGAGTTTCAAGGTTCCAAGCGTCGGTAGAGTCGAGAATGCCCTGCACCTCAGCCTGACGGGCGAAAAGTTCGTTCATCTTGTCCTCGTTCTCGTAATATTCTGGAAGTCCAAACTTCTTGTTGATTTCCTCATATTCCTCCAGTGCATCGACCACCTCTTGAACGCCCTCTTTCACGAGCTCAAGTACGGTCTTGTTGTCGTCAAGTGGTGGGTCCTGTGGCAGATAGCCCACGCTGTAGCCTGGTGCCCAAACCACGTCGCCCTGGTAATCGTTGTCGATGCCGGCAATAATTTTGAGCAATGTGGATTTACCAGCACCATTCAAACCGATGATGCCGATTTTCGCACCATAGAAAAATGATAGATAAATGTTTTTGAGGATGGTTTTGTTGGTCTGCTTGATAGTCTTGTTCAGACCCACCATCGAGAAAATAATTTTTTTGTCGTCAACAGTTGCCATGCTAATTTGTATGGTTGAGTGTTATAAATAATTGCTTCTTACAAAGTTACTAAAACTATTTCACATTTCCTTGTCCATTCAGTTCCAATGCTTGCGCTATTCCTTGGCGTTAGGCTGAAATGATGTGAATATTTTAGTGTTTATGTGGCTGGTTGTGCTTCCTTAATTTTTATCCACCTTCCCGAACGCAGTCGAATCAAGTACATCACGCCTCTGAATATGAGTTCGATGCACATGGCTGTCCACACGCCTTGCAGTCCCATGGTGGGTGCAAGTAATGCCGAGAGGGTGATTCTCACACCCCACATGCTTGCCAAATTGATGCCGCATGGGATAAGTGTGTCGCCAGCGCCCACAAACACACCGTATGACACGATAGCAATGGCGAAGAACGGTTCTGCGAAAGCTTCAATCCGTAATGCAGCGGCACCCTGTGCGATGATTTCAGGCACAGGCGTGAGTATGCCCATCATTAGCGGTGCGAACACATAAAGGAGCACGCCCATAATGCCCATGATGATGCCGCCCATCGTAACGGTGATGGTGGCAAACTGCTTCGCCAACTTTCTGCGTGATGCACCGATGCTTTGACCAACGAGTGTGGTGGCAGCGTCGGCAATACCATAACCCGGCATGTAGCAAATACTCTCTGCCGTCACCGCAAACGAGTTGGCTGCAAGTGGAATGCTTCCCAGTGGCGCTACAATCGCCGTGATAAAGATTTGTGCCGAGCACATGAACAAGTGTTGCAATCCCATCGGACAACCGATTCTCAACGTTTTGTTGATGCAAAGGCGTGTGGGCTTGAACGAGCCTTTTACGGTGTTGAGTTGCAAATCTTTCGACTTGAAGCAAGCGTAATACATCATGCAAGCCGAAGTGATGGTCACCGCAATAATGGTACCGATGGCTGCTCCTTGCACCCTCAATCCCGCACCAGGAATCGTAATCACCATTCCAAACAGCGTGACATCGTGAGTGGGGAAGATGAACAGGTAATTGAATATCATGTCGAGCACACACATCAGAATGTTGAGCAAACTCGGTATTTTGATATTACCTGTACAGCGTAACATACTTGCCGCCAGCATTTCAAGCGCAAGAAGTGGAATACACGCACTGAAAAGCAGAAAGTAGGTGCTTGCGCTCTCACGGATTTCCTCCGAGCCTCTTAGCCATACAGGCAAATGACCGCTAATTGCCATGCCAATGGCTGAAAGAGTGGCAGAGAAAATGAGAATACAGGTAATGGATTGGCGAAACACGTCTTTCGCCTCCTTGTTTTTTTTCGCGCCAATCAAGTGTGCTACCTGCACGCTGAAGCCTGCTGTGGCAGCATTACAGATGCCGCTGAAAAGCCACAGCGACGCTGCCACCAAGCCAATCGAAGCAGAATCGTTGGCACCTAATTGTCCCACCATCGATGCGTCGATATATTGCATGATGATAGATGAGAGTTGCACCATAATGGCAGGCACACTCAATAGGGCAGCGAGGTGGAACTGCTGTGTGCGCGTTACAGGTGAGCCGTTTCTAATCTTTGCTAATAATATGTCTTTTTTTGATTCTTTCATTTCGGCTGCAAAGTTCGCTAAAATTTGCTATACTGCCAAAAGGCAATCGTCCTCTTTATTCTATTTTGTCCATTTTGGTAAATATAATAGGAAATGATATACAAGTTGTCCCTGTGATAATTTAGTAATGATTGAAAAAATC
>OIZI01000439.1_pt1 | contig 21699 bp, 17 predicted proteins | sample 1588441 | NCBI WGS metagenome assembly OIZI01 (sample SAMN03283284) | human gut metagenome | biome: human-associated habitat; material: feces | host: Homo sapiens | place: Peru | collected 2012 | reverse complement strand
CCACCACCGGCATAAAAAAGGAACTCCCCCAGCTTGTCTGGGGGAGTTCCTTTTTTATCTGCGGCGTGTGAGCGGGTCGAACAGCACGGCCCTGCCAAAGAATGCTCCGGAAACGTGAACCGCCCCCATTTTCCAGTCCGTATGGTATACCGCTCAGGAAATGGGGCGGTTCTTTTTTGTGCGGCAGCTTCTGCATTTTATAAAGAGCAAATGACTAAATTGATGAGCAATAACATGAAGAACTACACTTTTGACTACAAATTGTTGAACGAAGATCATCAACAAAAGAATCAGTTCATTGGGCGGTTACAATCAAGTGTAGCATTTATAAGTAAAATATGTTATAGCAAATTTAAGCAAATCGACCAATAAATATGCTTTTTTGTATGAAATAGTGGTTGATTTTCCAATTTTGTTTGAGTGACAGATATTGTCATTCTGACAGCGTATACTCCAAATAGAAGGCAACACTTCAACGGTTGAAAAAACAGTCGATTTAAGTGAAAGGTCGTGGATTTATGGCAGAAAACGAAAAGACCCACCAGAAGCTTTTTGATGCGGTGAACGACAGCATTATGAATGCCGATATTCCCGAGGAGGAAAAAAGCAAACTGCAGCGGAACCTCTTGCACCTCAGGGAACAGAAGATCAACCTGATGGTCACCGGTGCGACCGGCTGCGGCAAAAGCTCTACCATCAATGCTCTGTTCAACACCGAGAAAGCCAAGGTCGGCGTAGGTGTTGACCCCGAGACCATGGAGATCTCCCGGTATGAGCTGGACAATCTCATACTGTGGGATACCCCGGGTCTGGGCGACGGAAAGGTTGCTGATGAACGTCACACTAAAAATATCGTCAGAAAGCTTCAGGAACTCGATGAGAACGGGAATTACCTCATCGATCTGGTTCTTGTGATTCTGGACGGCGGCTCCCGCGACCTTGGCACGTCCTACGATTTGATCAATAATGTCATCATTCCCAATTTGGGTGAGGACAAGAAAAACCGTATCTTGATTGCGATCAATCAGTGTGACGTTGCAATGAAGGGACGTTATTGGAACGAAGAAGAGTGCAAACCGGAACCGCAGCTTGAAAAGTTTCTGGAGGAAAAAGCCGAATCCGTCCGAAAAAGAATTATGGAAGGTACTGGTGTAGATATAGCACCGATCTATTACAGTGCCGGCTATAAGGAAGAGGGGATGCCCCAAAGCAAGCCGTATAACCTTTCCAAGCTGCTGTACTATATCGTTACATATACCCCGGAGGAAAAGCGGCTGGCACTTGTTGATAATATCAACAAGGATAAGGATACTTGGGCACACAGTGACGGCAAGTCTGATTACAACGCCAGCACGGAAAGCGAATTTGCAAAAACCTTGGAAAAATACGGTACGCCCTTTGCAGATGCTGGTGAACAGATCGGCTCGGTGTTTGGTGATACCGGCGCGGAGATCGGGCGCACCATCGGTGCTGGGATCGGGATCGCGGTTGGTGTTGGGGTCAGCATTGTAAAAGCACTCAATCCGTTCAGGTGGTTCTGATGGACTATCGTGTTTACCGTGCTGCGGACATTGAGTACAAATTGCGGCGTCTTGGCATCAGACCTCTGGACGTAATGGTAGCCGGTGTGACCGGTGCCGGAAAGTCAACAACGCTGAATGCGCTCTTTCAAAAGGACGTTGCCCGTGTAGGCCAAGGGGTCGATCCTGAAACGATGGAGATCACCGGCTACAAGCTGAATGATTGGTTCCGTATCTGGGATACACCCGGACTGGGGGACAACGTTGAAATAGATGTGCAGCACAAAGAAAAAATGACCAAGCTTTTACGCTCCACCTACCGCTACGGCAACGGGACTTACCGCGTGATCGACATGGCGCTGGTCATCATTGAAGGTGCAAATCGCGACATGGGCACCACCTACGATCTGCTGAACAACGTTATTGTTCCGAACATCCAGAAAGACCGCATTTTTGTCGTGATCAATCAGGCTGATCTGGCACAGAAGGGTCATCACTGGAACCGTATCACCAACACCCCGGACGCTGTTCTGGCAGCGTTTCTGGAGCAGCAGGCTGCATCTGTCCAGCAGCGGGTGCAGGAGGCTACCGGTGTCACCATACGAAAACCCATCTGCTATTCCGCAGAGTACGGATGGAATCTTCAGTCGGTGTTCGATTTTATCGTTGATAACATCCCTGCAAAGAGACGGGCATTAAGATAAGGAATTTTATCATGAAGGAACACATCATTGATACCCTTGAAGCTCAGCTGCGCGCAAACCCGGACGCGCAGGAACTGCTGACAGCTCTTGAAACACTGAAGCAGAAAAAGCTAAATATCCTTTTTGTCGGTGCGACCGGCGTAGGCAAGAGCTCTACCATCAATGCGATCTTTGATATGGACGATGCCAAGGTCGGCGACAGCGCAGACCCGGAAACTGCGTCCATCCAAAAATACGAGGCCGACAATCTCGTTCTGTGGGACACGCCGGGCTTTGGCGACAGCCCAGAAAACGATGCGCGCTATGCAAAAGAGGTTGCCTACGCACTGAAGGCGTGTGATGAAAATGGCGAGCTGCTAATCGACGAGGTCGTGGTGGTGATCGACGGCTCAAGCCGCGATATGGGCACCGCCTATGCCGTGATCAAAAACGTCATTGCGCCCCTGATCGGTGACCCCAAGCGCATCGCAATCGCTATCAATCAGTGCGATATGGCCAAGAAGGGCCACGACTGGAATAAGGAACAGGGCATCCCGGAGCCTGCACTGGTGGACTTTCTGGATAAACAGGCTGCCTCTGTGCAGACCCGTATTGCAGAATCCACAGGACTTTGGACAAAGCCTGTCTACTACTCTGCCCTTTATCATTACAACATCTCTAAGCTCCTGCTTACCATGCTGACAAACCTGCCGGAGGGAAAGCGTTTCCTGTTTACGGACTCCATGAACAGAGAACCCTCCATCTGGGCAAAAAACGACTCTGAGCAGGATTACAATCAGGAGATTGAGGAAACCATTCTTGATTCCCTGTCTAAAGCCATGGACAGTGCTGTAAAAGGTGCCGAGGCCGGTGCAAAGCTTGGTGAAAAGATCCCGGTGATTGGCCCCATCCTAGGCGCCATTGTGGGTGGAGCGTTTGGATTCCTTAGCGGTTTTCTGCACTGAACTGCCTTCCTCGCCCCGGCGTTCATGTGGCTGTGTAGAACAAGCAAAAAAGCATCTGCAACCTTGGTATCCCTCTGCCGGAAGCCCGGCCTTGGGGCATATCAGCCCGGAAGGGATCGTTGCAGATGCTTTTTATTTTTACGTTAAACCGTGAAGTACAGCGTTTTTCAGTTGGTCGGTTTAACAGGCGGTGGGGGCAGCGGGCGCTGTTTGATGCGCTCCTGTGTATGGATTTTGCCGTCCGCATTATTTTCTGCTTCATCAACCGGCTGCAAGACGGTCTCTTCCGTTACAACCTCTGCGGTGAGCGGTTTGCCCGGCTTCTTTTTCACAAAAACTCTCTTCCTTCCAAAATCTATTGGTTCGATCACGCTTCTGCGCAGCCGTACTGCCGTGAAGTTGTCCGCTATTTTTTTGTTCATATCATTACACCTCGGTTTCATCTTTGTATTGTTCCAGTATCTCTGTCAGGATCTTTTTCATCTCATCCCGCAGTGCCTGCGGTGCAAGGACTTCTATCCTGTTACCCTGACTGAGCAGCCACATGACGATGCCGTTGCCGTAAACTTCGGCTTCGATAATAGAGCCTTTTTCATCCTGAGAAATGACTTTTGCGGTGGGCAGGCGGTCAAGAACCGCTTCCACACTGGTGCCGGTATATCGAAGCCGGATGCACTGCAATTGGCCCGGATACATGAACTGCACCCGTTTGCGGAACTCGCCCTCCTGAAAGCGCGTTGCATAGGGCAGAGAAAAGGTCTGTTCCAGTATTTTGTAATCTGTGATGCGGTCAATGCGGAAAATAGCGGGGTAATCGTATTTGCGGTTGTATTTTCCGCTTTTCTCTTCCGTAATGTAGGCGTTCAGGTAGAAGTAGTATTCCGAAAACAGGATGGATACCGGCTCCACAATGCGCTCCACAGCAGAAGCTACATCTGCGCCTTGCCGCTGGTAATGGATCTGCATCAACTTGTGCTGCTGGATGTCACAGCCGATTTCCCAGAGCTTATCCTGAATGCCTGCCGGGTGGGTCAGTTCTACATAGTGGAATAGCTCATTGGATACTAAATCAGAAACCAGCTTGATATTTTCTAATGGAACACAGCCTGCCACCAGTTTATTCAGGATAATAGATATTTCCTCTTTGGTAAAAGCACGACTTTCCAGCAGGATTTTGCTTACAGCCAAAATTTCACTGTTTGTCATCAATGGAGAAGGACTGCCCACCAGCCGGAATCCCTTTTGCTGGCGATCATAAATAATTTGCCGGTTTTCACCCTTGGCAACATTGCGCTCTGCAAGAAAGGCCCGAATATCGTCTATGTCTCGCTGGACGGAACGCTCATCAATGCCAAAGCGAAGGGCTTCTTCTACTTTGGAAAGCGTTCGGCCAGCGCATAAGCGTTCATACAAATCTAATATCCGCTCATTTTTAGAATAGTCCATGCTCTCTCCCTCGTTTCTTACGTTTAGTATACGAAAAAATCCTTCAAAAGACAATCTCAGGATAATGATATTATAAGTTTGCAGCATGACAGATTCTGTCATGCTGTTCTGCTATACTATGCTCAAACAAACGGGAAAGGAGAAGCAGCAAGATGAAATCTTTGAATCATAGAAAGAAAACTATCCGAAAAATTATGGAGGTAAGATTACTTTGAATCTCGCAGTATCGGTTGACCAGAAACAGCTTCTGGATATTTTATTGAACGTTGGCATTGTGCGCCCTGTCTTTATCTGGGGAGCACCCGGCATCGGCAAGTCTGCTATCGTAGAACAGTTCGCCGCAGATATGGGACTGCCCTGCGTTTCTCTGCTGGGCAGTCAGCTTGCGCCGGAAGATATTATCGGTGTGCCGCAAATCGTAAATGGCCGCAGCGTGTTCTGCCCACCCAAAATGATCGCACGGGAAGAACCCTATTGCCTGTTTCTGGACGAATTGAACGCCTGTTCTCAGGAAGTACAGAAAGCATTTTATTCCCTTATTCTGGAACGGCGCATCGGGGAATACCACCTGCCCAAAGGTTCTATCGTGATCGGTGCAGGCAACCGTGCGCAGGACAACGCCATCACCCGGCCTATGTCCTCTGCACTGCTCAACCGGATGTTCCACGTTGAGCTTCGTGCTGACAGCCGTATCTGGCTGGAATGGGCCGCAGGGCACGGCATTCACCCTTATGTATACGATTATATTTGTTTCCGCCCCGACCAGTTGTGGAGTCCGCCATCCAAAACGGAAGAGCCCTTTTCTTCTCCTCGCAGCTGGCACATGCTCAGTGATGCCATTATCAGTTACGGCGATTCTATTTCGGAACAGGAACTGGCGGTTCTGGCAAACGGCTGTCTGACCGCTGCTCATGCGGCACAGTTTATCGCCTATGTCCGGCAGGTGCGGCAGGCATATTCTATCACGAAAATCATCAATGGAACGCAGAATTGGCCGGATAAACCGGAAGAGCGTGATGTGCTCTACTTTCTGGCGCAGAGCTTCCGAGCACAGCTGCTGAAAGAACTGCCCCGCAACCGCAGCAAACTCACTTCTGCCACGCAGACTCTTACTCTGCGCGCAAAGGAATTGTTGGTCGAGCTGGCGGGCATCAGCCTGGAAATCGCACAGATGTCCATTACCCCAGAGAATGGCGAAACGCTTCCTGCGTGGTTCATCGTGGAAGTGACCCGTGACCTGCCCGCACTGACCAAAAAGAAGATGGGGTGACGATATGGGCCGAAAAGAGGAAAAAACGCAGCAGGACAGTATTCCCGCATGGCGAAAGGCGGTTGAAAAAATTGAGGATGGTCCGCTGTTCCGGCTTGCATACTGCACGCGTGTGTACTGTTCTGAACGTTATCCCATGGCAAAAGCAGACTGGGCGTATAGCACAAACGATGGGGATATCTATCTAAATCCGCACCGGAAAGCATCCGCTGGAGAGTGGGAATATATCATCAGTCACTGTTTGCTGCATCTTGGTTTCGGGCACTTCCAGAAAGAGCGCATGAAAGATACCCGTTGGAATATGGCTTGTGATTTAGTCGTTGCGCGTTTCCTGAAAGACAGCCATATTGGCACACCGCCGCCGGAGTTTCAGCAGGAGCTACCCTTTCCGGTCAAAGAGGAAGAACAGGCATTCCGGCAATTACAGACGGCATCGGTTTCTAGAAGCATTTTTAGCACTATGACTGGCGGCAGACCTGATATGGTGTGGAACCGGGATGACATCAAAACGGATTATACAGAAATTTTTGCCCAGTCCCTTCAGGCATCCATGCAGAAAACCTTGATGGAATCCAGTGGAATCTCCACCGGACATCAGCATTACTGGATGCAGCCCGTTTATTTACAGGCACGGGACTGGTTTTTATCCAGTTTTCCGCTGCTGGGTGCAGTAGCTTCGGCGTTCCACATCGTGGACAGCGGAGATGCTGTTTCCCGGCTGAACATCCCGGTTGCAGCAGTCAGCCCACAGTTGGGCGAAATCTATATCAATACTCGCTGCCGTCTGAATCTGGAAGAGTGGAAATTTGTGCTGGCACATGAATTCCTTCATGCGGCTCTGCGCCATGATTTGCGCTGTGAAGATAGAATACCCGAACTCTGGAATGTTGCCTGTGATTATGTGGTGAATGGCTGGCTCTGTGAGATGAAAGTAGGCTGTATGCCAGAGTCAGCACTGTTCGATAACCAGTTTCATACGATGTCCGCAGAAGCGGTCTATGACCAGCTTTGTGAGAATATCCGGCAGTATCTGAAAGAAAATCCGGGTGATCTGCTTTATGGCGATGGCTCAGAAGTGGTAGATTTGAACGGCAGCAAATTGGATTCCGTCTATCGTTCTGCCTTGCAGCAAGGGCTTGTGTATCATACACAGCAGAACCGTGGGTATCTGCCAGCTGGATTGATTGAGGAAATTCATGCGCTTTCCCGTCCACCCATCTCATGGGATGTGGAACTGGGCAAATGGTTCGATGAAAACTTTACAGTCGTAGAAAAACATCGTTCCTACTCTCGGCTCAGTCGGCGGCAGAGTTCTACCCCGGACATTCCGCGCCCTGCATGGCGGCTGGAAGAGCACCCGGAAAAACAGCAGACATTTGCGGTGCTGCTGGACACCTCCGGTTCCATGTCCCGTGGACTGCTGGCAGCAGCACTTGGCTCGATCGCAAGTTATAGTGAAGCCAGAGATGTGCAGGTGATCCGGGTGATTTTCTGTGATGCTGCGGTTTACGATCAGGGGATGATGACCCCGGAAGAGATTGCCGGAGCCGTTCAGGTCAAAGGACGCGGCGGCACTCGTTTGCAGCCCGGAATTGATTTGCTGGAAAATGATGCTCACTTTCCAAAAGATGCGCCGATGCTCATTATTACAGATGGGGAATGTGACCGGCTCAATCTGCGGGGACGCAACCACGCTTATCTGATTCCGTGGGGCAAGCGGCTTCCATTTCCTCCCAAAGGGCCGGTATTCCGGCTGAAATAAAAGAAAGGCATTGCTTTGATTACAATACAAAACACTTATAATTCTGCGCTGGTTTACGCAGAGACTTTGGATTCCGGCGCAGAGGGACTGATTCGTGCACTGTGTGGCAGTCCAATTTCAAAAGGCAGCAGCATCCGCATTATGCCGGATGTCCACGCCGGAAAAGGCTGTGCTGTCGGAACCACAATGACCATCAAGGACTGTGTAGCTCCCGGTCTGGTGGGCGTGGACATTGGCTGCGGAATGCTGGCTGTCAAGTTCCATGCTAAGCGTCTGGAGCTGCAAAAGCTGGATAAACTGATTCACGATAAAATTCCAGCCGGAAAACAGGTGCGCTCCGCGCCGCATCATTTTGCAGAACAGGCAGATCTGGACGAGCTGCTTTGTCTGCGTCACGTCCAAAAAGATAAGGCTCTTTGTGCGGTGGGCACATTGGGCGGTGGCAACCATTTTATCGAGGTTGATAAGGCAGCGGATGGCGCATACTGGCTCATTATCCATTCCGGCAGTCGACGGCTTGGTGTGGAAGTGGCATCGTTTTACCAGAACGAAGCATTTCATCAGTGCCCTGAAGGTACGCCCTTTGAACTGGCCTATGCTACGGGAAGTCTGATGGACGATTATCTGCATGACATGAAAATCACGCAGGCGTTTGCGGAACTGAACCGCAGAGCGATTGCAAATGATATTGTGAAAAGCATGAAGCTGGACGTGGAAGAAACCATTTCCACCATCCACAACTATATCGATCTGGATTCCATGATTCTGCGCAAGGGTGCAGTTTCCGCAAAAGCGGGCGAAAAACTCGTGATCCCGATGAATATGCGGGATGGCTGTCTGCTTTGTGTCGGAAATGGCAACCCGGAGTGGAATGAATCGGCTCCCCACGGTGCGGGCCGCCTGATGAGCCGAGCAGATGCACGAAACAGCTTTACGCTGTCGCAGTACAAGAAAGAAATGCAGGGTGTTTATACCAGCTCTGTCAATCGGAACACACTGGACGAAAGCCCAATGGCGTATAAACCAATGAAATCCATTCTCCGGCAGGTTGAACCTACTGTGGAAATCGTAGAGAGGACAAAGCCCATCTACAACTTTAAGGCAAGTGAGGAAATTGCAAAATGATTTACCAAATCAGTTCGGGTCAAGGACCTGCCGAGTGTGAGCTTGGTGTGGCAAAATTTCTGGCCTACCTGCAAAAATATTATAAAATCTCCGTACTGGAAACGTCACAGGGATACTACGAAAGTACCTATCGCTCCGTGCGAATCCAGACAGATGCTGATTTATCGCAGTTTGTCGGTTCGGTGCAGTGGGTCTGTCCAAGCCCTTACCGCATTGGTCACAAGCGCAAGAACTGGTTTCTGGATTTTAGCAGTTGTGCGGAGGCCGAAACTGAAGTTTTTGACCCGAAACAAGTGCTGTTTGAAACCTTTCGCAGCAGCGGCAAGGGCGGGCAGAACGTGAACAAGGTGGAAACCGGTGTCCGGGTGATTTATCTGCCGACCGGACAGACCAGTGTTTGCACTGATGAACGCAGCCAATACCTGAACAAACAGAAAGCAGTGGCGCGCCTCCGGCAAATGGTACAAAGTGAAAATCAGCAAAAACAAGCTGTTATCCGAAATGAGAACTGGGGCAGGCATACCAGTCTGGAACGTGGAAATGCACGGGTAAAGTTTGAAGGACGGTATTTTAAGCGAGTGGCATGATTCCAAAAAAGAACTACTCAGGCATCATTTGACAAATGAGAGCGGTCGTGCTTGCAAACATCCTGTGACTGTATTATACTTTATAACAGTATGTAGATGGATTGTCACAGGCCACAGCAAGCTGGTCTTCGGATAGGGATGAGGAACAAGTGATGCCAGAAAATGAAAATGTTATAAAGAAAACAGTGATTGTGAAAGTGTTCCATTCGAGATATTCGGTGCTTTACGGTACAGAGGATTCAATTACAGAAAATTCGGTGAAGAAGCGATACAATAATGGAAATGAATTTTCCCGGTGGGATGATCCGCAATGGGATAGGATCATTCATAATCTTCAGATTGACAAAGAGCGTGATCTCTGTCGGTTTATTGTTTTTTCGGACATACCGGTTGAATGTCCGACAGGCTTTTTAGAAGCTGGATGGACATGGGATTCCATTTCAGACGCAAGAAGTGTTTGCAGCCTTCATGCAGGAAAGTGGTTTCTGAATGGAACAGAACTGCCAGTTTCAGGATACTTTCCTGTTGAAAAAGGCTGTGATATCGTTCACATATCGACGTTTCCTGAAGTTTCAGTCAGAGCTAAACATGAAAATGACAAGGCTGAAAGCGACCTTTACAGGTGCTTTCAGAGAAAATCGATGGGAAACTAAATGACAAAATAAATCGTAAGAAAAACCTCCTCATGTGGATCGAACCGCATGAGGAGGTTTTTCTCTGCCTGGAAGGAAATCAGATGATCTGTATGAAATAAGCGGAATGTCAGATTTTGTCATTCTGGGTTGGTATAATAAGGTCGTAATCGGACAGAAAATTTGTTGAAGACTGAATGACGCAGAGGCAAACTGATCGTATTCCGTTTGAAAAAGCACATTGTTACAGTGACCGGGTGTTGGATTTGGCGAAAGTTGTCATTTTTTATTGCCATCGAAAGGCTGTTGATGTACACTATACACAAGGAACGTTGCTCGTAGTACTTTGTTGGGAGTGTGCAAGATGAGTCAGACGCATCACATTGTGAAATTGATAAAGAATCAGCTATATCCAACATATCAGCTTCATGCTTATATGGCAAACAGTAAAACAACCCCACAGGAGGGATTGCGATTAGCTGCTTTGATTACGATGGAATGGCTTCGGCAGCGTTTGGGAGATCATGTCCCGGAGGAATTGTTATGCTTACCGACACCATCTGCATACACGACATCGGACAATACCTGCCTTCCGTCTCTTCATGTCAATGCTGGCTTTGTAATTGATATTGTATCGCTGCCGGAGAATGGAATCTGGACTTTGCAGATCACAGAACCTGATCTTGGATCAGATCCCGGCAATCCGAAGCAAATTCGGCAGGCAGTACCCGGTCGGGTGATTGAGACAAATGTAGGATACAGGATCTCAGACACACAACTAGAGTGTGATTTTCAAACCGTTATTTCCGATCCGGAAGGCACGGAGCAGGCAGAAGTCTATCGGTTAGCCATCATTCGTCGGCTAATCGAAAATCCGAATTTTGGTTTGAGGCAGCTCACAAAGCTGACCGAAGAAACGATTTCCCTTTCAACGGTAGAGCAAGTGAAGAAACTTCTGTCCATCTGGAAAAATCAGGATAATCAATTACCCTGTGTAGTTTTTACTCGTTACCGCGAAAACAAGGAAGATAACGTACCATTCTTTGTTCAACAGAACGATCTTCGGGATTCATGGATGCCGAAGATTCCGCTGGACAAAATTCCAGTGCAGATGCCGAAAAAAGCAGGGGTGCCATATCAGACGGAAGATTTTGCAAGAAGCGGTGTTACATTTTTCCGCAGTTATTCGTTAGAAGATGCGTTGTTTGAACGGTTTATTTCTATGGTAGGAATATCAGCACAATGTGGTGATATTTTAATTCTGAATCCACTGTGCTATGGCGGAAAAATTCAGATAGTACCTTATAAATCGTCGAGTGCCCGGCGAGCAGTGCAGCTGGAGCAGCTGAGCAATGAACTGCGGAGTTATTCCCGGAATAAGCAAGTGTCTTTTGGAACGGTTCAGTTTCTTTCGATGGCACGAAAAGGACTGATTCAGAGTTCAGAGGACATTGTGGAGCGATCTGCAAAAGCAGAGGAAAAGTGGGAACAGAAGTTGGCATTTTGTGATGTGCAATGGAAGGAGACATTGAAAAAGAAAGATCAGGAATGTCAGTCACTAAAGGAGCAGTTGGAACGACAGAGACTGTATCAGGAGCGAATCGATAAGGAAAAAGAAGAACTTCGGAAGGAAATTGCTGCAGAGCGGCAGAAAATAGAAACTATTCTGGCAGAAAAGGATGAAGACATCGCTTATTTGAAGCGAAAACTTAGTCAGCCAAAAGAGCATAGTCGGATCGCCGAATGGGTCGAGGAAAATTTCACGGGACGAATTTTGCTGCACCCCAAGGCGAAGGCTCTGCTAGAAGACAGATCCGCAAAATCGATCAGCGTCGATTTGATTTGTGACGCATTGGATTTTCTTGCAACAGATTATTGGGAGCGCCGATATGAAAGGATCAGCACAGATGAGATGAATAATCGATGCTCTGAAAAATATGGACGACCTTTTGAGGTAAAACCCACGGGAACGACAACTGTGGAATTCACTCCGACACAGTATAAGGTAAAGTATTTTCAGGGAGCTGCCGGAAAGCCGGTGGAATGCCCGCTGGATTTTCATCTAGGGGTAGGAAATGATCCGGAAAATCTGCTGAGAATTTACTTTTTACATGATGACGCCAAAAAACTGATCGTAGTGGGCTCTTTGCCAAGACATTTGAAAGCTGTGACGATCAAGTGAGAAGGGAGACAGAAACATTGAACCAGATCGGTTTAGTTTTTGAGGGCGGTGGAGGAAAGGGCGCGTATCAGATCGGTGTATGGAAGTATCTCCGTGAAAAAGGATTGGATCGGTATGTGGGAGGTGTATCTGGTACATCGGTCGGGGCGTTGAATGCGGTGCTGTTCGCCGCAGGCGATTATAGTACGGCGGAAAGGATCTGGAAAAACATCTCACGCGACCAGATATTATCCTCCAAAGCTTTTACGGATACATTGGCAGGTGCAGGCTCGCAGGCTGCGCTTGCGAATATATGGAGGACTGTTTCACGTTCTGCCATTGAACGAGCGGTCAATCAGGCTATGGGACAGGCCTTGTTCACACGGGATGGATTGCTGAGGATCATGCACAGATATGTTGACATGAGAAAAGTCCAGCGCGCAGGAATTCCATGCTTCGCAACTTGTCTGGAAATATCTGGCGTACTTCCTACGGTAAAACGCTTTGAACTGAGATGCTATGCAAAAAATAACATCGAGACGATCCTGCTGGCTTCCTCTGCGATTCCGATTGTCTTTGACCCGATATTGTTCGACGGAAAACTCTACTGTGACGGTGGAGTTGAGCTGTTGGGCGGAGACAATACCCCCATCAGGCCGTTGTATGATAGGGGGATCCGTTTTTTCATTGTCGTACATTTGAGCAGGGATTCAAAAGTTGACTGTATCAAATTTCCCGGAGCTTGCATTCTGGAGATTACCCCACAAATCGATCTGGGGAATCTGTTCACCGGAACGCTGGATTTTTCATCCGAGAGCGCCATGCGAAGAATTGAACAGGGATACAAGGATACAAAACGTGTATTTGAGGAATATTTTGGCGCAAAAAAAGCCAGCCGAATTTGAGGTGCGTATTTATGCAAGATGAAAAATTCAAAGACGAAAAATCCAAAGACGAAAAACCAAAATTCAAAGATAAACTTCTGACAGCTCTTCAGGATTCGGAGATTCAGTCCGAAATCAGGAAGATCATAATTTCGGGAGAGAAATCGGATGCTGCTCCGAGTGAGATCGGCTCTGCAAAAAATGAAGAGCTGAAAAATAAAATCGAAGAGCTGAAATCAGAGCTGGAACAGATGCGAAATGAAAACGAACGTATTCATGCAGAAAGCGAACTTCTGAAGCAGAAAAATCAGAGCATGGCTGAAGCTAAAACTGCGGCAGAACAGCAATGCGAGGGGCAGAGAGAAGAACTTGAACATCAAAAAATGAAGCTGAAACAGTATGAGGAATATGTTGCAAAGCAGGCGGTGCAGCTCAAAGATATCCAGAATGAAATATCGGGATACCGCGTCTTTGATGAGGCTGTGACACTGTTTCGGGTATATTGCTCTTTGCCGTCCGATGTGCTTCGGAAGGCTGCGAGCATCATACGCCCGGAATCAGCAGATTTGTTTTTTGCTATGGGATGTCAGAAGGATAATGTGCTTGCGCTGTGGGATTTTATGAAGTCGGAATGGGAAAGACTGGGTGAATCCGAAACGAAAATTTTGCTGGAGACGCTGACATATTTTCTGAAAATGATCAACAACCAGTATCAACGGCCTATATTTCAATGGATGGACTGCCATGTCGGAGATCCATTTGATGATAAGCTGCACATCCGCACGGCGGACAGCAGCAGATATTCCGGTGAGATACGGCAGGTTTGTATACCGGGGATCGTGAATGTTTATAATGGCGAGACTGTCGTCAGAAAAAGTCTCGTGATCGTATAAAAATAGAAAGGAAGACGCTGTATGAGCAAAAACAGAAATAATCCAGAAAACCAACAAAGTCATCCGCGACAGAATATTTCCGCCGCATTTGATCCGAACCACGCAATCTGTGCCGTAAAGAAGCTTCCGATTTTTGACGATGATGAATTCGTGAAAAGCATCGCGGTCGGTTCGATGATTCAAGAAGAAATTGAAAAGATTAAAAATCAGTTGGAGCAGTGGCCGGAAGATGATTTTATTGCCATCGGAAATAACGTTCTTCTTCCGACGAATCCTGATACGCAGTTTCTGGTTATGGATGTCTTCAAAATCCAAATGGATATTCACGATAGCTATCATAGCTATTCACAGTGTGAGGATTCATGCAGGAAAAAGCTGCCTTCCGATTATCCTTGGGCATTGTCTGGCTTGAATGAGCTGAAATATTTTCTTGGTACGACCTGTGGAATCAAATTTCTGGAAAATCACGCCGGTGGATATCTGGATGGATTCACAATTGGTGGACAACGGACTCCAAGCGAGTATTATTCCATGAATGATTACTCGAAAAAAAAGTATAATACATATCAGCACGATGACGTCGGAGATATCTATACTGCAAAGATCCCACAGAATAAAAATGCGCTTCAATGGGTACTTGAAGACAGAAATTTCCAGCTGAATGCGGAGTATAAAAACCTTGCGCTGTTTTATAGAATCGGTCTGATCGAATTGACCGCACTTTATAGAATCGGCCCAATCAAACCGACCATGCAGGAAAAAAAATATATAGCCGCGGTAAATCAGCAGGCCTATAACAACATCGTCGGCCAGATCGTGCGAGGGGAGATTCAGAACCTTGGCAGTTTGACGTTCCCGGAGAGTGAAGTTCAGAAACGGATCGCAGATTCGATGCAAAAGATTTCGGAGGAAACGGAAAAGCAGCTCGTAGACAGGCTGTTGGAACTCGATACGATCCGAGCGGATATGACGCCGTATGTGCCAAGAATCGTGGAGGATCCCAATGGCGGTTTGTGGGATCTGTGGGAGGACGAAACCAAAAATCAACAGTATGCAGATGCTGCGAAGACCTACTACGCCAGAGACCCACGGCTGGATATTCAGGAAGACGGAATTATCGGGATTGATTTCGGAACCAAAAGTACTGTTGTTGTGTGCAAAGAGGGCAACGAAGTCACTCGTCCGCTCCGAATCGGAATGGGGCGGTATGAAAAAGCTCCCACTGCGTCTGATTATGAAAATCCAACCGTGATGCAATTCTGCGATATCGACACGTTTCGCAGAGACTATAACGCAACAGCCGGAAGACCGCTGACCAAATGGTCGGACATCTGTATCTCTCATACGGCGTTTGGCGCATGGAAAGAAAATGAAAACACAGAAGATTATTTTTCCTTTTTCAACGACCTGAAACAATGGGCCGGAGATCCGAAACGGCGGGTCCGGATCAGGGATCAGAAAGGCACGGAAATTGATCTGAGCCCCTATGAGAATCTGAAAGACGGTGATTTTGATCCCATTGAGGTCTACGCTTATTACATCGGCTTATACATCAATAATATGCATACAAAGCATATTTATCTGAAATATCTGCTTTCGTTCCCGGTCACCTATACAAAATCTGTGAGAGAGAAAATTTTGAACAGCTTCAAGAAAGGTCTGGCGCAGTCCTTCCCTGAGACGATAAGAAACGATCCTTCCTACATGGAAAGATTTCAGGTTCAGGAGGGCGCCGGAGAACCGGCGGCTTATGCAGTCTGCGCGCTTCAGGAATACAGACTGATTCCGGCGCCCGATGAAAAAATCGTATATGGCGTGTTTGACTTCGGCGGTGGAACAACGGACTTTGATTTTGGCGTCTGGAGAAAAGCTTCCGGGCCGAAGGAGCGGCGATACAGATACGTGATCCATCATTTCGGAGACGGCGGAGACTCCTATCTTGGCGGAGAAAATCTGTTGGAGCTGCTGGCTTTTGAGGTGTTCAAGGCAAATCGTGATACGCTGCGTAAAGCGCATATCGCATTCCCTCTTCCGCCGCAGTGCCAGCACTTTGGCGGAGACGAGATGCTGATCAGCGATTCGCAGGAAGCATGGACAAATATGCGGCAGATGATGGAGTGCCTTCGTCCGTTCTGGGAACGCAGGGATGGTTACGAGAAGCTGTTTGACGCTGGAGTGATAAAACTGCGTCTCTTCGACAGCAGCGGCAATAAGCTGGAAAATTTTGAGCTGGCTGTTGACGTGAAAATGCTGGACAGCAAACTCAGGAAGAGGATCGAACAAGGTGTGGATAAGTTTTTCAATGCTTTGTTCTCGCTAGTGCGCGGAAAACATGGAGATGAACTGAAAAAAATCAACTCTGTCCATATCTTTCTTGCGGGAAACTCAAGCAAATCTGAGATCCTGCGTGAAACTTTCCGAGACAAATGCGAAGAGTATTCGACAGAATTCCGGAATGAAGTGGGTGATCCGGATGATGACGTGGAATACTTCAAAATCTATCCGCCGCTCGGAACAAAAGAAGCGGATGAACTGATTGGGAGCGGCGAACCAAACGACATTACCCGGCCTACCGGAAAGACCGGCGTGGCGATAGGGCTTGTTCAGTGCAGCAAGAACTCCTCCATCAAGGTGATCAATGATAAATCGGCAGAGATCGACAGCGAAATCAAGTTCAAGTTCTGGGTCGGATTTTACGACGATGACAGCGATGAATATTTCAAGTATTACCTGAACAGGAATTCGGCTTACCAGAAATGGGTCGAATATCTGGATGCGGGAGTCAACGAATTTGACTTGTTCTATACTTCTGATCCCTCCGCAGAAATTCCTAAACATCTGCTGATGGAAAGCGCAACGGTGAAGAAGAGAATCCTTTCCTTCCCGGAAAGCGCAGTTGATGAGGATGCAATGGTGTATCTTCGCCCTGTTTCGCCCGATGAGATAGAGTTTGTCGTTGCGGCTTCACAGGCGGACGCCGACGCTGGCAGCTATACATTCGGACCGACCAAGATCATGCTGGATTAAAAGGATGTTATAGGCTTCAAGGAGAAAAATATGTTACGAACAGCAGATGAAAAAGCGAAAGGCAGCGCAGAGCTTGCGCCGCCTGAAGTTTTACGATATTTACAGGATGAACGTTTTCATTATTTGACTGCACCTGGAAAAGAGAGACAGGTCGTTGATCCAAATGCGACAAATCGACATGGCAATGCCGGGATCGGAAATGAGGAGATCATCCTCTATCAGATCGAAGAGATCACCTATGATGACAAGGATCATGCACCAAGAAAAGAAGCACTGGAAAACGTGCTCAGCGCAGTCAGGGTCCCCGGTTACAATTTTATTTATCTCCTGATGGGCGATTCGCATGGCGTGAAATTTTACTATGGCCTGAGTCGTGTGGATCCAGATGCAATGCCGGAGATCCAGAGACTGAATGTGCCGGAAGTCGGTGAAAGTATCCTGAAAGCCAGTCTGGAAGGAAATTTTCGTGGCTGTAAGATCAAAGAACCCAGTACGACAGAAAAAAACAACGTGTTGGAGAAGGTTCGCACAAAAAAATTCGTTTCTCGTATCGAGGGCGTAGCTGGAAGCATCAAGGATAACGAAGAATTTCAAGGTGTGGATCGTCTGGTGGATGTAATGCGCGGCAACGATTTCTGCGTTCTCATTGTTGCACAGGCAATCCAGCCGGAAGAAATTGCTGCTTTGGAACAGAATCTGCATGAGGCCTATTCGGAACTGAACACCTACGTTAAGGTGAGTTTGCAGGACGGAAGCAACAGCGGACGCAGCAGCTCCAGCACAAAAACAGATGGAACAACTAAGGGCAGCTCAACTTCCACGGCAAAAAGCAGTAACACTTCAAATGGGACCAGCAAGAGTACGACGAAGGGAACTTCAAGCAGCGGTTCGAGCAGTACCTCTAACAGCGGCACGGAAGGGAGCAGTCACAGCGAGCAGACCGGGAAGTCGGAGACGAAGGGAGAAAATTCCGGTACATCCCATTCGAAGTCCGTACAGAGCAGTAAGTCTGAAGGGGAATCTACCAGCGTCACGAAAGAGCATCTGAATAAATGCGCACAGGAATGGATCAAGTATTGCGACGACGTGCTGTTTCCTCGCATTGATTACGGCCGCGGCAAAGGCCTTTTCATGACGGCTTTTTATGTGATGTCCGAGTATGCAACATCTCAAATCAAGCTGGAAAACACCGCATTGTCGCTTTATTCCGGAAAACAGGGAAATCGTGTTCCGCTGCGTGCATTCCGAATCTCAGGCCGAAGCGATAGCAACGCAAAGAATCAAATCGCTTTTATGAAACGATTCCAGATCCCAAGCTGCTCCATTTATGATACAGCGGAACAATGCAAAGCCAGAACATTCTTGTCGCAAAGCGTTCGCCCGGACAGGACTGCGCTTATCAGCAACTGGATCTCAACAAATGAACTGTCCGTCATTGCAGGGCTTCCCCAAAGGGAAGTCATCGGGATGCGTCTGCAAAAGCAGGTGGAGTTTGGTCTGAACTATTCCGTTCCGATGCAAAGAAATCAGATCGAACTGGGAACGATGGTTCAGGATGGGATCGATGTGGACAGAATGCCGGTTTATCTGGACAAAGAGATACTGGATAAGCATATTTTTATTGCCGGCGTGACAGGAAGCGGAAAAACGACGACCTGTCAAAAGATCTTGCTGCAAAGTGGGCTGCCCTTCCTTGTGATAGAACCGGCAAAGACAGAATACCGCATTATGAAGAAATATCCCGCCTGTGAAAATCTTCTGGTTTTTACGTTAGGAAATGATGACGTTGCCCCATTTCGGCTGAATCCGTTTGAATTTATGCCGAAGGAAAGCATCACATCGCACGTGGATATGATCAAAGCCAGTCTGGAAGCGGCGTTTGATCAGGAGGCCGCAGAGCCTCAGATTATTGAAGCAGCACTTTACCGCTGCTATGAAAACTGTGGCTGGGATATTGCAAACAATTACAACACAAAATACGATGATCCGTTTGCAGATGGCGTTCATGCGTTCCCGACGATCAATCAATTTCTTGATGTGGTTCCTGAAATTGTCATCGAACAGGGCTTTGACGAGAGGCTGAAGGACGAATATATTGGTTCGATCCGCGCCATGCTCCAGAGCCTGACGCTTGGTGCCAAGGGGGCAATGCTGAACACGCCGCGTTCCATTGATGTTGATGCGCTGCTGGATAAACAAGTGGTTCTGGAGCTGGAGAATATCCGAAACGGAAATGAAAAAGCGTTGATCATGGGCTTTATCATGTCTGCTCTGAATGAAGCGATCCGGGAAAGGTACCTGAAAACAGGAAAAAAGCATTCTCACATCCTGCTTGTCGAAGAAGCTCATCGTCTTCTGAGCAAGTACACAGCTGGAGATAGTAAAAATAAAAAGCAAGGCGTGGAAACCTTTTCCGATATGCTGGCGGAGATCAGAAAATATGGGGAGTGTCTGATGATAGTGGATCAGATCCCAAACAAGCTGGCATCAGAGGTTCTGAAGAATACGAATACAAAAATAATCCACCGCATATTCGCGCAGGATGATAAAGAGGCTGTGGGCAACACGATTGCCCTGAATGATGAACAAAAAAGCTTTTTGTCCAATCTCGATACGGGAAGAGCGGTCGTATTCTCGGACGGTTATGGTCAGGCAATGCTGGTTCAGGTCAAGGGAGAGACCAGCACGGATGACGCGCCTTTGAGCGATGCGCTCCTGACCGAACGAGTCCAGCAATATTACAGTGGAGAATGCAAACGAATAATATTTATGCCTGTTACAGGCAAAGACAATGAAAAAACACCGGGAGACGTGTGGAGGTTTATCCGAAGTGATATTCCCAATCAGATCATAAGGCTGTGGAGAAAGGAGAGAAAAGAAAAAGATGCGTGGTATAGAAGAGACTATGCGGAACTGCTGAAAAAGTCTGTGGAATCCGGATGGGTCACTTTGGAAGACATTATCAATTGGATCTCTTTTGGAGGTGAAATACCAGAAAACAGCAGGTCGGCCATAAAAGAATTTTTTAAGTCCTATATGGAGAACGATGCTGTGGAAAAAATCAATGGATCGTCAATAAGAGGAGTTATGTAAAACGTAAAAATGTAACGGAGGAATAATACTATGATCGGTATAGATACATTTTTTTCTATTGGTGCAGCCGTTGTTTCGACGTGCGCTAAAATTGGCGGTGAATTAATGTCGGCAGTTGGAGCTTTTGCTAAAGATTTGGTGACCGGGTCGATTCCGGGTATCACAAATATCGTACTGGGAAAAATTCTGACGCTGGTGATCGACGTGATCAGCGCGGTGGCAGACGCGTTAACAGAAAAGCCAAAGGAAGAAACGCCGGAAGAGATCGGATTGAAAGCAGAAATGGCAGATAAAAAGCCGGAAGACTTTGATTCGATCAACGATTATATTGAATATCTGCGGAACGATATCAAGGTCGATGAAGAACGTCTCAAGGAAATGGATGAAAAAGAAAGAGCGACCTATGCTGCGATCGGCGCAGGGTTGTATGTAAAACAGGTGGAAGAAAAATATAATGTAGAACTTCCGCCGGAGTTCTGGCACAGTACCGCAGATCTGAGGAATGAGGGCAAAATCTCAGAAGAAATGCCGAGTGACTTGATTGAATTCATGAAGGAGCATGGAATCGAAAGCGGCGCGACTTTTTCGGATTATCTTTCGGGAAAACTTGGTATCGGAAGCGAAGACCAGCAAAAAATGTATGATGCACTCAAGGATACCTATCGGAAGGAATATCCGGATGCAACGGATAGTGAGTTGAACTCTAAAATCAATACTCTCTGAAAACGGCTTGCGCTTCTTTGGCAAGCAATTCCGTCGTATATACAACGGCGACTTTTGCGTTGCAAAATGCTTGTTGAAGGAGTGCCCCAACCCCCTTTGTTCTGCATTTTCCAATGCAGGCTACGCGTCCCGGTTGGACGCTTTTTACCCGGTGATGCTCTCCGGGTCATTGAGGACTTGTATGAGGTGAGAAGCGGCTTCTGCCAGAGAAGCATACTTCATCTGTTCCGGCACCGGTGCATCCAGAAGCGTAATGCCCCATTTCTGCATACAGTCCGCAAGCTCCTTCTGTGCCAGCAGTGCAGTCTCCCGGCGCACCTCCGGGGAAGTGTTTCTGTCCAGAACGTAGGCAATATGAAATCTGCCGTTGCGATCTTCCGTCAATTGCACCATGGAATCGTGGTCAATCCAGAAATGGCAGAACCAGAGCCTGCCGCCGATGTTCTCCATGTTATGGCGGAGATCTTCTTCACCACTCCATTGCGGCACTTCGGAGAGAACGCTCTGCAACTGCTCATACGCCTGCTGCTCACCGGGCGTGACTTTCTTGCCGGAATATTCCCGCTGGATGGTACGTTGCCAGAATAACGTCAGCTTGCCGAGTTTTGCCTGCTCAATCGCATCCTGAATGTCGGCTAAAATACTGTACTGTGGTTTTCGCATCTCTGCACCCTCGAATCAACTCTTTAGGAAATGATACACTCTATAAGAATCATTATAGCTGAAAGGAATGCAAAAGAAAAGCGCATCGGCTAAATTTCAGCCGATGCGCTTGCAAAGTCTACGGTTTATTCCTCGTTTGTGAGGTAAGGGAGATTGGCAATATAGGTGTCCAACAAGTCAAGTGCTGCTTTTTTCTGGATAGGGGTCAAGCCTTCCAGCCGCTTGCAGATCTCGTCATCGGTCACATGGGATGCTGTTCCGACAT
>OIZI01000436.1_pt1 | contig 21756 bp, 21 predicted proteins | sample 1588441 | NCBI WGS metagenome assembly OIZI01 (sample SAMN03283284) | human gut metagenome | biome: human-associated habitat; material: feces | host: Homo sapiens | place: Peru | collected 2012 | reverse complement strand
TTTCGGTTTTGTGCATATAAAAACCCCTTTTAATGAGGTAATGCACAATGTATTATTGCAAAAGATAAAGTCTATTGATTTTGAATGGACGCTGGTATATAATATTTTTGTTTGTTTTTAAACCGCATAAACACTACGGTTTGATAACTTTTTAACTAATAATTATATTAAGAAGAAAAGGATGGATGAACTCATGGGAAAATGTGAATTACTCTATGAAGGAAAAGTAAGAGAAGTATATGATTGCGATGACAAGCTTGTTATGGTTGCTACAGACCGTATTTCAGTATTTGATATCATCTTGAAGAACAAGATAACAGATAAGGGTGCAGTACTTACTCAGATGTCTAAGTTCTGGTTTGATATGACTAAAGACATCATTCCTAATCATATGATTTCTGTTGACGTTAATGATATGCCTGAGTTTTTCCACAAGGATGAATATACAGGTAATAGTATGATGTGCAAGAAGCTTAGAATGCTCCCAATAGAGTGCATCGTAAGAGGATATATCACAGGAAGCGGCTGGGCAAGCTATCAGAAGAATGGTACAGTATGCGGTATCAAGCTTCCAGAGGGATTAAAGGAGTCAGACAAGCTTCCTGAACCTATCTACACACCAAGTACTAAGGCTGAGATTGGTGATCATGATGAGAATATCTCATATGAGAAGAGCATTGAAGTATTAGAGAAGAAGTATCCAGGTCATGGTGAAGAGTATGCTACTAAGATTAAGGATGCAACAATCGCTCTTTACAAGAAATGTGCTGAGTACGCATTAAGCAAGGGAATTATCATCGCTGATACTAAGTTTGAGTTCGGTCTTGATGAGAATGACAACATTCTTATTGCAGATGAGATGCTCACACCAGACAGCTCAAGATTCTGGCCATTAGAGGGATACGAGCCAGGTCATGGACAGCCTTCATTTGATAAGCAGTTCGCAAGAGACTGGTATAAGGCTAACCCAGATAATGACAATCTTTTACCAGATGAGATAGTTGAGAAGACTATTGCTAAGTACAAGGAAGCATACCAGCTTATTACAGGCAAGCCATTTGTAAGAAAGTAATATTACTTGGAGGGTTAGATGATTAACAATCAGGTTAATGATAATTATTATGATGAGGACAGCCTTCATGAAGAATGTGGCGTGTTCGGAGCATATGATTTTGATGGCGGCGATGTAGCTTCCACAATATATTATGGTTTATTTGCACTGCAGCACCGCGGACAGGAGAGCTGCGGTATTGCAGTCAGTGATACAGAAGGCCCTAAGGGAAAAGTCCTTTCATACAAGGATATGGGACTTGTTAATGAGGTGTTCAATTCAGAGAACCTTGAGAAGTTAAAGGGTAATATCGGTGTTGGACATGTGCGTTATTCCACAGCTGGAAGCAGTGTCAGAGAAAATGCACAGCCACTTGTACTTAACTATGTCAAGGGAACACTTGGCATGGCTCACAATGGTAATCTTCTCAATGCGGTTGAGTTAAGAGATGAGTTATCATATACAGGTGCTATTTTCCAGACAACAATTGATTCTGAGGTTATAGCTTATCTTATAGCAAGAGAGCGTCTTAATGTCGGAACTGTTGAAGAGGCTGTAAGAAATGCTATGGGCAAGATTAAGGGTGCGTATTCCCTTATCGTCATGAGTCCTAGAAAGCTTATTGGCGCAAGAGACCCATTTGGATTCAAGCCACTCTGTATCGGTAAGAGAGATAATACATATTTCCTTTCATCAGAGACATGCGCACTTGATACAGTTGGCGCAGAATTTGTAAGAGATGTTCTTCCTGGCGAGATAGTTACTATCACTAAGGATGGCATCGCATCAGATAAATCTATGTGTCAGAAGAATACAGCCAGATGTATATTTGAGTATATATATTTTGCGAGACCAGACAGCAAGATAGATGGCATGGGCGTATATGAATCAAGAGTTAATGCCGGAAGAATTCTGGCTAAGACTCATCCAGTGGAAGCTGATCTTGTAGTTGGAGTGCCAGAATCAGGTAATCCGGCAGCACTTGGTTATTCACTGGAGTCAGGTATTCCATATGGCAATGCATTTATTAAAAATAACTATGTTGGACGTACTTTCATAAAGCCAAAGCAGGAGCAGAGAGAGAGCAGTGTAAGAGTTAAGCTTAATGTCCTCAAAGAAGCTGTTGCGGGCAAGAGAGTTATTATGATTGATGATTCAATCGTAAGAGGAACAACAAGTAAGAGAATTGTCAATCTTTTAAAGGAGGCAGGAGCTAAGGAGGTTCATGTAAGAATCAGTTCACCAGCGTTCCTTCATCCATGTTATTTCGGTACAGATATTCCATCTGAGGATCAGCTTATTGCATCAGGCAAGACAGTTGAAGAGATTGCACAGTATATCGGAGCAGATTCATTAGGATACCTTGAGGTTGACAGATTAAGTGAGATGATATGCGGACAGACAGGATTCTGTGATGCCTGTTTCACAGGCAATTATCCGATTGAACCACCTACTATCGATATAAGAGGCGAGATGGGTTAATTAACATTTATACTTAGACGGGTGTCGGAACCAGCTTCTGGCACTCATATCATTTATTATGAAAGGCGGATTATTCAATGAACGACAGATATCAGACACCTTTGGCAGAAAGATATGCCAGCAAAGAGATGCAGTATATATTCTCACCAGATATGAAGTTTAAGACATGGAGAAAGCTCTGGATAGCACTTGCTGAGACAGAGAAGGAGTTAGGTCTTGATATTACTGATGAGCAGATAGCGGAGCTTAAGGCTAATCAGGATAATATCAACTATGAAGATGCCAAGAAACGTGAGAAGGAAGTAAGACATGATGTTATGTCACATGTGTACGCATATGGTCTTCAGTGCCCTAAGGCTAAGGGAATTATCCATCTTGGCGCTACATCATGCTATGTAGGTGATAACACAGATATTATCATTATGACAGAGGGACTTAAGCTTGTTCATAAGAAGCTTGTCAATGTTATTAATGAGCTTTCAAAATTTGCTGACAAGTATAAGGATCTTCCTACACTTGCATTTACACATTTTCAGCCAGCACAGCCAACAACTGTTGGTAAGCGTGCTACATTATGGCTCAACGAGCTTGTTATCGACCTTGAGGATCTTGAGTATGTTATCTCAACTATGAAGCTTCTCGGATGCAAGGGAACAACTGGTACACAGGCTTCATTCCTTGAGCTGTTCAATGGCGACCATGACACAATCAGAAAGATTGATCCTATGATTGCAAAGAAGATGGGATTTAAGGAATGTGTTCCTGTATCAGGACAGACATATTCAAGAAAGACAGATACAAGAGTTGTCAATGTACTCGCAGGTATTGCTGCAAGTGCACACAAGTTCTCTAACGATATAAGACTTTTACAGCATCTTAAGGAAGTTGAAGAGCCATTTGAAAAGTCACAGATTGGTTCATCAGCTATGGCTTACAAGAGAAATCCAATGAGAAGCGAGAGAATGGCTTCACTTGCAGATTATGTATTATGTGATGCCTTAAATCCTGCAATCGTATCTTCTACACAGTGGTTTGAGAGAACACTTGATGACTCAGCTAACAAGAGACTTTCAATTCCAGAAGCTTTCCTTGCGGTAGATGGTATTCTTGACCTTTACCTCAACGTAGTTGATGGATTAGTAGTATATGACAAGGTTATCACTAAGAGACTTATGTCAGAGCTTCCATTCATGGCTACAGAGAATATCATGATGGATGCGGTTAAGGCTGGTGGAGACAGACAGGAGCTTCATGAGAGAATCAGAGAGCTTTCTATGGAAGCTGGCAAGAGAGTTAAGCAGGAAGGTCTTGATAATAACCTTCTTGAGCTTATTGCCGCTGACCCAATGTTCAATGTTACACTTGATGACCTCAAGAAGACTCTTGACCCATCTAAGTATGTTGGACGTTCTAAGGAGCAGGTTGAGGAATACCTTTCAGAGGTTATCCATCCAATCCTTGATGTCAACGCTTCTGAGCTTGGTCTTACAGCAGAGATTAACGTGTAAAATGTGACGACTGGGATATTGATGTGTAAGATATATTGACGTCTGAACTATAAATATATAAATTTGATACCAGCGTGTTGTTAATCATAAATCTAAGTGATGTGTTGTCATTATAGGGGTATGAGGTATGGCATGCTGGTGTTTTTTTGCGTGGGGCGGCTGGTTATGTTTGGGTCGCTGGTGTGAGAGGTACTATTTTTGTGAGAGGAGCTGCTGCTTATGTATGGAATGACAGCTTTTGCACAGAAATGATGTTGAACTTAGTAAATACAAGGGAAATTGCATATATGTCTTGTAAAATTGGACAAAAACACGACAAAAACGAGTGCGGCGAGGCAATATACGTATTTGTAGGCATATCTATTATATATGATATGCATAACACAAGATTATTATGCAAAAAATAATAAAAAAATTTGAAAATATGCTTGACATATTGCGCAATATGGTTATATAATAGTCAAGCAGTTGCGACAAAGCGTTGCAACGATGGGATCTTAGCTCAGCTGGGAGAGCATCTGCCTTACAAGCAGAGGGTCACAGGTTCGAGCCCTGTAGGTCCCACTCATATACATATGTATATGAAAGTGGCAGGAATACCTGTTATATTATTTGTGGCGAGATAGCTCAGTTGGCTAGAGCACACGGTTCATACCCGTGGTGTCGTGGGTTCAAATCCCTCTCTCGCTACTTTTTTATGCTTATTTGTGGGGCTAATTGTATCAACTATTGTGGAATATGATTTTGCATTCAAGTATATTTTAAATATATGAAAATTTATATGCGGAGATGGATTTTGGATTTATATGTAATAATTTTCTGAAAAATCCAAATTTGCATGTTTATTACTTCGTTAAACTAACAAATTTTCTTTATATATTAAAAGTTGCGGAAAAATCCAAAATTCTTGAGAATCATGGATTTTTTCACAACTTTTATTTGTATTTAGCCAAAATTATATTTTATAGTGCAGATTCTATATACAAATTGGCTTAATTATGCAAAAATAATTTAATTAAGCCAATTAAGCCAATTAAGCCAATTAAGCCAATTAAGCCAATTAAGCCAATTAAGGAAAGGGAGCAGCTTATGTACACTAAAAATCAGTTGAAAGAGCAGTTAAAGAATATGGGACTTGCCGGCAATGAGACAATCCTTGTACACTCATCAATGAAGTCCATAGGGGCAGTTGATGGTGGAGCAGATACAGTGCTTGATGCGCTGATTGAATATTTTGAGGATGGGCTGCTGCTTTTTCCAACTCATACATGGAAAAATGTCAATGCAGACAATCCAGTATTTGATTATAGAACAACACCATCATGCGTGGGACTTCTCACTAATATGTTTATGAAAAGAGAGGGAGTTATACGTTCCCTTCATCCAACACACAGCATGGCTGGAATCGGGCGAGAGGCTGCTTCATACCTTGAAGGCGAGGAGAATAACAATACACCATGTACACCGGGAGGCTGTTACGATAAGCTTAAAGACTGCGGAGGTAAAATACTTCTTATTGGCGTTGGACATGCAAGAAATACCTATATACATAGCGTGGAGGAAGTGCTTAACGTACCAAACCGCATTTCAGACAAGCCTATGCATTTAAAAACGATCCTGAGAGATGGAAGCGTGAAAGATGTATATATGAGAAAGCATTATAATCCAGACCAGCCGCATATATCAGAAGATTTTGTGAAGCTTGACCAGGCATTTTATGATTGCAATGCGGCTGTAAAGACAAGCTTCGGGGATGCAGAGTGCATACTGTGCGATGCAAAAAGGATATTTGAGATAGTCCGCTTTGTGCTGGCAAAAGAACCTGAATGTATCGTCAAAAATCCATATATTGATAAATCAAGCTGGGAAGCGTTAATGTAAATACAGCCGGCAACGTGTAGATATTCATTTAATTGTACTAATGTAAATAATATATGGATTTTTTGTGCAAAATGAATTATACTTTAATGAATAATGGCTAAATTGTAATTATGATTTGTGCGTGCACTATGGCACAGAAATGAGGATATATATGAGAGTTGGAATGGGATATGATGTTCACAAACTTGTAGAGGGAAGAAAGCTTATCATTGGTGGGGTTGAGATTCCATATGAGAAGGGACTTCTTGGACATTCAGATGCAGATGTACTTGTGCATGCGATAATGGATGCATTGCTTGGTGCAGCAGCTCTTGGTGACATTGGACAGCATTTTCCAGATACAGATGAGAAGTATAAGGGTGCGGACAGCATAATGCTCTTAAAAGAAGTAGGAAAAATGCTTGATAAGGAAAACTTCATAATAGAGAATATTGATGCTACGATTATAGCGCAGAGACCTAAGATGGCTCCTCATATTATGTCAATGAGAGAGAATATTGCAGGTGCATTAGGCATACAATTAAATCAAGTAAATGTTAAGGCTACAACTGAGGAAGGACTTGGATTCACAGGAAGCGGAGAAGGTATATCTTCTCAGGCAATATGTTCAATCTCTTCAGTAGCTAATTATATATATGGTGAGGCGGATATGAAGAACTGTTGCCCTGGCTGTGGAGGATGTCAGACAGATAAGCAGAATTAATAAGGGAGCAGTCATGAAATATATAGATTTTGTTAAACAGCAGATAGCTGTTATTAAGGAGAGAGACCCGGCTATTAAGACTAACAGGGAGGTTTTTCTCTATCCAAGCTTTAAGGCTATGTTAAGATACAGAAAGGCTCATAAGCTGTATCTTGAAGGAAAGTATTACAAGGCACGTAAGATATCACAGAAGACAGCCAGACAGACCGGAATAGAGATTCATCCGGGAGCACAGATCGGCGAGGGATTCTTTATAGATCACGGACATGGTGTTGTTATCGGTGAGACAGCCATTGTCGGCAATAATGTCACACTCTATCAGGGAGTTACACTTGGTGGAACTGGTAAAGAGCAGGGAAAGCGTCATCCTACAGTTGGCAACAATGTTATGATTGGAGCAGGTGCAAAGGTGCTTGGTTCAGTATACATAGGAAACAACTGCAAGATAGGAGCAGGCTCTGTAGTTTTAAGTGATGTTCCAGACAATGCAACAGTTGTAGGTGTACCGGGAAGAATTGTTGTTCTTAATGATAAGAGAGTTGATATTGACTTAGATCAGGTTCATCTTCCGGATCCAGTTCAGTGCGATATAGATGAATTAAAGGGCGAGAACATATTCTTAAAAGACAGGGTTGAGACACTTGAAGCAGAGTTATCCCGTCTGGAATGTGTTAATAACACATCTAAAAAGAACAGTTAATGAGAATGTCGATACAAACAGGAGGATATGACGGTGAAGATATATAATACACTTTCAAGAAAAAAAGAAGAATTTGTCCCATTAGAAGAGAATAAAGTTAAAATGTATGTCTGCGGACCTACAGTTTACAATCTTATCCATATAGGTAATGCCAGACCAATGATATGCTTCGATACAGTAAGAAGATATCTTGAGTACAAAGGATATGAAGTTAACTATGTATCTAATTTCACAGATGTAGACGACAAGATTATCAAAAAGGCTATAGAAGAAGGCGTTACAGCAGAAGAAATCTCAAAGAGATATATCGCAGAGTGCAAGAAGGATATGGAAGGCATGAATATCAAGCCAGCTACTACACATCCACTTGCAACACAGGAAATTCCTGGCATGATAGATATGATTCAGACTCTTATTGACAAGGGTTATGCCTACGAGAAGAATGGCACAGTATATTATAGAACAAGAAAGTTTGAAGGATACGGCAAGCTTTCTAAGAAGAATATAGATGACCTTGAAGCAGGACATAGAGACGAGGCGCATCAGCTTAAGGTTTCAGGTCAGGACGAGAAGGAAGACCCACTTGACTTCGTATTGTGGAAGCCTAAGAAGGACGGGGAGCCTTTCTGGGAGTCACCATGGAGCAATGGACGTCCAGGCTGGCATATTGAATGCTCAGTTATGTCTAAGAAATATCTTGCCGATGAGATAGATATACATGCAGGTGGAGAGGATTTAATATTCCCTCACCATGAGAACGAGATAGCGCAGTCAGAAGCTGCCAATGGAGTTCCATTTGCAAAATACTGGATGCACAATGCATTTCTTAATATTGACAATAAGAAAATGTCAAAATCACTTGGCAATTTCTTTACAGTAAGAGAGATTTCAGAAAAATACGACCTTATGGTGCTCAGATTCTTCATGCTGAGCGCACATTACCGCAATCCTATCAATTTCAGCCGTGACCTTATGGAAGCAGCTAAGAACAGCCTTGACAGAATTGTAACAGCAGTTGATAATCTCAAGCATTTATCAGCCAACGGAAAAGCTGGCTCAATGAGCGCAGATGAGGCTGCATTGATTGACAAGACTAAGGAATTTTACGACAAATTTGAGACAGCTATGGATGATGACTTTAACACAGCAGATGCGATATCAGCATTATTTGAGCTTGTTAAATATGCCAACTCTAACAGCAGTGCGGATAATACAGTAGAATATCTTGAAGCCATGAAGAAGAAGATTACAGATATGGCAGATATATTAGGCCTTGTTGTTGAGAAGAAAGAGGAAATGCTTGATTCAGACATAGATGCTCTTATTGCAGAGAGACAGCAGGCAAGAAAAGACAAGAATTTTGCCAGAGCTGACGAGATAAGAGATGAGCTTCTTGCCAAGGGAATCATACTTGAGGATACAAGAGAAGGAGTAAGATGGAAGAGAGCTTAAATGTCGGTCTTACAGATGCTATTATAGAAGGGCTTGATTTGAAAAAAGCTAATCCAAAGCAGTTATCTCCGCTTGTATTGGCGTATATAGGCGACTGTGTGTATGATTTAATTATTAAGACATATCTTCTTGACAGGAAAGGCAATATGCCTGTTAATAAGCTTAATAAGATGGCGAGTGGACTTGTCAAGGCACAGACACAATCGGAGCTTATCGGAATTATTGAGGATAAGCTGACAGACGCGGAAGAGGCTGTGTATAAGAGAGGACGTAATGCCAAGTCATATACTTCAGCTAAAAATGCAACTATTGGAGATTACAGAAGGGCAACTGGATTTGAGGCACTGATTGGATATCTGTATCTTAATGATGAGTATTCAAGAATGGTGGAGCTTGTTAAGATTGCACTTCAGGGCTTTGGAGAGATGTAGTAGGAGTTACAATAATGAGATATACAGAATTTACTATTGAAGGACGTAATGCGGTTTTAGAGGCATTCCGTTCAGGTAAAACGATAGATAAGCTGTTCATACTGGATGGTTGTCAGGATGGTTCAGTTAACAGCATAGTAAGAGAGGCAAAGAAAACAGATACAATTATCAATTTTATAGACAAAGAGCGTCTTGACCGCCTTTCTAAGACTGGACACCATCAGGGAGTTGTAGCGCAGGCAGCAGCATATGAATATGCCGAGGTTGAGGATATACTCGAAGCCGCAAGAAGTAAGGGAGAAGATCCATTTATATTCATATTGGATGAGATAGAGGACCCTCACAATCTTGGCGCAATCATAAGAACAGCCAACCTTGTCGGCGCACATGGAGTTATCATACCTAAGAGACGCGCAGTAGGTCTTACTGCTACAGTGGCAAAGACATCAGCAGGTGCGATTAATTACACTCCAGTTGCCAAGGTTACCAATATATCCAAGACTATAGAGGAACTGAAAAAAGAAGGCTTGTGGTTTGTGTGCGCCGATATGGATGGCGATACAATGTATGACTGCAATCTCACAGGGCCTATCGGACTTGTTATCGGTAACGAGGGAAGCGGCGTAAGCCGTCTTGTCAGGGAGAAATGCGATTTTACAGCATCTATTCCAATGAAGGGTGATATAGATTCCCTTAATGCCTCTGTTGCGGCAGGTGTGCTTGCATACGAGATATTAAGACAGAGATTAAAAAAATAAGAATATCAGTAAATAAGCTGGGCGCAGAACATTTCTGCATCCAGCATTAAGATATGTGTTAAATGTGGCTGTATGATTGGCAGAGGTGTATTCATGAATTATGAGAAGTGCAGTGATGAAACTCTTATAGATATGTACAGGGTTGGCAATGAAACTGCAATCGAAACATTGTTTGACAGGTATAAAAATCTGGTACGCAAGAAAGCCAAGGCGATGTATATAGCTGGTGGTGATAGTGATGACCTCATTCAGGAGGGCATGATTGGGCTGTACAAGGCTGCCAGAGGGTATGATGAGAGCAAGGGGACGTTCTGTTCATTTGCAAGTCTGTGTATAGACAGGCAGATAATGACAGCGGTGACGGCTTCCAACAGAGAGAAGAATGTTCCGCTCAATAACTATGTGTCATTTGAAATGCCAGCGTACAATGATGACGACAATGAAAATGTCATGAAGCTTGCAGACGTGATAACGCCCGCCGCTGACCAGAATCCTGAATTTATATTTATAGATAATGAATATACAAGGACATTTGAAGAAAAACTCCAGAAGGAGCTCAGCAGCCTTGAAAAAGAGGTGCTTCATTATCATATGGAAGGAAAGGATTACAGACAGATAGCACAGATACTTGATAAACCTGCAAAGTCGATAGATAATGCGCTGCAGAGAATCAAGGCAAAAGCAAATAAAATAAGATAAAGAAACTTCTCACATGCCAACAGTATGGCTGTGAGAAGTTTTTTATTGTTAAGGCGTTAGTGTTGAAGTTGTTAAATACGTGGGAAGAGGTGTTTTTAACATTTTAAAAGTATAGACAAAAATTATTTACATGTGTCTTGTCAGTTGTAAACTCTTGTAGTATACTGTAGCACAATACAAATATAATTTGATTGGAGTATACAGATGTCAATTACAAGCGATATTATGAAATTGAAAAAAGAGAAGAATGCAGTTATCCTTGCTCATTACTATGTTGATGAGGATGTGCAGGAGGTTGCGGATTATGTCGGGGATTCATTTTATCTTAGCAAGGTAGCGACTAAGGTTGACCAGGATATTATTGTGTTTGCAGGGGTTGAGTTTATGGGTGAGAGTGCCAAGATACTTAATCCGGGGAAGAAGGTGCTCATGCCGGAGCCGGGTGCAGACTGTCCTATGGCGCATATGGCGACTAAGGAAGAGATATTAAAGTTAAGAGAGCAGTATGATGACCTTGCAGTTGTCTGTTACATCAATTCAACAGCAGAATTAAAGACATACTCAGACGTATGTGTTACATCATCTAATGCAGTAAGGATTGTTAAGAATCTTCCTAATAAGAATATTTTCTTCATACCAGACAGGAATCTTGGAAGCTTTGTGGCTAAGCAGGTTCCAGAGAAGAATATCATACTTAATAATGGATTCTGTCCAAGACATGTTGCAATAACTAAGGATATGGTTATAGAGGCTAAGAAGAATCATCCAGATGCTAAATTTGCAGCGCATCCAGAGTGTACAGCAGATGTGTTAGAGATGGCAGATTATGTTGGAAGTACATCGGGTATCATTGATTATGTAGTTGACACTGATTGTGATGAATTCATTATTGGAACAGTTGATGGCGTATTTGGCGAGATTAAGAAAAAAGCTCCTGATAAGAAGCTGTATACATTAAAGCCGGATCAGGTATGCGTTAATATGAAAATGGTAACTCTTGATAAAGTCCTTGATGTGCTTGAGGAAGAGAAGAACGAAGTGTTTGTGGAAGAAGAGCTTGCCAGAAAGGCAATGAAGCCATTAACAAGAATGTTAGAGCTTGCAAAGTAGTCACAGCGTGACTGTAACAGATTGGAGATAAATATGGCAGATAATAAATTGATAAAAACGGACATATTGATAGCAGGAACAGGATGTTCAGGATTATACATGGCGATGAATCTTCCGTCAGACAAGAATATTCTTATGATTACAAAGTCTGACTGTGAGAGCAGTGATTCATATCTTGCGCAGGGTGGAATGTGCATGTTAAAGAGTGAAGATGACTACGACAGTTATTTTGAGGATACTCTTAAAGCTGGACATTATGAGAATGACAAAAAGTCAGTCGAGATAATGATACGTTCATCAGCAGAGGTTGTGGACGACCTCGTAAAATGCGGTGCAAGATTTAAAAGACAGGAAGATGGAAGTCTTGCTTACACAAGAGAGGGGGCACATTCTGCGAACAGAATCATATTCCATGAGGATGTCACAGGCAAAGAGATAACAAGCCATCTTTTAGAGAAGGTTAAGACACTTCCTAATGTTAAGATTGTTGAGTATACAAGGCTGCTTGATATCATAAGTAAAGATAACAGATGTCTTGGCGCAGTTATAAGAGATAATGATGGCAATATCATTAAGGTAGAGGCTGCCGATGTTGTTCTTGCTACAGGCGGTATAGGCGGTCTGTACAGACATTCAACGAATTTCAGGCATCTTACAGGTGATGCAGTTGCGATTGCAATCAAGCATGAGGTAGAGCTTAAAGATATCAACTATGTGCAGATACATCCAACAACATTTTTCTCTAAGAAGCAGGAGGACAGAAGCTTTCTTATATCAGAATCAGTAAGAGGCGAGGGAGCCAAGCTTTATGACAAGAATGGCAACAGATTTGTCAATGAACTGCTTCCAAGAGATCTGTTGACAGAAGAGATTCGCAAGCAGATGAAGAAGGATGGCACAGAGTTTGTGTGGGAAGATTTGAGAACAATTCCAGAAGACGAACTTAAGTCACATTTTCCTAACATCGTACAGCATTGCCTTGATATGGGTTATGACCCAACAAAAGAGTGTATTCCAGTCGTTCCAGCCCAGCATTATTTTATGGGCGGAATCAAGGTTAACCATGACAGTAAAACAAGTATGAACGAATTATATGCAGTTGGGGAGACAGCTTGTAATGGGGTTCATGGAAGAAACAGACTGGCGAGCAATTCGCTTCTTGAAAGCCTTGTATTTGCAAAGAGAGCGGCACAGGATATAACAGCTCATGCGCCTCATAATATGTCAGAGGATGAGAGAAAATATTTTGATGCATTTGATGTGACAAGATATAATGATGAGGATGCGATTGATAAGGAATATGCAGAACTTGTCAATAACAAGATAAAAGAAGCTGACAGGGCGTATGAGGAGAGCCAGAAATACGCATAACTGCGTGATATGCAGTGTCAGATAATAATAGTTTACTAATTGGATTGGAGATTTGATATGTTTGATAAAGTTACTATGAAGTTAAATGTTGACCCGCTTATTCTCGGGGCACTTAAAGAGGATATAACAAGCGAGGATGTGTCTACTAACAGTGTTATGCAGGAACCAAAGCTTGGTGAGGTTGAGCTGATATGTAAGGAAGATGGAATTATCTGTGGTTTACAGGTGTTTGCAAGAACATTTGAACTGCTTGATGAAGATACACAGATAACATTTTTTGCAAAAGATGGTGACGAGGTTAAAAAGGGTCAGAAGATGGCAGTTGTAAGAGGCGACATAAGGGTGCTTCTTTGCGGAGAGAGGACAGCTCTTAATTATTTACAGAGAATGAGCGGAATTGCCACATATACTAATGGCGTTTCAAAGCTCCTTACAGGAACTAAGACTAAGCTTCTTGACACAAGAAAGACATCACCTAATAACAGGATATTTGAAAAATATGCTGTAAGAGTTGGCGGTGGCAATAATCACAGATATAACCTGACAGACGGTGTGCTTTTAAAGGATAACCACATCGGGGCAGCAGGCGGCGTTAAGCAGGCTGTCACAATGGCTAAGGAATATGCGCCATTTGTAAGAAAGATTGAGGTTGAGGTTGAAAATCTTGATATGGTAAGGGATGCTGTTGAGGCGGGAGCAGATATCATAATGCTTGATAACATGAGCCATGAGGACATGCAGGAGGCTATGAAGATAATAGCTGGCAAGGCACAGGTCGAAGTATCTGGAAATGTTACTAAAGATAATATTGCCAAAATAACTGATCTTGGTGTAGACTTTGTATCAAGTGGAGCACTTACACATTCAGCACCTATAATGGATATTTCGCTTAAAAATCTTCATCCAGTTGAGTAGCGTGTATGTGAACATTTAGTATGCAAATATATGATGGGGAGATGCAGTCATGAATGGCGATGAGAGAAGAAAGCAGATAATCGACATACTTAAACATTCATCAAGCCCGGTTGCGGGAACGCAGCTCGCGCAGATTCTTGATGTAAGCCGTCAGGTCATTGTGCAGGATATAGCACTTATCCGCGCAAAGGATGTGGATATATTCTCTACTAACCGTGGGTATGTTATTAATGACAAGCAGGAGTACAGCCGTATACTCAAGGTATTTCATGAGGATGATGAGGTTGAGACAGAGCTTGAAGCTATAGTTGACCTTGGCGGATGGATAAGGGATGTATTCGTATATCACAAGGTGTATGGTGTTATAAGGGCTGATATGAATATCCATTCAAGAAGGGATATTAAGAAATATATGGAAGAGATTGCGAGTGGCAAGAGCAGTCTTCTTAAAAATGTCACATCCGGGTATCATTATCACACTGTGGTTGCGGAAGATGAGCAGACACTTGACCTTATTCAGGAGGAACTTGGCAGGCTTGGATTCCTGGCAAAGCTTCAGGAGTATGAGCCGGTTGATTTCTGGCATAAAGCGAATGCTTGACAATATTTTACTTATAATATATATTATGAGAGTGCCGATTATCTTGGCACTCTTATTATTTTACATGCTACTATAGCTCAGGAGGTAGAGCGCAACATTGGTAATGTTGAGGTCACGGGTTCAACTCCCGTTAGTAGCTTATTAAAAATCCGCATGGTTAAGCCATGCGGATTTTTTCGATTCATACATTATTTAATATCAATGTTTCCTACATCAGTTGTTATTGTGACAGATTTTTCTGCGTTGGCGGATGATATATTACAGTTGTTTCTGTAGGTTGTGCCTAGATAATTAATTTTGCCAATATCAGAAGCGATATTTATATCACATGCGTTAATTCCGTCTATATCAGACATGTTAATATTACCAACGTCAGATGTTATCTTTAATTTGTCAAATGTGATGCCGCTTATATCAATATTGCCGACATCTGTGCTGATAGCCATATTAGAGAAGTTGACATTGTTAATTTTGATGTTGCCGACATCAGAAGTTATATTAGCTGAATTGAGAGTTGTTCCAGATGGAACAGTCAGCTTCATCTTGCATTTAAAATTCTGGTGGAGTCCGAAAATATTAATATTCCTGAATCCGCCCTGTGTGATATTAAGCGTGTCATTGGTTACAGAGATAGATGGTGTCAGTTTTTTAGTACATTCAAGAGAGTAGCTGAAATTGTCACCGGATACAACGGTTATGTCAATTACATCTGTATCAATAACTATATTTTTAAACGAATCAAGAGTTATATTACTGTCACTGTATGATTCATTACTCGTGTCCGAATTGTTCAAAAATTCGTATCTGCCTGAAGTTACATTCTGGATAAATCCGCCAAAACCGAAGATTACATGAAAACATGTTCCGACTATGATACATGCAATCGTGATAATGCTTATGACGGTAAGATATATAGATTTTTTCATAAGGATTCCTTTCTGATATTATTTATGTCCCCAAAGATTTTCTATAAGTGCGTTGATAACGGCTGCAACAGGCCATATAATCCATGTGATATTCCATGCAAATGTAAGAAAGCTTATGCAGAGGTAGATGCATGTTATAGTTGGCCAGTATACAGACATAATAGTGTTAAGAGTTTTGTTATCGTACTGATATGCTGTCTTCTGCGCATAGAAGTAGTTGCCGCTGACAGTTTTGTTGTCGTTGAGCGACAGAAGTCTTTTGTATGTGCCCATATTGAGCGAGCTGTTAACAATAAGGAATACACCTATTGCAACAAATATGAATAATAACGCACCTGAAAGGCAGTCCGCAAAATCACTATTAGTTGTTGATGGAAGAGCATCGATAATAATAACTGGAGTTACACTTATTATACACAGAGCTACACCGATAACTAGTGATACAGAGTATGCCTGTTTGTATGCTGTGTGGCGTTCGTTAATATAACCAGTTGTTGCCATGTCTGTTATATATGGTTCATATTTCAAGAAATTCCATCTGCTTACAGAGATATTAGAATAGATAATCATGGCAACTCCGACAGCGACAGATACAAACATAAGGCACACGCTCACAGCTTCTAAAGCATCTGTGTATAGTGGGGATACGCTGTATAATCCATCTCCGAATATAGGGAAGCATATTGATAATATACACAGCATAACTCCCAGAGAGAGAAAACATGCACGGTGGCTGTAAGAACTTATATAATCCTTTGCCATATCGATGTTAAAAAGCTTCTTCTCAATGTCTGGCTTTTTACCGACTACGTTGTCGATGCCCAAGTCCTTGGCAATCTCGTCAAGGTTGCCGAATTCCGATATTACAATGCCTACAGCCTCATTTTCAGTCTTGCCCTCGGCTTTTAATTCAGTGTATTTGTCCTCCATCATCTGCCATAATTCATCTTTGGCTCTGTAGACCTCAGGAGTGTTAGGCAGAGACATGAACATGCTTTCAAGATAATTTCTAATTGTTTCCATAATGTTCCTCCCTGATTTGCACATTATCTGACAAATCATTTTTAATAAATTTTTCAACGACTTCCTTTGTTATAAGCCATTCATTACATTTTTCGTGATAATAATCAATTCCTGCCGGTGTAATCTGATAGTAGGTTCTGCGCTTTCCGCTTGAATTGTTATCATCATAGAATGATGTTACATATCCATTTTTTTCCATTCGTGTAAATGCTGAATAAAGAGTTGTCTCCTTGATGACATATTTTTCATTAGACAATTCCTTGATTCTTTTGGATATCTCATAACCATAGGATGGCTTATCAAGCAGGAGATACAGAATCATCGTGTCGTTGTATCCACGTATGACATCACTGCTGATACCGCTCATATAATCCTCCTTAAATTAAATATTTAATTACTACGTCTGACATAATACGACTGTCGTACTACGACTGACGTAGTAAATGTATCACACATATATATATCTGTCAACATATAAAAATTATGGCATCAAAAAAGCCCGGCTTATAAGCCGGGTGTGTGTGTGAGTATATCTGTATTTGTGTCTAATAAATTCTGCATTAAATAACTAGCTGATTAAAAATCGACCTGATTAACTGTGCCAGCCGTTCCGTTCTCATGAAGAAACATTCCTGAGGAACGAACCATGGCAATTGGTTTACCAGTGTCTTGTTCCTTGACTGTGAAATCAGCCTTGGAACTGCCAAGATAGATTGCGCCTACGTCCGCATCTTTTAAAGACATCAGGACATCCTCGCCCTTCTCGTTCTTGACCCATACCTTGAGTTTGGAATATATCTCGTCAGCCTCATCAATCCATCCGTTGTGGTCGGAATCATACTCGGCAAGTTCTTTAAAACCATTGCCAGTCTTGGCTCCGAACATTTCGCTTCCGTCATTGATAATGCCATCGCCGTTCTTGTCGAATACAAGGTATCCGCTTTCGGCTCCGAGCTGTGCGATATTTTCCTTAGTTCCGTCACAGTTTAAATCAAAGTAGAATGACTGGTCTGTGATGTCGACAGTGCTGTTCTTTAAGTTGATTACAAGTGGGTCAGTGAGCACATATGGATAAGAAACAGTCGATTCAATTCCAACTGCCTCCATATAACTTCTCGACATTGTGAAATCAACACCAAAAGATACCTGTCTGCCATCAGCAGTAATAGCTGTACCAGAACCTGAGAATGTAGTGGATTCGGATTCTTCGAAAAAGTAAGTTGAAGTATTCTTTACTGTAAATCTTGAATTCCACAGGCTTCCACTCGATACATCAAGTCCGCCGTCACTAGTCAGGCTACTTTGTGACGTGCCATTGTACATTGAAAATATACCTTTACGGAGCTGCTCAATCAGTCTTAAAAGTGACATAAAGACTGTTGAGGTGTAATTGTTCTGGAGTCCGGTAATGTCTGTCATTTTATCAGCGGTGGTAGTGCCGCCAATAGAATTATCATCTGACTTACCATTAGCATCCATTAGTCTGCCATTCCTTGAATATGTAAACATATCATCTGGAAATGAGTCGTCATCATTACGTCTGGAATAGTCGTATGAACTGCTTCCAGAATTGTAATAATCCTGCTTGCTGTAGTAGCTTTGTGCAAATGTAGACATTGAGACAGATGCTTTGCCTCCCCAGTAGACAGTTCTTGTGTCGCGTTGTCCTTCAGTACGTGAATACTGTCGTGACGATGCAAGGTTTACGTTGCTGCTTTGAATAATCATAGATTAACCACCCTTCATATTATTTCCGCAATGAACACAACAGCAATAGCTTAAACCATTGTTAATATCGGGAAAAGGTGCATATTACTTAATCATTTACAGAAAAAATACTTTTATAAAACTGTTTTGCAAAAGTAATTGATAAAGCAAAAAATGTTATGTATAATCTGATTTAAGATATAAATGAAGACTGCGCCATGTGGTGTGCAGACGGAGTAGGAGGATTATATGTGGGTTGCAGATTTAGGTAATGGTAAATACAGAAATCCGGTTCTTTATGCGGATTATTCAGACCCTGATGCGATAAGGGTAGGGGACGATTATTATATGGTTGCATCAAGCTTTAGCAATGCGCCGGGTCTTCCATTACTACATTCCAAGGATCTTGTTAACTGGAAGGTTGTTAATTACTGCGTAGATAGGATTCCAGAGTTCAGATACAGAAATCCTATTCACGGATGTGGTGTGTGGGCACCATCAATAAGATATCATGAGGGAACATATTATGTATGCTTCCCTATGCCAGATGAAGGCATATATATGACAACAGCAACTGACCCACTCGGTAAATGGAGTGAGCCGATTAATATAAGACCGGGTGCCGGCTGGATTGACCCATGTCCATTCTGGGATGATGATGGAAGAGCATACCTTGTTGCAGGTGTTGCCAAGAGCCGTATCGGATATAAGAGTGTTCTTCACATGGTTGAGATGAAGCCGGATGGAACAGGACTTATCGGCGAAGAGGTCAAGATATTTGATGGTAATGAGAATGACCAGGTGACAATAGAAGGCCCTAAGATGTACAAACGTAATGGCTGGTATTATGTATTCGCACCAGCAGGCGGCGTTAAGACAGGATGGCAGACGGTTCTGCGTTCTAAGAATCCATTTGGGCCATATGAGTACAGAGTTGTCATGCGTCAGGGCGATTCACCAGTTAACGGCCCTCATCAGGGTGCATGGGTTGACACTGTTACAGGTCAGGACTGGTTCTTGCATTTTCAGGATGTCTATGCAGCAGGAAGAATAACACATCTTCAGCCAATGCACTGGGAGGATGACTGGCCAGTTATCGGCGTTAACAAGCCGGGCAATATATATGGCGAGCCTGTCATGGAGTATGACAAGCCAGATGTAGGCGCAAATTATCCAGTATGCGAGCCTGATACATCGGATGATTTCACAGGAAAGAATTTATCGCTCCAGTGGCAGTGGAATGCTAATTATGATAAAGACTGGTATGAGCTTACTGGTAATGCGTTGAAATTAAATGCAGTGGCAGCAGTTCCGGAAAGACCTATCGGTGACACAAGGAATATTCTTCTTCAGAAGTGGCCAGCACCACATTTCAGCTGTGTTACTAAATTGAATATTTCGGACATGAATGAGGGCGATGTGGCTGGATATATTTCACTCGGAATGCAGTATTGTGCTGTGACATTTGAGAAAAATGCAGATGGCATTAAGACATATCATGTGACAGGTGCACAGAATTTTGACTGCGATACCCCATACACAGATGAAGTTAAAAATGAGGTGAAGGACTTCACAATCGGAACATCAGGCGAGGTGTATGTAAAATACACTGTAACGCAGACTGGTACAGTAGACCATTATGAGCTCGGACTTCCGGTTAAGAATGCGCCAGTTGAGGAGGTTACTATTGAGATAAGCGCAGATGGCGTGAAATATTCAAATTCAATAACAATTGAGGCAAAGGCTGGAAGATGGGTCGGTATCAAGAACGGAATGTTCATACGCCACGACAGCACTGTTAAGGCAGATGCGGGCAGCATGAGAGTTGAGTATGTGAAGTATACTGAATAAAATTTCTTAGAAGTTTATTAACAAATATCGTTTTTACCTAGTGCGTTTGAAACTTAAATCGAGCGAACACATTATAAATATTGACAACGTCCGGTATCTGTGATATTATTTGTAAAATCTATATTGCATAAAGAGGAAAAGTAATGGCATTATCATACAAAAAGTTATTTAAATTGTTGATAGATAAAGACATGAAAAAGAAAGAATTATGTGAAAAAGCTTGCATAAGTTCCACATCAATAACAAAGCTTAGAAAAAACCAGAATGTTAACACTGAGATTATTGATAAAATATGCAAAGCATTAGATTGCAGAGTAGAAGATATAATGGAATATATTCCTGAAAATATTACGGACGAGGTAAAATGACATGAATGACAGCCTTATTAATAGGATGAAAGAAGAATCATTTAGTTTAGTTAGCATAGATTTATTTTCAGGACCTGGAGGACTGTGTACAGGATTTAAATGGGCTGGAATTTTACCATTGATAGCAGTGGAATGGACAGATACTACAGTCGAAACATATTCTTTAAGTCATAATGCAGAAATTTTTGAATTGAAAGATTATTTACAAGATGGACAAGCAGATTTGGATTATTTGAACAAATTTAAGAATGAAAGTACTAGAACATTATTAATTCACGGCGATATTAATCTTGTAAGCAGTCAGTTGATTAAAGAATTATTATATTGTAGGTATGGCATTGATTCTGAGAGTGAAACTATTGATGTTGTTTCTGGTGGTGCACCATGTGAAAGTTTCAGTATGGCAGGAACACGAACTGAGGGTGATGAAAGAGATGACTTGTTTAGTAATATTATCAGAATCTCAAAGACTGTTAATACGAAGATGATATTGTTTGAGAATGTCAAGGGGATGTTTTCAAAGGCGCGCAATGGGAAAAAAGGGGCAATTTTTAAAGATATATGTGATAAATTTGAAGAAAAAGGTAATGCCCCATCATATCATCTGGTTTCAAGAAAACAAGAAGATATATTGCTGCGAGCATGTGATTATGGTGTACCGCAGGTGCGGGAAAGATTATTTCTCATAGCAATAAGGGACGATTTAAATGGTATAAAATTTTCATACCCAGAGAAAAAATATGGACCTGATAGAAAGTATCCATATGTGACAGTTGGAGATGCTATATCAGATCTGGAACAGGTTGATATGGGAATGGAGAGTACATCTTATAAACCATTGAATAAATATAACAATGAAAATCAGAAAAGATATGTAGAAATAATGAGAGGAGAATATAAAGACAACGAAGTACATGCTAAAACGCCAAAATATTTAATAGAACGAAATATATTTTCTGAAACATCAATTAGTTGTCACAGGGGACCGGGACACATTAAAAGAAAGCAGGAATTGCTTGCTCTTATTCCTGAAAGAGGTTCAATGAAAAGCGCTTATGAGCAGATGAAGCAGGATGGTACAATTGATAAATATAGACATTTATTTCCTAAATCAATATATGCGAGCAGAAATAGAAGGCTTATTGATGATATGCCTAGTTTTACAGTGACTTCACATTGTTTAGATGAAATGCTGCACCCATATTTGAATAGAGCAATT
>OIZI01000435.1_pt1 | contig 21784 bp, 24 predicted proteins | sample 1588441 | NCBI WGS metagenome assembly OIZI01 (sample SAMN03283284) | human gut metagenome | biome: human-associated habitat; material: feces | host: Homo sapiens | place: Peru | collected 2012 | reverse complement strand
TATAGAATGTCAAAAATTGTGAAACGGGATTGCAACCGCCTGTGGGGTATGGTATCCTGTAATCAGAGGGCTTGCAGTCTTTACGGAATAAAAACGACATACGGTGCTTTCTGCATATTACCGCGGTGGCAGTTTACGCATTTTCGATCATATTGACTTTTATCAATATTTTTCATCCTGTGCCGGATTGAGGAGATGGGAACATTGAAAAAGACAGAATATCTGACGCAGATAGCCGGGCTTTTCCGATTCAAAACGGTCACGGATGATGGGGGCAACGAGTTTGTTTTATTTGCCGACAGCCCTGTTGATCGTGTGGAACATGTGCAGGATAAAACAGCATTTGAAGCCGCGGAAAATCATGTTCACCTATCGACAGGATCGGGAAGAACGAATTTGATAAACTGATCCCTGTTGCCGAGACGTTGGGACAGGTCTTGTTAAACAGTCTGAAATCCCGGTATCCTCAAAAGCTGTTTGTTGTCTATGTTTCCCTGTGTCTGCATGACTCCATGATTATCCGATTTCATCAGAAATGGGAAAACGAAGCTCCCTATTATGACCCATCTGTATTTACTTCCCCGAAAGAAAAGATTTTTTCGTTTGAAAGCTAAGTGTGGTGATCGAAATGAGTAAATTTTTGAGAAAGATCTTTCCGCTCTTGGTGTTTTATGCGGCTACGGGCTTAGTAATGAGTGGTTTATACTTCATTGCAGATACATTTGGCATGGACAGAAACGGGGCATTGTTTTTGCTTTTGGTGTGCATATTCGGTGGCTTTTTTGCTGCCGGATATGTATGGTGCCTGGGTTCCCTGATCATGCCGAGACTCCCCCTGCTCGGTCGGTTTGGTCATATTTTGGCGGTGGCTGTTTATGTCTTTTTTGTCGTGTCGGCTTTTGTCAATATCTTCTATCCTGTTCCTTGGGTCGTGTTGCATTGAGGGCATTTGGGGGGTGATGCGGATGGTAAAAAGAAAGGCGACGCTTGCGGCGGTACTGATCCTTTCGGTCGTGTGCATCGGTGGAATAGTTACAGCGATCATCAAAAGCCGGTCGCCGGATATTCAGACCTTTTCCGTGAGCGAATATCAGTATTATATCGACAATTTTCCGACAGAGGATGATTTTGGCGTGATAGCCGACACAAGGGATCTCCTCAAAAAAGCAGAGCGTGTTTGGATCGAAAAGTACGGCAAGCGCGTGAAAAGCCAAAAGCCGTATCAGGTGTTGTATGATGAGAAAAACGGCATATGGCTGGTGCGGGGAACGCTGCACGCCGATAGGATGGGCGGCGTTGCGCATGTCCTGGTGGATAACGCTACCGGCAAGGTGTTGGCTGTGTGGCATGATAAGTAAATGCAGAAGAAAGACGGAAAGGTGCTGCGGATATGGTTTGGAGAATGAGAGACTTGGACCTCAATTTTGACGATATAAGCAGAAACTACGGCGAGGTGACGAGATATGCCTTGTCTGCCTGTGATCGGTTTTCGCTGATTGCCAAAATGAAAAAGCCGTATTCGAAAGAGCCGCCCAATTTTGAATATGCGGATGCTGTGCGGTCGCTGGAGCCTTTTGTCGAACGGTATGTCCCCGGCATCAGGGAATGGCCCGGCACGATCACAAGAGATACGCACAGGGTCATGATCGTTTACCGCATCTGCAAGGGAAGCAGACAGGCGTTGCAGACGCTGCCGAATGTTTTTCTGCCGCTGGAAAACGGGCTGCCGGAGGACATCTGCTTTTACAGAGGGCAAGAGCCGTGGCTTGCCACCGTTTCGCATGAGAAAATGGCTTTCATAGCGCAGGCAACAAGGGAAGATGTTGCCTTTCTGGAGCAAAACGACATTCGCTTTTTTGAATAAGCTGTATTTGCTGGATGATGGAAACATGAAATTTGAAACAGTAAAAAGAGAAGTGGACAAATGGGATCCCGTGGATCTGTTGTGTCACGCACCGTCGGATGAATATGACACGGAAAGTCGGAAAATTGCGCAGAGATTTTGCGGTGATGCAGGGCAGGACGGTGCGATGATCCGTGCGGTTTTCGCGGGTGCTTTCGGAGAAGCGTTTGAGAAAAATCTTGACGAATGCATTTGCATTGCGAAAACGATAGAGGTGAATGACAGCAGATCCGTCAATATGCAGATGGGAGATTGACCGATGATGAAAAGAAAAGTGATTCTGTGCGTTTGTGTGGCTGCTGCAGCACTTTTTGCAATCGGCTTCTTTGTTGTTCGGGGAACCGCGAAAGCACCGTTTTATGACAAGGGCGCATTTGCACTCTCAAAATATCAAGAGGAAATCGAAGCGTCTCCGTCGGACAGAAATGTCGGGCAGATCGACGACGCTGAAACAGCAGTTGCAAAGGCAAAGGAACTGTGGCTGGAAAAATACAGCACTGTTTACGGTCAGCCGTATGACCCCTTAAATCAGGGCGCAATATGCGTCGCGTATGACGAAAAAGCGGCGTGCTATCATGTCTATTGTGATCTGCCGTCGGATACCGACGGCGTGGCACCGAACGCACTTATCAAAAAAGACGGGAAAGTGTCGGCGGTTTGGATGGGGTAACATTCTGCTCAGAGAGGGTGGTTTGCTTTGAAAAAGGACGAGAAGATTTTCGATGTTATAGAACTCTGCTGTTTGTTTGCTATGGCATTCCTGGCGATCCTGAACACTGTTTCGTGGATCTGCAAATGGAACATCAGCACGCTGACTATAGAGATGATTTATATGTGTCCAATGCTTACAATCGGCGCCATCGGGTTTATTCGGTGGGCGCGCGGAATTGAGGACGAGGAAAAAGACGAAGAAAAAGACGGGGATAAGAGCAAATAGCGCCAAGGAGGGTTTTGCGTGTTTAAGACGGTGCTTTCGGAAGCAAAGGAGAGCGGCGTGCCGATTTCGCTGTATACCGACAAAGAGGATACCGCAAGATTTGCCTTTGGATTTGTTTTGGGGCTGTCGGATGATGCGGTTCTGATCGGCAGCATCACGCCGTACGGTTTTTACGACGGCTATACCGTGCGACGCCTGCAGGACATCTACCGTGTGGAAAGAGGGGACAGGTACGGCTGCAGGCTGCTCAAGCTGTATGCGCTTCACGATCAGTTGCATCCGTCGCTGCCGCTGACGGGCGATCTGTTTCGGGATGTGCTTTCCTTTTCGCGGAAAAGCCGTCTTGCAGTTTCGATCGAATTGATGGACAGCGATTGCGACGATGTGCAGGGCTTTGTTTCAGATGTGCAGGGAACGGCGGCGGTGATAGAACAGGTAAGCGATGACGGCGAGCCCGACGGCGAAACGGTCATTGCCGTCGGGGATATCACTTGCATCACCTGCGACGCCGAAAAGGAAACGGCACTGAAGCTGCTTTTTGAAAGCAGACCGCCGCGGGAAGGATGAGGGAAATGCACATTTCCGAAATCTATGCCTTGCTTAACTGGAACGAAAGCCCCGAAAATCAGAAAAAAGGAATGGAAAGCGCAAGCAGACTTGAAGATGTTGCGCCGCTGATCCTTCCGCTGTCGGAAAATGCGGGAAAGCCCGTGTGGGAAAACTGCGCAAGGGTCTTGTCCGCCATGCCCGATGACAGATTGGCAGGGCATATGCCCGCACTTCTCGAATGGTTGCAGGACATCAACTGGCCGGGCGCTCTCCTCGTTTGTAATCGGCTGAAAAGGTTTTGCGGAAAAGAACTGATTGCCGCCGTGGAAGATGCCGTCGCCGCGGCACGCAAAATGGCGGGAGAGGACGGACTCATGTGGCTTGACTATCTGTCGGAGCTGCTGGACAATAAGTCGCTTGCTGTCGGTTTGTCCGAAAGCACATTGCAGCTGCTGCAAACGCACTATCGGAATTGGGCGGCTTGGTACAAGGAATAGTGGGAGGGGATCGCATGGGCGTTTCTGTCAAAACGCAAAAGAAGCTGATGTTCATTCCGTATGTCAACGCGTTGGTGCCGTTTATATGGGTGTACAACTGCAGGAAAACGGAAACGGACACGGCGGTTTTCTTGCAATCACTGCTTCACGTATTTGCTGCAGCAATACCGCTGATGGTTGTGCAGGTGGTTTTGTCAAAACTGTTTCCGAGCATCGGCGGGATCCTTGCCTGCATTATGTCGTATCTCGCGCCGCTCGCGATAGCCTGTTGCCTCATTCGTTTTCAGGAGCGGCTGAACAGCTCGGGTGACGCAGACGGCAAATAAAACAGCACTCAAAAAAATCCCTCAGATACGGTAGGGCCCGTGTCTGTGGGATTTTTTATATGATCTTTGGGCACAATAACGGCATTCGACGATCGACAAATTTACCGACCACGGGAGCGGCACTTTTGCGACGACGTCGGCGTTTGGCAACACGTCATTTTGCGTAGAACTGTGAGATGGGCGAAATTCTGCACGATCCGCAGTATGCCGAAAAGGTGCGGGCGCACATCGTGGTGCTGCAGCGCTTCAACGGTATGCAGCCCGACTACCGTTTCTTCGGCATGCCGATCCGCTATTGGGATGACTATTGGTTCGGAAAGAGCGGCATTCGCGGCGACACGCTGCACTATTGGAGCTGTCTCACCGCCAACTCCGACTATCAGTACTATCTGCTCTCCGGCAGCAAGGCGCACAAGGCGGCGGCAGATGCCTGCATCCGCAACTGTCTTTCCCTGTTTTTGCCGGACGGCAGCGCTTCCTGTGCATATATGCAGCCGTATTTTATCGACGACTACGCCGGTGAATACTATGACGACTGGGCGAACGATCAGGATTTTGCGCTGTATTATGCGTTAATTCTGCATGGTGATGCCGCTGTCGGTTAAAAGCGGATAGGCGGCAAGCGCGTCGCCGTCCAAATTTTCCTTGTGCATATCCACGCCGACGATGCCGTGACGGTCATAGGTCTTGTAATAGTAGATGCCCTTGTCGGCGTTGCAGCAGGAAGTGTAGATGGAAATTTCATATTCCCCGTTTTCAAGGCGGCAGCAGCCGCGCGGCTGCTCAACAGCGCCGAGAATGTGGAAAAACTGGCTGACGCCCGCCGCCTCACCGTCTCCTGCTGCGGCATTCATTTTGACAAACGCCGCGCGGACAAACCGACTTTGCGAGGAAAGATCGCCGGGCAGCCCGATCGCCCCCATGCCGCGGCTGTACGGCTGCAGCTTCAATTCCTCTGAAAAGGTGTTTGCGGGCGGTGCGGGGGAAAGGTGCATGTGCGTGCTGAGCGCAAACATCTGCAGGGGAAACGGCGGATCGTTGGTGAGCACGCCGACGGGATCGTCATAGACCAAAAGTCCGTCCTTTGAGCTCTCCACCGCGACGGCGCCCGTTTTGTCGGCGATGAGCCAGTGCAGCTGCGCGATCGGCAGACGGTCGTTGAACGCCCGTTTCCACAGACTCATGTTCTGCAGCAGCGCCTTTGCGGAGGCGAGATCGGCGCACTGACTCAAGATCCACGGGATGCACTCAAACGGCGCGACATTTTCCTTGCCGTCCTGTTTGTCGCAATACTGTGCGTTGCCGACAAAATTCAGTCCCGCCATGCACAGACCCTTCTCGTTGACAGCGTCATAATACAGCGGGTACCCGTCGGCGACATGCGCCATGCCGATGACGGCAAAGTGTTCCCGCAGGCATTTTCCGTTTGCAAAATAAAGCGGGAAACGGCGCGGCATGACGGTCACGGTTTCTCCATAGGAAAATTCATAGTCAAGCGTTCTGCCGAAATACAGATCGTGCGGCATATAGGCGACAGCAGTGCACATAACGACAACTCCTTTTTTTATATATTGTACCGCAAAACGCCCCGTTTATCAACCGGTGATAAACGGGGCGTTTCTTGGTCGGTTTTACAGTCTTTCCGAAACCTCTTCAAAGGTCGGGACAGAGGAGATGCCGCCGCTTTTGGCGGTGGACAGTCCCGCAGCGGTGCAGGCAAAGGTAACAATGTCGCGCAGCTGCGCTTCGGTCAGCGCGGCGGGCGCTGTGCCGCTTTCCAGCAGCTTGAAAACGGCGCTGCCGCCGAAAATGTCGCCCGCGCCCGTGGTGTCGATGACCTTGATGTCGGACAGTGCGGGCACAAAGACCGCCGCGTCGGCGTTTGCAGCATAGCAGCCGTCGGCACCGCAGGTGACGAACACCAGCTTCACGCCGTAGCTTTCGAGAATATGACGTGCACCCTCTTCGACGCCGAGATCGAACAAAAATGCCACTTCTTCATCGCTGATCTTGACGACATCCGCCTGCGAAAGCCCCCACAAAAGCTGTTCTTTCGCGGTTTCCATATCCTTCCAAAGCGGTTTTCGCAGATTGGGGTCATAGGTGATGAGCTTGCCCTTTTCCTTGGCATAGGCGACCGCCTTACAGGTCGTGGTGCGGGCAGGCTCGTCGGTCAGCGACAGCGTGCCGAAATGAAAGACCCGCGCCTCGTCGATGAGCGAAAGATCCAGCTCGTCAAAGGTGAGTCTTGTGTCCGCGCCGGGCTTGCGGGAAAACGAAAATTCCCGATCGCCGTGCGCGTCGAACGTGACAAATGCCAGCGTTGTGAACACATCGTCGGCAGCCACCAGCCCGCGCGTTTCGATGCCCGCTTTTTCCAGCGTGTCGGTCAGCATCTTGCCGAATGCGTCTGTGCCGACCTTGCCGAGCAGGGCGGTCTTTGCGCCGAATTTGGAGAGCGTCGCCAGGAAGTTGGCAGGCGCGCCGCCGGGGTGCGCCGCCATGGTGGGATAGCCGTCGTCGTCCGTTTTGAGACAGGCAAAATCAATGAGCAGTTCGCCAAGCGCGACCACATCTGTCATAGCGTTTTTCCTCACTTTGCTTTGGGATATTCGTTGCACAAAAGGCGATAGGGCGCTTCGTCCTCTTCAATTTCGGGGAAACGGCCCATCGGCGGGTTGAAGCGGTTGTCGGTGTTGTCGTCGTTGCACTGGCTGACCTCGCCGAGCAGCACCGCGCCCGTTCCCGGCTCCACCTCAAAATCGTGATAGAGATATTGCTGGACATGGATGCTCTCGCCCGGTGTCAGGCGAATCTGTGTGCCCGCAGGGACGGTATAGGTGCGCCCGTCGGTGTGCACGGTGACATCCGTGTCATAGTCGATCTCCTCGTTCGGCAGGCTGTTATACACCCGAATGAGGCAGTTGCCGCCGCCGCGGTTGATGATGTCCTCGGTCTTATACCAGTGGAAGTGGTTGGGCGCATATTGCCCCTCTTTCAGATATAACAGCTTTTCCGCATAGACCTTCGGATATTTGTCCGGCATGGAACGGTTGCCGTTGCGGATGGTGATGAGTGAAAACCCGATCTTGTCAAAATCCCCCATGCCGTAGTCAGTGATGTCCCAGCCCAGCATGCAGTCGCGCACCTCGTCATAGTCATGGCCGATCGTCTGCCACTGCTCGGGCGTGAAATGACAAAAAGGCGGCAGATAGCAGCAATATTTGGCGCACATGGCTTCCAGTTCTTTCAAGGCTTTGTTGATCTCGGAACGCTTCAAAGAGACCACTCCTTTCATTCAGTATCTTCATTGTACCGAAAAGCGGCGGCGCTTACAAGATGGGATGTTTCGAAAAAATGTTGTCATATTGCGCATTTTATGGTATGCTGATGAAAAAGGGGGTGAGGTGCGTGCGCTGTGTATACGATGACGACCGACTGCCCGACAGCTTTGAGGAGCATGTGCCGTTTTCCGCGCAGATGCCCTATACCGTGCGCATAAAGCACTTTTGCACCGAGGACAATGTCCCGCTGCACTATGCCGAAACGCTCGAAGTGCTGTTGTGCGACGGGCTGTGTGGTGAAATTGTGATTGACACAGAGCACTTTTCGCTCGGCGGACAGCAGCTGTTTGTCATTCCGCCCTATACGGTGCACGCCAACACCGTGCACCCCTGCGGCGGCATGATGCATGTATTCAAGGTCTGCTTTCGGGAAACGGAACGCTATTTCAACGCGGAAAATCTTTTGGCGGTGAACGGGGCGACGCTCGACGGATTGCAATATTGCTGCCCCGCATACGGGGCGGTGAAGGGCATCATAGAACGCCTTGTTGCGCACGACGGGGATCTGGCTTCTTGTCTGCCGACGGTCGTCGAGCTGTTTGCGGTGCTTTCCCGCCACACGGATCGCAAACGGGATGTACAGCACACCCGCCTGCAGTCCTCCGCTCTGCAAGAGCTTATCCGCTGGACAAACGATAACTTTTCCCGCAAGATCACGATCGAGGAAGTCGCCGCCGTGACCGGCTACAGCAAATACCATTTTTGCAGCCGCTTTAAGGCGCAAACGGGCATGACCTATATGCACTATCTGAACAGCGTGCGCATTTCCCACGCCTGCCTGCTGCTGCAGGGCGGCAGCGCCGTGCAAGCAGTGTGCCGCAGCTGCGGCTTTGAAAACACCTCGCATTTCATTCAGGTCTTCAAGCGTATGCAGGGTGTCACGCCGCATCAATATGCCGCCGCGCGGCGGTGAAAAGCAAAAAGCGGTTGCATCGCAATGCGGTGCGTGATAAAATATGCCATACCTAAGACGAAAGAAGGGGCAATATGCAAACGAATACATATCCGCTGCGTTCTTCTGTGGAGGAGCATCTCGAAAAATATGAAAAGGCGCTGAAGAGACATTCCGAAAAGCTCTCAAAGCTGTATCACAGCTGTTTTCTCCACACCTTTGACGCGCTTTCACACAGCGAGGACGGCGCGCCGAACGGCTATGTCGTCACCGGTGACATTCCGGCAATGTGGCTGCGCGACTCGTCCACGCAGGTGTGGAACTATGTCCGCTTTGCAAATGAACCCGCGATCGGGGCGATGATCCGCAGCGTGCTCGAAAGACAGTTTCGGTATATCTGCATCGATCCCTATGCCAACGCCTTCAACGAAACGGCGAACGGCCACGGACATGTAAAGGACGTGCCGCTCAAGGACCCGTGGGTGTGGGAGCGGAAATATGAGCTGGATTCACTTGCCTATCCGCTCCGTCTGCTTTACGGATACTGTAGGGCAACCGGTGATACGGCGTTTGCGGAGAGACATCTGCCGCAGGTCATGACGGTCATTTTGGACGTCATGGAGACCGAACAGCACCATTTTGAAAAATCGCCCTATCGCTTTTCGCGCGAGACCGATCGCTATAACGATACGCTGCACAACGACGGCATGGGCGAGCCGGTGGGATATACGGGTATGTCCTGGCAGGGCTTCCGCCCGTCGGACGATGCCGTGGATTTCGGCTATAATATCCCGGGAAATATTTTTGCCGCTGTTGCGCTTGGCTATGCTGCCGAGCTGCTGCAAGGCTGTGCGCCGACGCTGGCGGCGCGCGCAGAAGCGCTGCGCGGAGAAATTCTAGACGGCGTGCGGCAATACGGCGTTGTCGAGCACGAGAAATACGGAAAGATCTTTGCCTATGAGACGGACGGCTTGGGGCACTATACCTTGATGGATGATGCCAACACGCCCAATTTGCTCTCGCTGCCGTATATCGGATTTGCCGATCCCGCTTTCGCGGAGGTCTATCAGAACACCAGACGGTTTGTGCTGAGCAAGGACAATCCGTATTATTATGAGGGCAAATGCGGCAAGGGGCTAGGCTCGCCGCATGAATATACGGGGTATATCTGGCACATGGGATTGTCCATGCAGGGACTGACGTCGACCGATCCGCAGGAAATGCGCGCGGTGCTGGATATGCTCGTGGCGTCGGACGCCGACACCGGCTATATGCACGAATGCTTCGATCCGGACGATGCCTACACGTTCCGTCGCGAATTCTTCACCTGGTCGGATGCGCTTTTCTGTGAATTTGCGGAAAAATGCGTCGATGAGGGCTTGTTCTGAACGGATAGGGGGAGCAGTATGGTCTTTCTGCTGACGGGGGCATCCCACACGGGAAAAACGGTGCTGGCACAGCGGCTGCTTGAAAAATATCGCTATCCGTATCTGTCTGTCGACCATCTGAAAATGGGACTTATCCGCAGCGGTCAGACCGTGCTGACACCCGCTGACGATGAAAAGCTCACACCGTATCTGTGGCAGATCGTGCGGGAAATGATCAAAACGGTCATTGAAAACAAGCAAAACCTCATCGTCGAGGGATGCTATATTCCGTTTGACTGGAAAAAGGACTTTGACGCGTTTTATCTTGCGGACATCCGCTATTGCTGTCTTGTCATGAGCGAACGCTATATTCGGGCGCATTTCGACGACATTCGGGCATATGCCGACACGATAGAGAAGCGCCTGCAGGACGATTGCACTGTGGAAAGCGTGCTTGCCGACAATGCGCAGATGCTGCAGGGTGTAAAGACATATAACTTACCATATGTTCTTATCGACGATACCTACGCGCCGGGGGATGTGTTCGCCGATATATAAAAAAGCGGTTGTGCCGCCCCGTAAAAAGCGGTGCACAACCGTTTACTTCTTCGCAGAATAGGGATTTTTGTTTTCCTTCGGTCGGTCGGGCGTGTCGCCGCAGCGCCTTGCCCAGCCGATCACGCACATCCAAATGATCAGCCACAAAAGCCAAAGCCCCGCCGCCAGCAGCGACCACCAAAGCGACAGCCCCAGCCAAAAATGCAGACCGAACAAAACGGCTGCGGGAAGCAGCCCGTCGAGGTTGAGCAGCATGTTGAACAGCAGACAAAGGAAAAAGCCGCCGTTTCGTTTGGTTCTGCGCAAGGGGATCACTCCTTTTTTTATGTTACACAGTGGAGGGATTTGTATGAACGATGCATGGGTAGACCTTGCGATCCGCGTGCAGAGCATTGCACAGGCAGGCTTGCACTACGGAAAGGATGTCTATGACAGAGAACGGTATGCGGCACTGCGCGAGATCGCGACAGAAATGCTGGCGCTGCGCACCGACGTGCCGACCGAAAAGCTGCGGGATCTCTTTTGTAATGAGACAGGGTATCAAACACCGAAGGTGGACACAAGAGCCGCCGTGTTCCTCGACGGAAAAATTTTGCTGGTGCACGAAAATAACGGCACATGGTCGCTGCCCGGCGGCTGGTGCGATGTGGATCAGTCGGTCGCGTCCAACACCGAAAAGGAAGTGTTCGAGGAAGCGGGGCTGACCGTGCACGCCGAGCGGCTCATCGCTGTACAGGATTGGCGCAGGCACAATGTGACAAACTATGCCTTTGGCGTTTTGAAAATATTTGTTTTGTGCCGCTTTGCAGGCGGAACGTTTGCACACAACATCGAAACAACGGAAACGGCGCTGTTTGACAGGGCATCTATCCCACAGGAACTTGCCGTCGAAAAGACCACAAAAGAACAGATCCTCATGTGCTTTGACGCATACGAGGATCCGCATATGCAGGCGCAATTTGATTAAAGCCCGTCACGGTTCGTTTGACGTCCTGAAAACAGCAAAAACGGATTTGCTCCCCGCGCGATATTCCTTGCGGAAAAGGTGGATCAGCAGCTCTTCAAGTGAGGCTGCAAACGCCAAAGAGCAGGCGATCCATCCGAGCACGGTCTGCCACGAAAGCGCAATGCTGTAGGGGAGCAGAAAGACCGCCGCACCGGTCAGCTTGTTGAGCCAGGTGTGCAGGGACGCAAAGCGGTGGTATTTGATCGCCGCAGTGGCATATGCCACCAGTCGGAGCAGCAAGGCACCCCCAACGGCATACCAGATCGCGTGCGGCAGTGTTTGAAACAAAGCAGGGAGACAGCGCAGGAACATGATGGCATAGAACACGAGATCGGCAATGCTGTCCAGCCGCGCGCCGAATTCACCGGCACTGCCGCTTTTGCGGGCGAGAAAGCCGTCGAGCGCGTCCGTAAGCCCTGCAAGCGTATACACAATGAGGAACCACGGTGAGCGCAGGGGAAGAAACAGCAAAGGAAGCGCCAGCACAATGCGCAGAGAGGTCACGGAGTCTGCTGCGCTCCATTTATGAGGTGCGGGATTTTGCATCGGTTTGTCCCATCCTTCCGATATGCGGGGCAATGCCGCGAATATTCCTATATATTATACCCGCCCGCTCGACGCTTTTCAAGTGATTTTGGCAATTTTTATGTAACGCCGCACCGTATGTGTTTGAAAAAAGACCTTTTTCGCAATAGTAAAAATGCCGACAGCGACGAAGAAATCGTTGTCGTCGGCATTTTTTGACCGCTGTCACAGACCGTGCACCCGACAAGTACTCATCTCTCATAGAATACAGACCACTACTCTCAAACATCGTCCGCCGCCGTGTTCGTTCCGAATTTGTTTTAGTACCATCTGAATTTACACTACTCTCAAACTACCCCGCCGCATGCGGTGCAGTCATACATGTTTTAGCACCATCTGAATTTACACTACTCTCAAACCGCACTTCAAACAGCTTGCGCCCATCCTTGGTTTTAGCACCATCTGAATTTACACTACTCTCAAACGTCTTGCAGTCAAGAGAGACTGACATTAAAGTTTTAGCACCATCTGAATTTACACTACTCTCAAACCGCTCCGACTGTTTCATCAAGTATTGACGTTTTAGCACCATCTGAATTTACACTACTCTCAAACACTACTGCACACAATACAATACACATTGCCGTTTTAGCACCATCTGAATTTACACTACTCTCAAACACTTTTGGCGTTTATTATTCCACACCCTCAGTTTTAGCACCATCTGAATTTACACTACTCTCAAACGGAACCCATTCCATCATTTTCTTAGCCATTGTTTTAGCACCATCTGAATTTACACTACTCTCAAACAGACCCTCGGCAATTATGACGTTGTGGGATGTTTTAGCACCATCTGAATTTACACTACTCTCAAACCTCAAATCCCAAATTCCGACCTCAAACCGCGAGCGGGATACAGAGATATGCGCGGTCGGGGAGATTTGACGGCAGAGACGCCGTACTACGCAGCGGCGGTGACAGATGGCACAAAACCTATCTCTATTAAACCATAAAGCACGCAGAAAATCAACCGATTTCACAGAGATCGGCATCAATGACGCGCAGTTTTTCGGCGGGGTGGCGGTAGGGGTGCTGTTGCGTTTCAAGGAGTAGGAGGGAAATTTTCTTATACCGCATGGTTTTGAAAAACAATTCCTGTTCCTCATCGGACAACAGACTTTTCAAATGCAGAATGACAAAAAGCCGTTTTCCTCGGCAGCTTGCGATAAATGAAATGTATTCCGCAAGTCTTTCGGGGAGGGAAAGTTCCGCTATGTCCAGCGAAAAGCCGAACAGCTTCAGCACGCCGGACAGATCGTAGAGCTCATGAAACCCCACATCAAAGACCTGCCTTGCGGCAAGCGTCGCTGCAAGTGCATTGAGATCGGCGACCAGCCTTTCGGCATCGGACGAGACGGCGGGGATCTCATCGCTTACGGATTGCAGCACCTTGCTGTTGATCGCTTTCGTATCATGCTCCAGGCAAAATACGTCGGTGATGATACAGACATTTTTTGAAAAATCCAGCATTTCTCCGTTTTCGCTCAGCACAAAGTCGCCGGATGCTCCGTTTGCCTGCTCCAGCATTTCGGAAACGACGCTGCGGTACATGACGGGATTTTCGATGACCAGGGTGCAGACCCCGTCCTCGTCAAAAGTGATGGGCGCAGAGAAATCATAATTACTCAGGATCATAGTTCAATAAACCTTTCGTCATCGGCGATGATGTCTCCCTCAAAGCTGCCGACGATGAATTCCATCTTGGCATATTGCTTTTCAGTCACGATGAGGGATTGCACAAGCCCCGTGTGCGGCTTGTTTTTGCGCAGCCCGTTTTGCATCATGCCTATCTGCGTCTGGTTCAGCGACAGCTTACAGTAGACCGACTCCTGCATCATCATGAAGCCGCTCTTGATGAGATATTTCCGAAAACGCGTATACTCTCTGCGCTGCTGCGCGGTTTCCGTCGGGAGATCAAAGAAGACGATCATTCTCATAAATCTGTAACTCATAGTGCGGAAAATCAATGAGCGAAATGTCGTGTTCGTTCATTGCCTCAAAGATGCTCCTTGTATAGATTTTCATAGCATTGAGCATATACTGTTTTTTACCGCCGATCAGCACGGTGCGATTGAGTGTTTTCACCAGCTCCATCTTCTGCGCGTGTTCAAAAACGGAGAGATCGCTTTTGCACACGGCGTGATCAATGAATGGACGAAACGGTTCCATGAGATCACAGGCAAGGTTGTAGGGGTTGAACATGTTGTCATGAAAGATGCCGAGCTGGGTGATATAGCCGTTTGCAACGATTTCCCTGCAAAACGCCGACAGAAGAATGCTGTAGCCGTAGTTGAGCGCGCATTGGTGTTGCAGTCCTGACTGCGGGAAAAGTCCATGCCGAAAAGGGCGTTGAAATATACCTTTGCGGCATGTCCTTCCCGATTGGTGGTATCCGCCGGCTGAATTTCCGTGAGATACCCTTTCAGTAACTCTGCGCCGTCCCTGCCGTTTTCTTCAAGCACGGCAATTTGCCCTCTGATTTTTGCCCGCACGATCTCCGCCCAAACAAATGCCTTGACATCTTTGTCCCACTGCGTTTGATTTTTGATCTTCAGACTGGTGTCGTGACTGCCGTAGTAGGGAACAAAGGAACCGATGGGGCACCGCTTTTCGTCGCAGAAGATCACCGCCACCTTTTCCTTGGACAATTCGCACAGAAGATATGCCGTGAGTGCCACTGCCGTGGATTCGATGAGAAGGACGGAAATTTCGCTCAGATGAATGCGCTTGGCACTTTCCGCCGTGCGAACGACCAAATAGCCCATTTTGTAGTCCAGCTTGGCATTGCTGGAAACTGTGACGACCCGCCAGCTCATGGGCGAAGAAGATCGACCTTGGTCTCATAAAGGCCGGAGGGCGAGTGGTGAATGACGTATGCCGTGCGGCAAGTGGATATAGTTTTTGACATCATGAGTATACCTGCATTTTTCGGTCCGCCCAAAGCGCTGAGATCCGATGTGGTGCGGTCGCACTTGAATGCTTTGAGGATTTCCAAAAGCAGACGGCATTGCGCATCGGGCGTCAGGGCAATGAAGTCCTCCCGATGCTGCTCACAGAAATTGCAGAGATTGGTGAAATAGGCGGCATAGACCGGCGCATGGAATTTGGCGATGAAGAGGTCAAAAAGGCGAAGATTTGTTTCGGCGGAAATGCCGTCGTGCTCCGTGATGGGGAGAACGGCTTTTTTCTCTGCACACCGATCGACATATTTTTTGATATCCTTGATGGCTTTTTCACTGTCGCTGTCGATGGCAAGCTGATAGGGATGCTTGCCGCAGAGTTGATTCCCGCTGCGTCCGGTGATGTATATGCGCTTGCCGTTCAGCTCCAGCAGCGTGTCAAAAAGGATGCGGTCTGCAATGATCTTCGGTTCGGAAAACCCCAGAATTTCCCGACAATACCGCAGCGGATCCTGCTCATACAATGCCTTTTGATAGATATAGACCGGCTCTATGGTGCGCACTCTGCCTTTCTTCCCGTCGTGCTCGACAACAATCGAGTATGCGCCGGCAACATTGTTGTATCCGCCGTAGTTCTCGATGCTTCTGCCGACCTTGACTGGCAGCTGCCCCTTGCCTTTCGGCAGGATCTGCAGATCAAACAGCTTACCCTTGTTTTCATGCGGCATCCGTGTCACAAGAATGTTGTTCTTCTTCATGACCGCCTGAACCTTTGCAAGATCCCTTTCTTTTTTCCAAGCTCCGCGGACGTCTTTTTCAAAGACTTTATTGAGGCTGTATTCTTCCGTGAGGATATTCTTGAAGAACGCCGCGGTGAATTTGGTGTCATAGACATTGCCGACGACAATGTTGAGATAGGCATCCTTTGCATGATGCAGGTCGTTTATATCCCGACACTTGACAAGCTCCTGCTCGTGGCGGAAATCGGAGACATTCATCGCTTTGGAATACACGAGCTTTGTGTCGGGGTAATACCGCTTCAAAACGGTTGCAAGCGCCTTCGTCGACTGGCGGTTTTCCACAAGCTGTCTGCTGACAAAGGCGGAAAGCTCGGCTTCGGTGAGCGGGGTGTTGCGCACCAGTCGCTCATACTTTCGCGGTGAGATCAGTCCCTTTTCTTTCAGCATGTGCCAGAAGGGCTGCATTTTCGAGCGAATATCTGCTGAAATGGGGTATATATTCTTCTTGTCGTTATTCAATTCCCGCTTTACAAGCACGCGGTTGTCGAGACTGTCATCCTTCACGCGGGACTGCGGGAAAATGTGGTCGATGTCATAATCGCTTTTGAGCTTGGTGATGTCGATGCTTTCTCCGCTGTACATGCATTTGCCGAACTGCGTGTAGTAGAGATACAGCGCGTCGCTGCGCAGCCGTCCCTCATCCTCGGCAGCAAGCGCTGCGGCAAGCTCGCCGTGTTCTTCCTTGCATGCCTTATACAGCTGCAAAAGATTGTCCTTTCGGGAAACGGTGCGCTTTCCCTTGAGATCTTCCTTTGTGCCGCGTGCGACCTCAAGAAAGATCTTCTTCGGGGCGCACTTTTCTGCAGCGGTGATCTCTTTCACGATCTTGAGTGTCTGCCGTATGCTGCGGTGAATTCGCGGGGAAATATACAGATCTTGCAGCTGTTCGTCAAGACTGCCGCCGACGCCGAATTTCAGTGAGCGGTATTCTTCCGCCTGCTTTGCAAAATCATAGTCGTCGGTGAGCAGCTGCTGCAGATTTTTGTTTGTCGCCCGCAGCATGTCCATGACGGAAAGGGCTTCACCGTTTTCATCGGGTGTATAGATCTCGGTCAGGAATGTGCGGGACAGCCGCCCCCAGTCTTTATATCTGAGCCGCAGGACATATGCCGTGTCCTGCTCGTCAAGAAACGGGCAGCTTGCCTTCAGCCATCTGCGCAGCATTTTTTTGTCTTCGCCGAAAATGAGAATATGCTTGATAATGTCTTCAACGATCTCTGCGTGCGGCACCTTGCAAAGGATGTTTTTGAAATCGTGATAGGATTTGAGATTTGCCTTAATGATGTTGTCCACACCGGAGACCTCATCGGTCTCTTTGGCAAGCCCGTGCATCAGAAGCCACTGCTTGATCTTCTTCTTGGTTACCCGTGCATTTGACTGCACGAACAGATCCTGAAACAGGCGGTTTTTGATATCTGCGGGAAGCGGCGTGCCGTTGAGGAAAAGCGGGTTGATCTCATTGAGCACCGCAAATTCGCTGTAGAGAAGCGAGTCCTTCGGCAGCACTGCTTCGCCCGTATAGGTACATTTCCCGATGAGACGGATCATGAAGCCCTCTGCGCTTTTTTGTGTGTCCACGACCTTTTCAAAGTTCCACGGTGTGATCTTTTCCTCTGTGCGGACGACCCAGGCATTGGGCGACTTCGGGTTGAGCGGACCGACATAATAGGGGATACGGAAGCTGAAAATGCTGAGGATCTTATCGGTGACCGTCAAGCCGTCGGCATCGGCTTGCTGCAAAAAGGGGAGATACCCCGCCGCATTTTCCAAAATCTTTTTCAGCTCTCTGTAGTGCAGCTGGTGCGGGATAACGCTGTTGTCGGCGCCTTTGAGCTTTGGCAGCAGTGTGCCGTTTTCGATTTTTGCAAAGAGAGCGGCATAGGCGGCGTCCGACGGAGCGGGCAGCTCCTTTTTGAGGAATTTACAGAAATCCTCTTGCTTGCAGGTGTATTCGCCGCTTGCGATGCTGCGTTTGCCATAGGCGGCAAAGTTGTTGAGCTTATCTTTCTTTTTGCGGAAGATATAGCCGTATTTTTCGGGACAGGCACTGCGCACATAGCGTTTGAGAAGCGCCAAATCCGCGCGGTTCTCGTCAAACTGCTGCACCTTCGCGTCGCTGATATAGACGGTTCCGTCGCCTGTAAGGGCAGCTTTGCCGAGAATTTTGGAAAGCAGGGCAGCATCGAAAACGGCTTTCATGGCGACAACAAGGTCCATCCTGTCCGAAAGTGCGTCCGCAAGGCGGTCATAGTTTTCGTCCAGATCGTCTCGCAGCCGCAGGGAGGGGATATCAGCATCCTTCAGAGTTTCATCGCAAAAGAGGTCGGCACATTTGACGGTTGCGCCGACAAGAGCGCAGCACAAAACATAACCGTCCACCATGTCGGCGGCATTCTTTCCGACAAGCGGCTTCAGCGCCTTTTTCTTGGCTGTGATCCCCATGCTGTCGTTTTGCAGCAGCTCCAAAAACGCGTCCGTGTCGGAGACGGGGCAGGCGGTGTCATACTGTTCCTCCAGCAGCACGCACAGCTCGTCAAAAATTTCGCGCACGCCTTTGTATTCACCGTCGGCATCCATGTCAAAAAGAAAATGACCGCGGCTCTTGACAATATGATGCAGCGCGAGATAGACAAGGCGGATATCGTGCGGCGCGGTCGAATGAATCAATTCGCTGCGCAGGTGATAGGCGGTCGGGTACTGCTTGAAATACTCCCGATCGGTGAAGTCGGAATCGTTAAACAGCGCATAGCGGCAAGAAGCGCTGCTTCTGTCCTGCTCCTGCAGGGCGCTCTCCGCAAGACGTGTGAGAAACAGCGGGTCTTTCTCGGCAAGTGCCTCCGAAAACAGCAGCTCCAGCAGGGCAAGGCGCTGCTTTGACCGCGCGTGCAGTCGTCGTGCCGTGCGGCTGCTGCGCCGCTCGGCGGCATCGTTCGCATCATCGAACAAACGCACGCCCCACATGGCGTTGCCTTTATACTTCAAAAGGGAATATGCCGTGTCGGTGGCAGCCCACCCGACAGAGTTTGTGCCGACGTCCAGACCGATATAGTATTCCGACATGTTTTCTTCCTCCGTAAATATAAAAAATTCTGTTGACATTTCGGATAAAACGGGTATAATGATACTTGTTCAGAGTACCATCTGAATTTACACTACGCGTTCAAATAAGCTTTAAGCGAAGCCGCCGGCTCTGCCGGATCCACAGTGTGTGGAGAAAAGCCCCTCGGGGCTTTATTTTTTTGTTTCTTCACATTCAATATAACAGAAAGCATGTGCCATGTAAACAATTTTCTGTAAAAATATCCGATTTTCGACATTTCAGGAAATAAAAAAAGAGCACAGCAAACCGATGGATTTGCTGTGCTCTTTGGCTTTTATAGGGATCATTCTGTCGGCGCGGTAACCGCCGTCGTCGCGGCAGCAGCTGTCGCTGCGGTCGTTTCCGCGGTGGTGGGAACGGTCGTCGTCGCATCCGTGTCGGTCGACGGGGAAGAAGCCGTTGTCGTTGTCGTCGCTGCGGTTGCGGTGGTCGTGGCCGTCGTTTCGTCGGACAGCGCGGTGTCCTGCCCGATCGTGCCGCTTGTGACGGACGAACCGTTTGCGATCGGTTGCACATCCGGCATGCGCAGGGAAATATCGCCCCAGATCGGCTCAACCGACAGGGTGGCGTCCTTTTCGGAAACAACGGTCACGGTATAAGCTGCGTCGACGGTGTCCGTGAAATAGGGTGTGCCGGCAGTCTCACCGGCTGCGGTCAGCACAATGTGGCAATAGCCCTTTGACGAAGTGCTGTCTGCCGCCCGCTTCATGGTCAGTGTGTAGGTCTTGCCTGCCGAAACGGCAGTGCTGCATTTGCCGTTCTCATCGGGGGAAAGCGCGGTGGTGACACCGTCACTGTCGGTAATCTCAACCTCTGCCCGGAATGAGGCGGACTGAATGGGCGCGGTACTGCTGTCCACACCTGCGGAGAACCATGCCCAGCTCATGCCGCACAGGCAAACGGCACACAGGCACAGTGCAATAAGCGATGGGGCAAGAATATGTCCGATGCCGTCGCTGTGATGCTTCTCCTGCGCGATTTCGCCCCTCTTGAAGAAAAAGCCATAGACGCGCGCAACATTCCGCTCCGTCACAAAGGGGAGCAGGCAGAGATAGCGGCAACGCAGCTCTTTGTGCCAATGGCGGTATGTGCCCTCGTCATCGGCACGTCCCATCTCCGCTGTAATATAGCGTATATCACGATTGAAACGGCTGAAAAATTCTGCCAACTTGGCAACAGCCAAAAAGATGACGATGACGGCAAGCAGGATAAACAAAACGGCAGTGGTGCTATCATTTTCCATTCTGCTCTGCGCTCCTTTCTGTAGGCAATGAGGTTGCTTTCGGGCGATCAAAAGGCACATCGTCGACACAAGCAAAAAACGGATGGATGTGCCCTTTGATCACCCGCCACCCGTCGGGGTGGCGAGGATACTCCTAATTTAGAAAACGGGATATTCGCTGTTGGCGATCTTCAAGGTTTCGCCGCTGATCGTCGGTTGATACGCTTCGCCGCCGTAGGAAACATAGTAGTCACCGTAAGCGCCCCAATAGCGACCGTCAAAGACCCAATAGGTGCCGGTGATGGCTTTTTCCACATCGGTGCCGTCTGCCGCATCGTTGGACTTGAAGATGGCAGTGACGCCTTCGAAGTTTTTATAGTCTCCTTTGGGATCGGCAACCCAGTGGATGTCTTTCACGGTGCAGTTCTCAATGACGGTGTTGTCCGTGCCGTTCTTGCGCTGGATGTTGCCGGCAAGACCGCCGACATTATAGGTGGCAATCAGCGTGTTGTTCTCGGAAACGCAATCCTTGAAGGTGACCTTCATGCCGGGTTCGGCGCCCATGCCGAGCAGCGCACCGATCTTGCCGTAGCCGCCGATGGTGCTGTTGGTGACGCGGACATTGTCAAATGTCGTCATCCCGTAGGCATACGCCATCACGATGCCGCCGATATTGCCTTGATATTTGCTGGATTTCGTCATCGCCACATTGGCATTGTCAAAGGTCAGATCGCGGATGGTGACCGTTCCGGTGGCGTTGCCGATGAAGGCAAAACCGTAGCCGTAGGCTACGCTGCTGCGCACCAGCAGATTGCGGATGGTGTGCCCGTTGCCGTTGATGGTGACGTTGTTGAGCGGATCGATGGGACGCCAGAAGCCGTCGCCGAGATCCAGGTCCGCCGTGATGTTCAGCGTATAACCGCTGTAATTCACTTTTTTGTCGGTGACTTCATATTTGAACAGTGCCAATTCATCGGCAGTGGCAACGGTGATCACCTTGTTGTCGGTGTCGATCGGCGTTGCATAGGTGCTCGCCTTGTGGTTGTCCCAATAGAATTTATCCGCAGTATAGGTGAAGGGGGAGAAGGTCTTTGTGAGCATCGTCACCAGACCGGTGTTGGTGTCATAATAGAACTCCTGATCGGCATCCAGCCATTTCATGGCGGAGCAGCGGCTCATTTTTCTGCCGTTGTGGTTAATCTCGACGACAGACAGACCTTTTTCAATATAGAACGCCACCTTGATGAGCTGATTGTTGTCTGCGGCAAGTCCCTTCATGCTGATGTCCAGCGTTTTCGGGGCAATCTGCGTGATATCCACGGTGAAATTGCTCGGATTTTTCGCATCCTCGATCGTCAGCTCCAGCGCTTTTGCACCGTCCGCCATCTTTGTACCGACCGGAGCGGTCGCCGTGGCAAGGGGAAGACCGGTGTCGGCGTTCTTCTTTTCGGAGACGACTTTTGCCGCGCTTGTCGTAAGACCGTCATCGTCTTTCTCGACAGGCGTCATCGCATAAAGCGGATATTCCGCCAGCGCGTCATAGTCCGTGTTGAAGCTGTCGCTTTCAACGGTGTCCTGCGTGGCAAGCACCGTGATGCCGATGCCGGTGATGGACCGGTTCTGATAGTCGTTGTTCGCGTTCTCATCCATGTGCCCCTTGATGGTGATCACATCGGAAACCTTTTCCGGCAGCAGGTGATATTCGGTGCCCATGTCCGCATTGTTGATCGTCCATTCGATCACATCGTTGAGCATGGCGTCGCCCTTGATGCCGGTGATCTGAATTTTGTACTTG
>OIZI01000433.1_pt1 | contig 21834 bp, 21 predicted proteins | sample 1588441 | NCBI WGS metagenome assembly OIZI01 (sample SAMN03283284) | human gut metagenome | biome: human-associated habitat; material: feces | host: Homo sapiens | place: Peru | collected 2012 | reverse complement strand
GCGGAAGTCCGGTGGACTTCCGCCAAACGCCGGCTGGACGGCGTTTGCTCCATAGTGTATTCGAGTCCTGTTGCCCGCATGCTTCCCCGACTCGAACCCATCTAAATGCGGAAGTCCGGTGGACTTCCGCCAAACGCCGGCTGGACGGCGTTTGCTCCATAGCGTCTTCGAGTCCTGTTGCCCGCATGTTTTCCAAACCCGAACCCATCTAAACTTTCAGATTCCGGAGGACCTGCATCTATGATCTACGAAAATATACGCCCGGGGATTTTCCGGGAGCGGCCCAACCGGTTTATCGCCCATGTGGAGATAGACGGGCAACTGGAAACCGTCCATGTGAAAAATACCGGCCGATGCCGGGAGCTGCTGGTGCCCGGGGCGGAGGTTTTCTGCCAGCACTTTGACAGCACCGCCCGAAAGACCCAATACGATTTGATCTGCGTCCGGAAGGGGCCGTACCTTATCAATATGGACTCCCAGGCCCCCAATGCCGCCGTGAAGGAATGGCTGCTCTCCGGTGGACTGGGCCCCATCACGAACCTGCGGCCCGAAACCGTCCACGGGGATTCCCGATTCGATTTTTCCTTCCAAAAGGACGGAAAGCCCTGTTTTTTGGAGGTCAAGGGTGTTACCCTGGAGGAGCAGGGCATCTGTGCCTTCCCGGATGCCCCCACCCAGCGGGGGGCCAAGCACCTGCGGGGTCTGCAAAGGGCCGCCCAGGAGGGCTTCGGGGCCTATGTCCTGTTCGTCATCCAGATGAAGCCGGTGCGTTTTCTCCACCCCAACGACATAACCGACCCGGACTTCGGCTCCGCCCTCCGTCAGGCGGCCGCTGCCGGTGTGCGGGTTCTGGCCGTGGACTGCTTTGTCTCCCCGGCGGAAATGCGCATCGCGGATTTTGTGGAGGTCCGTCTGTAGAAAAGAATCAGTACAGCGTCTGCATATTTTCGTCGAACAGCACCTCATTGGTCCGGAGTACATCCCACCCGTTTTCCAGGCACCTGCACAGGAGGGCATCCCGCTTCCGCTTTGGGAACAGCTTCTCATAGCCGCATCTGCGCAGGATTTCCTGGCTCTCCTCCAGGCTTAGCCCCAGGCCGAAGCAAAGGCACAGCATCCGGTCCCGGGAGGGTCTTTTCCGCCCGGAGAGAATCTCGTACAGATAGCTCTCGTTGACACAGGCCCGCTTGGAAAGCTCCGCCTTTGTCATGCGCCGCTCCCGGAGGAGGACATCCAGCACCTCCCGGACGCTCTCCTCGTGCCGCACCAGCCGGTGCTCCGCAAAAAATCGGTCCAGGTCCGGAAGCTCCTCTTTCATATTCTCCCCTCCGCTCTCACAAATCACAGAAATCGATCCATGGCGGCCTTGGCCGCCTTTGCCACATCCGCAATTACCCTGGCCTCCTGGGCGGTGCAGCCCTCCAGCACCTGGGCAATCTCCGCAAGGGCCTTGCTGGCGGTTTTCTCATCCGTCTGGCCTAGCAAATCGTCCGTGCCCACCTCCAGAGCCCTGGCAATCTCCACAAACACAGGCAAACTCAGCTTGGTATTGCCGGTTTCAATATGGCTCATATGGGTAACGGAGATATTCACCTTTTCCGCCAGCTCCTCCTGAGACAGCCCCCGGGCCCTCCGCAGCTTTCGAATTCTCTGGCCGATTTGAAAGTAATCCATCCGCGCAACCGCCTATACAGTAAAATGATACTTTCATTATATAGGCAATTTTTCAGATTATAATGAACCACAGCGGCGAATTACTGCCTATATAATTAAACCCCTCGGATTATTCACCTTTCTGTGGACAAATCCCGGGAATTTGTGGTATATAAGCTTATTCAGCTGCGCCGTGGCCTCCCTGGCAAACATCGGCATCATCGGCACCGGCGGCGGCCTCATCGTCGCCCAGCTCATGAGCCTGATTGCCCAACCCCCATAGAAAACACTCCGGCCCGCCCCTTTTCACCAGGGGCGGGCCGATTGCGATATTCCTCAGGGGAACGTAGGGGGGCCAGCTTGCCCCTACGGCGTATTATCGGAATTTTTTCAAAGAATTTTAACTTGTGCAATCATCGTGGTTTTTTACATTAGTAGTAGATTTTCACGACATTCCCTGATATAATTCTACTGTTTTACCAAAAGTGGGGAAACCATTATTTCTATCATGAGGAAATCCGAGGGACAGCGAATACAGGAAAAAGAAATGCGCAGTTCTTAGCTTATCGGGAACTGTACATTTCTGTAAATAATTACTTTTAATTAGCCGATTACGGCGTCCTCTGCTGTAAAATGTTCCAGAGAATTTTCTTTTACCTGTATGCAGATATAAGTAATTCCGGAAATATCGGATGCAAAAAACTGACGCTTTGCAGCAGGTGCGATTTTTAGCCAGTCTCCAGTTGAAAGGCTGATTTTTTCTCCATCAATTATGGCTTTATCTTTGAAGCAGAGCGTAAACGGACAAAACTGGAGATTGAATTAAGCGACTTGAAGGGACTTGCAAGGCTTACCAAGAAAAAGGAGCTTGAAAACAGAATTGCCACCAAAACCGAAGAGATCCGAACCCTAAAAGCCGGATTATCCAGTATCGTCAGACAACATGGATTTGCAACAGTGCATGATTTCTACACCGCATTCTACACCGCACAGCATATCACAGACACATATCAGAAAGAATGTGCAAAATGGAATGAAACTTACGGAGAGAAAGCCACTCCAAAAACTGAATCAATGCATGAAAAGTTACAGAGGTATCAAGAAAAGGCTGATAGGCAGAATGCCAGTCAACCTTACCGAAACAGCGATAAAGGGGCGAGATAATCGCCCCACAACCGCAAAATAGCCCTATCCATTCACATAGAAGGATAAGGCTATTCTAATTCCGAAACATCCGTGAAACTGAAATTATCTTATATAACCTTTTTTCTTTGCATAATCACCAATGATAAAAGCGACTGCTATTATAAACAGAATAAATACAGATAATATATCCCAAATATCAATTACAGGCTCGCCAATCATTTTTGACAATGTACCGTTTATCAAACATGTAAACGGGATTGCAAACAAGAATGTAATTCCTGTTGCCAATAGTTTTCGTTCCTTAAGTCGACGATACATAATATAAATTATCCACAAAAATACAAGGGAACTAATCGACATAATCGCGCCAATGCGGAATACCTCATTGACGTTTATCAAAATACTTAATATGTACATAAAAGGTACAATGAGAATACTAATAGCAATCATCGCCACCAACACACCCTTCTTTCCCAACAATACAACCGGGAAAGAGGCTATCCATGCAACCAAGACAGAACTAAGCACAATAAGTGACCATGTAAACGTACCTGAAATAGCAATATCACATATACAACATACCAGAATACCAATAACCATAGCGATTGTGTATATTGTTGATATTATAGCATTTTTGTTCATGTTATTTTCATCTTTTCTTTTTAATTCAATGAGATTTTCATTGAATTTTTCTTCGTAATTATTCATTTCTATCCTCTCCCCACTTAATAGTTCATTGACCGTAACATCTAAAATATTGCAAAGTTCCAACATAATAGATGAATCGGGCATACATTTTCCTGTTTCCCATTTGGAAACAGCTCTGTCAGTAATGTTTAACTTTTCTGCTAATTGTGCTTGTGTCAATCCTTTTTCTTTTCTGCAACTAGCAATAAACTTTCCTGTATCAATTTGATTCATTACAATATGGCTCCTTTCATGCTACACTTTACAATCTTTATCAGCTCTTGTACACGAACTGTAAGTAGAATTATCAAATTCAACCATTGGTTGGGAGAGGTATAGTGTTTGATTAATTCATGCAAGTGCGTACTTTTGTACTAACCAGAAGTTCATAAATTTTCAGGTTTTTTATCAAAACAATTTTCAGCATCAATATATCTTAATCAACATTTAATGCCTCTATTGCCTTAGCAAGCCCATTCGGATTATCGATATTAACCTCATGTCCTGAATTTTCAATCATGCTGAATTTTGCTCTTGATAATTTTTCAGCAATCTTTATAGCCGCTTTTTTATTTACATTATCCTTTTCGCCACAAAGAACAAGTACAGGGCAAGAAACATTTTCAAGACCGCTTGTAAAATCCATATCAGCCATAGAATTAGTAAGGGTAATAAAGTCCTTTTTTTGTTAGTCCAATATCTTCAAACTGACTTTTTGGCATAAATTTAAATAATACATTCTGCACTTTGAGCAGAAATTTCGGCATATTATACTGCGGCGCAATAAGTATAAGCGACTTTACTCGCTGCGGAAAGACGATAGCATAATTCAATGCCAGAACTGCACCAAGAGAAAGACCGCACAAGTTTAATGGCTCGGCAAAATTATTGCAGTAAAGTATTGTCTTAATGCACCTGGATTTATGCCTCTGAAAACCAATGCTTATATCATTGAGGGGAACGCACTTCAAATCGATTGGGAAACAGTCATTCCATCCGGGAAACTGAGTTATATAATGGGGAACCCACCCTTTGTCGGTGGAATGTATATGAGCGAAACTCAAAAAGATGAAATTAGAAACATCTTTGATAATGTAACCGGCGCAGGAGAATTCGATTATGTCACAGGCTGGTATAAAAAGCCGTTAAATACACATTGGGGACAAAAATATCCTGTGCATTCGTTTCGACAAATAGCATCTGTCAAGGCAGTCAGGTAATCACATTCTGGAAACATCTAATTATGGTAGCCGGTTTGTTTCCCCCGGTTTTCCACAGGGGTGCAAAAAAGAGGAGCAGATTTCTCCGCTCCTCTTTTGTTGTTTCCTTTACTCCGCGGGATAGAAGGCATCCTTACCCAGGCCGCAGGTGGGGCAGACCCAGTCCTCGGGAACGTCTTCCCAGGCGGTGCCGGGGGCTACTCCGTTTTCGGGGTCGCCTTCGGCGGGGTCATAGACATAGCCGCAGGGGCACTCGTACTTCATGGCTTCTCCTCCGGATTACTTGAAGTACCGCTCCAGCAGGCCCTTCAGAGCCTTGCCGTGACGGGCCTCATCCTTCGCCATTTCGTGGACGGTGTCGTGGATGGCATCCAGGCCGTTCTTCTTTGCGCAGGCAGCCAGGTCGAACTTGCCCTGGGTAGCGCCGAACTCGCAGTCAACCCGCCATGCCAGGTTCTTCTTGGTGGAGGCGGTCATGTTGGGCTCCAGGGTAGAACCCAGCATCTCAGCGAACTTGGCGGCGTGCTCGGCCTCTTCGTAGGCGGCCTTCTCCCAGTACAGGCCGATTTCGGGGTAGCCTTCCCGGTGAGCCACACGGGCCATGCACAGGTACATGCCGACCTCGCTGCACTCGCCGGTGAAGTTGGCCTTCAGCTGCTCCAGGATGTAGGCCTTGTCCTCGGCGGAGATGTCGGGGTTGTTGGCGACGGTCTTCTCGTAGATGCCCAGCTCATGCTCGGCAGCCAGCTTATTCTCCTCCATGACCTTGAACTTGGAGCCGGGGACCTTGCAGACGGGGCAGACAAAGCCTTCGGGCATAGCCTCAGCTTCCAGAACATAACCGCAAACGGGGCAGACAAACTTCTTCATAATAAAATCCTCCTGAAATGTGAATTTGGTTGAGTGTTGATTGTTTTGTTACGCAGTAATATTACTTTCCGTAGGCATACCGGCCTTTTCCAGGCATTCCCGGCAGACCCCGGTGAAAGTCAATTGGGTGGTATCGATGCGGCAGCCCAAGTACCGGGCGTAGCCTGAATAATCCGGCTGCTCCACCTGGGATACATCCTGCACAGCGCCGCAGTCCGTGCAGATAAAATGCACATGGGGTCTCGTATTGCCATCGAAACGCTCCACACCGTTTACGGTGCCCACGCTCATAATGAGCCCCTGGCTTTTGAACAGCGCCAGGTTCCGGTACACCGTCGCAAGAGAAATATCCGGCTGCTCCTTCTGGAGCATCTGATACAGGGTCTCCGCGCTGGGATGGGCCGTCGTCCCCCGAAGGCAGGTGAGGATGGCATTCCGTTTCCGAAACTGCTTTGTTTGTTCCATGAATGTTCTCCTTCTGTCTTTTATTTGCGATTGATTATCATTTACGTCATTACTATACCACCGCTTTGGGAAATTGTCAAGGGGTATTTTTAAAAATCCCCGGTCGCCGCAAGGGGCTGACCGGGGAGACATAAAAGCGCTTATACGAAATGGATTGCCTTGGTGGGGCACTTTTCTACGCACTTGCCGCAGGCAACGCACTTTTCGGGGTCCACCTTGGCAAGGTTGTTTTCCAGAGTGACCGCCCCCTGCTCGCACTGCTTGACGCAGATGCCGCAGCCAATGCAGCCGCTGGTGCAGACCTTCTTCACGGCGGGGCCGCGGTCGTGGTTGGAGCAGCTCACGGCTACCTTGGTCGCACGGTCGTGCATCTCAATGACGTGCTTGGGGCAGGTCTTGGCGCACATGCCGCAGCCGATACACTTGCTGGCATTGATGTGGGCGATGCCGTTTTCCAGGGTGATGCCCCCCTCGGGGCAGACCTTCACGCAGCTGCCCAGACCAATGCAGCCATAGTCACAGGACATAAAGCCCAGACCGCCGGACAGAACCGCGGCACGGCAATCCTGCAGGCCCACATAGTTTGCCTTGGCCTTGGTGGCCTCGCAGGTGCCCGCGCAGCGGACATAGGCCACCTGGGGGTCCTGGTCAATGGCTTCCTTGCCCAGAATTGCGGCAATCTTGGCGATGTTCTCCGTACCGTTGCCGGGGCAGGCATCCACACGGGCCTCCCCCTTGACAATGGCCTCCGCCACAGCGTCACATCCGGCATAGCCGCAGGCACCGCAGTTGGCACCCCGGAGGCACTCCCGGACCCGTGTGACCCGTTCGTCGGTCTCCACATAGAATTTCTTGCTGGCAGTCACCAGGGCCAGGCCCAGGACCAGGCCCACAACGCCTACCACCAGCGTTGCAATCAGAATTCCCTGCATATCTCTTCCTCCTTAGGCCAGGCCGCTGAAGCCCATGAAGGCCATAGCCATCAGGGCCGCGCACAGCAGCACAATGGGTGCGCCCCGGAAGGGGGCTGGAATGGCATCCTCGTCCAGGTGCTCCCGGACAGCGGCCAGCAGCACAATGGCCACGGTGTAGCCAACGGCGGTGCCGAAGCCGGCGAAAATGCTCTGAATCAGGTTGTAGCCGTTCTGCACGTTGGTCAGAGCCACACCCAGCACGGCGCAGTTGGTGGTAATCAGGGGCAGATAGATGCCCAGGGACTGATAAACCGCGTGGGCGTTCTTTTTAAGGAACATCTCCACCATCTGCACCAGGGCGGCGATGACCAGGATGAAGACGATGGTCTTCAGATAGTCCAGCCCCAGGGGCAGCAGCACATAGTCATACAGCAGGCTTGCCACGGCGGAGGAGACGGTAAGCACGGCGGTAACGGCCAGGCCCAGCGACAGGGAGGCTTTTTTCTGGGAGGACACGCCCAGGAAGGAGCAGATGCCCAGGAACTGGCTGAGGACCACGTTGTTCACCAGGGCTGTGGTGACGATAATCATAATCAGGCTCATTGATTAGCCCTCCTTCTTGTCGCAGGAGCTGGAGCAGCTGGCGCAGCAGCCGTCGCAGCCCTCCGTCATCTTGTTGGCCCGGTTCTTGATGCCGGAGGCGTTCATAATCGCCACCAGAATGGCCAGCACCAGGAACGCACCGGGTGCACGGACGAAGAAGGCCATGGGCTCGTAGCCGGGGATTTTCAGGCCGAAGAAGGAGCCGTTGCCCAGAACCTCCCGGATGGTGCCGATGATGGTCAGGCCGATGGTAAAGCCCAGGCCCATGCCGATGCCGTCAAACAGGCTGGGCATGGGGGGATTCTTGGAGGCATAGGCCTCGGCCCGGCCCAGGATGATGCAGTTGACCACAATCAGGGGGATGTAAATGCCCAGGGCGGAGTAGAGGCTGGGAAGATAGGCTTCCATCAACAGCTCTACCACGGTCACGAAGGAGGCCACAATCACAATAAAGGCGGGCAGCCGGACATCATCGGGGATGATGTTGCGAAGCAGCGAGATAACCAGGTTGGAAATTGCCAGAACCACCAGGGAGGAAAGGCCCATGCCCAGGCCGTTGATGGCAGAGGTGGTGACGGCCAAGGTGGGGCACATACCCAGCATCAAAACAAATACCGGGTTTTCCTTCACAATGCCGTTATAAAGACGTTCTGCGTAGGGTTTCATACTTATCCCTCCTTAACCGATCCGGTCGGACACGAAGTCCAGCGCGGCGTTGACGGCGTTGACCACGGCACCGGAGGTGACGGACGCGCCGGAAACAGAGTCGATTTCATCCTCCGCGGTGGAGCCGCCGGCCTTGTTCAGGGTGAACTGGCTTACCTTCACATTGTTGAACTGATCCTTAAATTCGGGGTCGCCGCACTTCATGCCCATGCCGGCGGTATCGTGGAGCTCGGTGAAGGAGATGCTGTTCACGGTGCCGTCCTCCCGGATGCCGACCACCAGCGTCAGGCCGCCGTCGTAGCTGTCGGAGTTGAAGACCGTAACGGCGTAGCCCACAGGATTGCCGGAGGCATCCACGCCCACCGCCGCGCTTTCAATCTTCGCGCCGCCGAAGTCCGCGCCGTAGGTATCGCCCTGGGCGGCCAGCTTCTCCTGGAACGCCTCGTCGGTTGTAAAGTCCGTCGCCTCGGGCAGGACCTCCATCAGGGCCGCCTTGTTGGCGCTGGCCTGATTTTCGGCAATGGTATCCTTGGTCAGGACATACACGCCGCTGAGGGCCAGGCCCGCCACCAGGGTGATCACCAACAGAATGATCACGGGTTTGGGGATGGCCTTCTTCCGCTCCTTGGGAATCCGGTAGCCGAAGGGCGTGGGGATGATCAGGTCGTCAATCACAGGACCAACCAGGTCCGCAATCAGCACGGCATAGGTCGTGGAGTCCGGGGAAGCGCCCTTCACCCGGAACAGGCCGACGAGCAGACCAGCGAAGAAGCCGAACACCAGCTGGCCGTCTCTCGTAGAGGGGCAGGACACCGGGTCCGTCGCCATAAAGAAGGCTGCCATCAGCAGGCCGCCGCCAAAGAGCTGGGGCAGGATGTAGTTGGGGTTCACACCGTGGCCGCCGAAAATCACCAGGAACAGCCAGGTGGTGCCAATCATGGAAACGGGAATCTCCCAGGTGATGCCGCCCCGGGCCAGCAGATAGATGCCGCCCAGGATGAGGCCCAGCGCGGAGGAACCGATGACACCGCTGGCGCTGCCCATGAGAATCGGCAGCAGGCTGGGTACCTGTCCCTCGGCAAGGAGCGCCAGGGGGGTTGCCGCGGAAACACCGTCCACGGAGTAGACGGTCATCATGCTGCCAAAGGAAATCAGCAGGAACGCCCGGCCCGTCAGAGCGGGGTTCATAATGTTGTGGCCCAGTCCGCCAAAGAGGCACTTGACTACCAGAATGGCGAACACGGCACCCAGAATCGGCAGATAGAAGGGCACCTTGGCGGGCATGGTCAGGGCCAGCAGCAGACCCGTTACCATGGCACTGCGGTCTCCGATGGTCTGTTTCCGGTGGGTGACCTTGTTAAACAGGAACTCCGTAATCACGGCGCTGAGCATCGACAGGGCAATCACCAGGAAGGCCTGGAAGCCGTGGAACAGCACGCCCAAAACCGCCGTAGGCAGCAGGGCGAGGAGCACATCGGTCATAACCACCTGGGTGGTCAGCTTGCTTCTTACGTGGGGGCAAGAAGAGACATTATAAAGATTATCCATACAGCCGTCCCCTCCTTATCGTTTCTTCATGGCCATAATTTCGGCCTTGGTGGTCTTAAACAGCTGCATCAGCGGCCGCTTGGCGGGGCACCCATAGGTGCAGCAGCCGCAGCCGATGCAGTCCAGACCGTAGAGCTTGTGCTCGTAGCGCTCGTAGTCCTTGCGGATTGCGGCAACCTGCATCAGCTGGGGGGACAGCCCCAGTGGGCAGGTCCGGCTGCAGCGCCCGCAGCGCAGGCAGGCGGTCATTTCCTCCTCCGCAACTCGGACCTCGTCTACCAGCAGCGCCGTCAGGGCGTTGTTATTCTTGCAGATGGGGGCCTCCAGGCCGGTCATGGCAAAGCCCATCATGGGGCCGCCGCTGAGGACCTTCTCGGGGTTCTGCTTGAACCCGCCGCAGGCATCCACCAGCTCCTGATGGCTGGTGCCAATCTTAATCCAGAAGTTGCCGGGCTTTTCCACCGCGTCGCCGGAGACGGTAAAACCCCGCTCCATCAGCGGCTCATTGAAGCACACCGCCCGGTAGATGGCGTAAATGGTGCCCACATTGTCCACCACACACCCGGCATCCGCGGGGAGCATTCCCAGCTTCAGATGCTTCTGGGTGATGACGGTAATCAGGGAGCGCTCGCCGCCCTGGGGGTACTTGGTCTTTACCGGCTGGACATACACCCGGTCGTGACCCTTGACCGCCTCTTCCATGGCCGCAATGGCCTGGGGCTTGTTCTCCTCAATCACCACAACACCCTTGGCATTGGGGAACAGGCGCAGAATCAGCTCGATGCCCGCCACGATTTCCGCGGACTTCGTCCGCATCAGCTGGTCGTCGCAGGTGATGTAGGGCTCGCACTCGGCACCGTTGGCGATGATGTAGTCAATCTTCTCCGGCTCCTTCACCGTGAGCTTTACATGGGTGGGGAAGCCCGCGCCGCCCATGCCGACGATACCGGCCTTCTGAATCCGGGCCAGAATCTCCTTGTTGTCCAGGGCATTGGCATCCGTCTGCACGCCCACGCCCTCCGCCAGGGTATACTCCCCGTCGTTTTCCACCACGATTGCCATGGCAGAGCCGCCGGAGGCATTCTTTCTGGGCTCCACAGCCTTGACCGTGCCGGACACGGAAGAGCAGATATTGGCGGACACAAAGCCGCCGGCCTCCGCAATCACCTGACCGGCCAGCACATGGTCGCCCTTCTTGACCACAGGTGTTGCCGGCTTGCCAATGTGCTGGTTGGTCATATAGACCAGCTCACCCTTGGGAAGCAGCGGCGTCAGAGGGCAGTCCTGGGAAAGCGCCTTGTTTCCCGCGGGATGCACACCGCCATGGAACGTTTTGATTTCCATGTGTACCTCTCCTTATCTTCATTCAGATTATCTGCAGAGCGGGGGTGCCGCTCTTGACAAATTACTATGTTATTGTAATTTATTCAGCATCAAGAATCAACCTCTAATCCGGCGATTCGTTGCCATAGCAACAAATTTTTTCGTATATTTTGCCTATTTCTTCCAAATCGGTCAATTTGTATTGATACAAATTGCACGAAAAAGCCAGCTTTTTCCATCCGGCGGCGGGCCGGGCGGAAAAGGCTGGCAAAAGTGGACTTTGGAAAGCCGGGAAGCTCAGCGTTCCTTTCCGTAAAAGAACAGCGCAAGCATTCCGGGACCCACGTGGGCACCGGAGAAGGGCTCGTGGGGGACGATGATCAGCTTTTTGGGATTGGCAATCTGCCGGACACGCTCGGCCAGAATCTCCGCCTCCTCGGGGCAGTCACCATGGGAGATGGCCACAATCCGGTTTTCCGCGTCCACCTGCTTCTTGGCGTAGATATCGGCAATGGCCTCAATGGCCTTTTTCCGGCCGCGGACCTTGGCACAGGAGACAATGTGGCCGTCGGCGGTGCCATAGAGAATAGGCTTGATGTTCAGAACCGTGCCAATCATGGCCGTAGCCCCGCTGACCCGGCCGCTGCGCTTCAAAAAGTTCAGGTCATCCACCGTGAAGTACTGGCACATGTGGGGCACGTCCGCGTCCAGCATAGCCCCCGCCTGACGGACAGGGGTGCCCATGCGGCTCAGCTCTGCCGCCCGGATGGCCAGCAGGCCGCTTCCGAAGCCGCAGCCCCGGGAGTCCACAATGTGGATATACCGCTGGGGGAATTTCTCCTCCAGGTCCAGCTTGGCATTCATGGCCGCCTGGTAGGTGCCGCTGATGCCGGAGGACATGGCAATATAAATGGCATCCTGCCCCTGGGACAGGACCTCCCGGAAATGCTCCAGGAACAGGTGAGTATTCAAAAGGCTGGTGGTGACTTTGCAGCCGCCCCGCAGGGAATCATAATAGTGCTTGGCATCGAACGAATCCACATCCCCCAGGTACTCCTTCTGCACACCGTCTACACAGTAGGTGCAGGGGAGCATGGTGATTCCCTCCAGACAGGATGCGGGCAGGTTGGCGCTGCCATCGGCAAATACAGCAAAAGAAGACATAAAAGGCTTACCTCCGAAATTTCTTTGTTCCTAGTATAGCATCCCACCGCTTTTTCGGCAAGGAAAACCGTGCAGCCGCCATTCGACCGCACGGTTTCTACGCTCTACTCTACCGTTCTACCGGCACTCTACCGGCAGTAGAATCGGTTTATTCCCCAGAATTTCCCTGGGAATTTGAAGGTGTTCCCCGGTTTTTCCGATAATTCCGGTAGTTTCCCCGGCGTCGGTTTTTCTGCTCGGGTTTCCCCTCTTCCATTTCACCCACGGGCTGGTTCTGCTCCTGGAAAGGCTGCCGCGGCTCCCGGTTGGGTTTGTTCCTGCGGCGGTCCGGCCGTCTGTCGGGCCGGGGCTGGGGCTGTTTTTCCTCTCCTCTCGGACTCTCAGTGAGCGAAGCGGTCTCCATAGCGGCCCCTCCGGCCTGTTCGGGCTTTCCGCTGTCAGGCCGCGGACCTCTTGGCTTCCGGCGGTCGTTTCGGCGAGGCCGCTTTTCCGGTGCCTCCGGGGCGGGCTTTTCCTCGCTCTCCTCTATCACGGACTCCGTGCTGTAGCGGAAGCGGATGGGCTCCAGAACCATGGTGTCCTCTTCCTTCTGGGGCTGTCTGGGCCGGATGCCATTTCCGGAGATGGGGGCCAAATCCGCCGGAATGGGCGGGTCGCTCTTCTTGGCCTTGCCGCTGCGCAGAACGGCCACATCTTCGTTAGCGAACACACTGACGGTATCGGGGTTATTCTCCATGCGGACCTTGACCCGCTGCCGCAGAATATCCGCCTCCACCACCGTACCCCGTCCCTCCGGGGTATCCACAAAGGATTCAAGCCTTGGGCTGGTGCGAATCAGGGCCTCGTAGGTATCCTGCTCGTATTTCAGGCAGCACATCAGTCTGCCGCAGGTACCGGAAATCTTGGTAGGGTTCAGGCTGAGATTCTGGGACTTGGCCATTTTGATGGACACCGGCTGGAAATCATCCAGGAAGCTGGCGCAGCAGAAGGGCCTGCCGCAGATGCCCAAGCCCCCTACCATTTTGGCCTTGTCCCGGACACCAATCTGACGCAGCTCAATCCGGGTGTGGAATACGCTTGCCAGGTCCTTTACCAGCTCCCGGAAGTCCACCCGCTCGTCGGCGGTGAAGTAAAAGAGGATTTTGCTGCCGTCAAAGGCGCACTCGGCGCACACCAGCTGCATATCCAGTCCGTGGGCCAGAATCTTCTGGGCGCAGACCTGCTCTGCCTTGGCCTCCCTGGCCCGATTCTCCGCCACGATTTTTTCATCCTGGGTGTTGGCCTTGCGGAGGACCTTCCGCAGAGGGGCAACCACGTCCTTCTGCCGAATGCGGTGCACTCCGCTGGCGCAGATGCCATATTCCTCGCCCCGGGCAGTATCGATGATCACATGATCCCCCTGGGCAAGGTGAAAACCGGCGGGGTCAAAGAAATAGACCTTCTGCCCGGGCCGGAACTGAATATCCACCACGGAAACGCTTTCCTGGGGATTTGGGGAGATTTCTTCCATGATAAGCTCCTAACTATTCGCAGCCGCCTTTCGGCGGAAAATTTTCATTGGTTACCGCAGCGCCCACTCCAGATATCCGCATACCGCGGCCGGAGAGACGTTGCTCAGGGTGTATTCCCGGGCCTTTTGCAGCACCTCGTAAAACCGGTAGAGGGTTCGGCTGTCCCGGCTGGATTCCAGACGGCGGGCCTGCCTCGACACCGTAGGTGCCCCGCAGGCCGTGGTCAGGGCGCTTTCCACAAGCCCCAGCCAATCCCGCAGAAGGTCCGCGAGCACATCCCGCTTGGCCTTTTCCAGGGGAACCAGCAGCTGCATAAGCAGCACATTGTCCTTCCGGCACAGGGCCTCCACCAGCTTTTCCGTCTCCTCTTTGGTCTGGCCGTCCTCGTCAAGCAGCGCCTTGGCCTGGCCCAGGAAGCCGCCGCCCCGCTCTGCCGCGGCGGCGATGGTGTCCTGCGGGAGCTTGGGGTACTGCTCCGAAAGGGTCTGCCGCAGAAGTGCCTGGGGCAGGGGCTGCATTCTAAGCTCGGTGCAGCGGGAGCGGACCGTGGGCAGCAGTGCGTCTGCGTTGGTGGTCAAAAGCAGGAACACGCCGTAGGCCGGGGGCTCCTCCAGCACCTTCAAAAGGGCGTTCTGCCCAGGCAGGCCCATATCCTGGGCCCGGGGAAAGAGATAGATTTTGTGCTCGGATTCATTGGGCTGGACATAGATATCCGCCCGGGCCTGGCGAATCAGGTCTACGGGGACCGTCTTCTTTTCCGGGTCGTCCACGGTGATGAAATCCGGGTGCAGCCCCTCCCGGACCTTCCGGCAGGGGGTGCAGACCCCGCAGGGCTTGCGGCTCCCCTGGCAGAGAATGGCCGCGGCCAGGAGCCTTGCCAGGGTGTGCTTTCCCGAGCCCTCCGGGCCGGAAATCAGATAAAAATGGGAAATGTGGCCCTTTTCCAGGCTCAATTCCAGATTTTTCTTGATATGCTCGTTGCCAAGCAGCGTTTCAAAGCCCATTTTTTAGCCCCACAAGGCAGATAGCATGGGAATGATCTGCTTTTTCCGGCTCATCACCCGGGGCAGGAACACCGTATTGTCCTTGGGGGTCACGCCGAAGGCCTGCTGAATGGTGTCGTCGTCGCCCACATAGAGCAGCTGGGTGCCTTCCAGCAGCACATCCGTCAGCATGAGAATCACCATGGTCAGGTTTTCCTTCTTGGCCTGACGGGCCATATGGTCCAAAAACTCCGTCTTCCGCTCCAGCATACTGGGGCTGTCCACACAGGTAATCTGGGACACCGCGAAGTCGTGGCCCGCGATGTGGAATTCCTTATAATCCGTAAACAGCAGTTCCTGGGCGGTCTTGCTGCCAAGGGAGCCGGAGAAGATGGCCTTGCCCAGCTCATCCAAGGAGATATCCGCCATTCTGGCCAGACGCTCCGCCATCTTCCGGTCCCGGTCCGTGCAGGTGGGGGACTTGAACATAACGGTGTCGGACAAAATGGCCGCCGCCATCATACCGGCCATACCCTTGGAGGGCATCAGCCCCCGGTCCTGGTACATCCCGGCAAGGATGGTATTGGTAGAGCCCACCGGCTCGTTGCGGACATAGATTGGGTTGGTGGTCTGGATATCCGCAAGGCGGTGGTGGTCGATGATTTCCAGAATCTCCGCCTCTTCCAGACCCGGGACGGACTGGGCCGCCTCGTTGTGGTCCACCAGCACCACCCGCTTCCGGCGGGGCCGCAGCAGATGATACCGGCTGAGCACACCCACAATTTTCTCCTCGCCGTCCAAAATGGGATAGCAGGACTCTCTGTGCTTTAAGACGGTCTCTTTGACATCGTCCACCCGGTCCTCCAGGTGGAAGCAGACCAAATCGTCCTTCCGGCAGATCCGGCCGATGGGCGTTGACAGGAAAATCATCCGGCTGGCCCGGTAGGCGGCATAGGGGGTGGAGATAATGCAGGTGGTTGTGGGCAGCTTCCGCAGCTCCTCGTCCAGCTCCGCCTGGCACAGCACCACGGCGGTAACGTTCATCTCCAGGGCCCGGCGAATCATATCCGGCTGGTGGCCGCAGAAGACAATGGAGTCCTTCCGGCTCCACAGCAGACTCTCCCGGTTCTGGGGCAGGGCGATGGTCACCTTGCCGGAGATGGTATCCACCTGGTCCCCCGCCTCGTTGAGCACCTTGCCCTCCAAAACGGACAGAACGTTAAACAGCGGTACATCCTCCAGCTCCGCCCCGGCAATCAGATCCATATTGTAGGTTGCGATGTAATCCTTGGAAAGCATCCCGTACAGGGTGCCGTCCTCGTTGGCAACCGGCAGGCCGGAAATATTGGTCTGGGCCTGGAATGCCTTCCAGGCCTGGTCCACGGTGACGTTGGCATCCAGCACCGGGGGGGTATCAAAATCCAGGTCCTGGACCTGGGTGTACATACTGGTAATGCGCTTAGGGGCCTCAAAGCCAAATCGGTCCAGCACCAGCTGGGTCTCGTCGGACACCCGGCCCAGGCAGGCGGCCTTGTATTCCCGGTCACCCACGGCGTTGCGCAGGGCGGCATAGGCCATGGCGGCTACAATCGAATCGGTATCCGGGTTCCTGTGCCCGGTAACATAAATAGGATCCATAAATCTCCTCCTTGTTTACATTTTCTCTTTTTCCAGTTGAATCTCTCCGGCAAGGTTCTTGGCAAACAGCGCCGCGATTTCTTTCTGGCACATACCCTGCCCCAGCCCCCACATGAGCTTGGTATAGGCAGCCTCGGAGGTCATATCCATGCCCTGGATGACCCCCAGCTCCAAAAGCTTATTGCCCACCTGGTATACCCGCAAATCCGAGCTGTCGTACAGGCACTGGGTGGTGACCACCACGGAAATGCCATCCTCCACCGCCCGGCGGATGCCCCGCAGGCCCTTGTGGAGCACGTTGACACCGCCCAGGCCGAAGGCCTCAATGACGATGCCCTTGTAGCCCATGGCCGCCAGCATATCCAGCACCGCGGGATTGAGCCCCGGGGTCAGCTTCAGCAAAAATACATCCCGGCACAGCTCCGGGGCAAGTCTGGCAGGCCCCTGGGGTTCCCGCAGCACGGTCTTGTCCACCAGCAAGCCCCGGTTGGTTACCGTGGCCACATACCGGGCGTTGACGCTTTCAAAGGCGGAAAAGCCGGAGGCCCGGACCTTCACCGCCCGGCAGCCCAGCATCACCTTCCGGTCGAAGGCTACAAACACCCCCGGGCACCCGGAGGCGGCCATGGCAAAGGCAGTCCGCAGATTGGAGGGGCCGTCGGACAGCATATCGGTCAGGGGCAGCTGAGAGCCGGTAAACACCACCGGCTTGTCGATATCCGGCAGCAGGAAGGTCACCGCAGAGGCGGTGTAGGCCATGGTATCCGTTCCATGGGACACCACAATTCCATCATACCCTGCCCGATTTTCAAAAACCACCCCGGCAATCTTCTGCCACTCCTCCGGGGTAATATTAGAGGAGTCCAGACAAAACACATCCTGAACGGTAATATCGTAATAGGAGCGCAGCTGGTCCAGCTCCCGCTCCATAATGCCGCTGCGCTGAGGCTCCAGCCCCGCCCCGCCGGGCGCGCAGGCAATGGTCCCACCGGTGGTCAGCAGCAAAATGTGTTTTTTCATACTTCCTCCAACAAATAGAAAATCTCTGCGTAACATTATATCCCTAACCGTAGAAAATAGCAAGTATTTTCTACCAATAGAAAAATCCTCCCGGGAGGAGGATTTTTCAGAATGTCACTGTAATCTTGGTGCCCTTCCCCAGGGTGCTGTCCAGGGTGATGGCAGCATCGTGGATTTGGGCGATGTGCTTGACGATGGCAAGGCCCAGGCCGGTGCCGCCGGTTTCCCGGGAGCGGCTCTTGTCCACCCGGTAGAACCGCTCGAAAACCCGGTCCTTGGCATCCTCCGGGATGCCGATGCCGCTGTCCTCTACGGTAACGGAGACGTGGCTCCCCTGTTCCTTCACCGTCACCTGGACGAAACCGCCCTCCCGGTTATACCGGATGGCGTTCTGCACCAGGTTTTCAAGCAGCTCCTTTAATAGCTCCCGGTCTCCCGTGACCTTGGCCTCCCGGCCAAAGCATTGCAGGCGAACCTGCCGCTGCTGGGCCGAAACCTGCAGGCCGGCGCAGACCTCCTGGGACAGGGAGAGCATTTCCACCGGCTGCATTTTCACCGGGGCCGCCGTGCTGTCCAGCTCGGACAGGGCAATGATATCGTTGATGAGGTTCAAAAGCCTCGCGGCGTTCTTTCGGATTTCCCCGGCAAAGCGAATCTGCTGTTCCCCGTCCACCATTTTGTTCTCAATCAGCTCGGCATAGCCGGAGATGGCCGTCAAGGGGGTTTTCAGCTCGTGGGACACGTTGGCGGTAAAATCCTGGCGGCTCTGGGCCGCGGAGAGGATTTTCTCGTGCTGACTCCGGATTTTCCGGGCAAAGGGCTCCAGCTCCCGGTAGCTCGGCTCCCGGGCGGGCTCGTCCAAGTGCTCCGCCATCTCCTCGATGGGGGCAATGAGCTGAGCCGTCAGGAAGTGGCCCAGGAAGATGCACACCAGGAAAATCACCGCCGCCACCAGCACCAGCACTGGCACCGCCGCGAGAAACACGCTGCTTAACGACCGGGCATCCACGGAAAGCCGCAGCACCGTCCCATTGTCCAGCCGCAGGGCGTAGTAGAAGGTGTTCATATTCAGGGTGTCCGAGGTCCGGACAATTTCCCCCTCCCCCGTCTCCATGGCGGCCCGAATCTCCGGGCGGTCGGCATGGTTGGGAAGGGTGTCGGCATCCGCCTCATCGTCGTAGAGGACCCTTCCCTGGGCATCCACCCAGGTAATGCGGATGTCCCTGTCCCGAATCTGGGGCTGGGTCCCGTCCAGGCGGAATTCCTGGGTCTGCCCCAGAAGCTCCGCCGTGCGGCGCAGGTCCCTGCCCACCTGCTGGCGGAACAGGTCGTAGAATACCACCGTCACCGCCGCCACCGTCAGCGCCATAGCCACCAGAGCAATGAGCCCCAGACGCAGGTTGATTTTCTGCTTCATACCGTCCCCTCCGGGGCACTGCGTAGCACGTAGCCCACGTTGCGGACGGTGCCAATCTGGCCTCCCGCCGCCCCCAGCTTCTGCCGCAGGGTCTTGACGTGCATATCCACCGTCCGGGTCTCCCCCTCGAACTCCGTGCCCCAGACCTGGCGCATAATGGCCTCCCGGGACAGGACCATCCCGGCGTTGATCATGAAGTAGCGCAGCAGCTCATACTCCTTGTAGGTCAGCTCCACGGTCTTTCCGCCGGAGAGCACCGTCCGCCGGTTGTTGTCCAGCTGGATGGCCCCCACCCGCATTTGGGCATTCCCCTCCTCGGTGGACCTGCGCAGCAGGGCCTTCACCCGGCTGAGGAGCTCCATCACGGAAAAGGGCTTTTTGATGTAGTCATCAGCCCCGTCGTCCAGGCCCTTGACCATGTCCATTTCGGAGGTCTTGGCCGTGACCATAATCACGGGCATCCGCCGGGTCTGGCTCTGGGAGCGGAGGCGCTTGACAATTTCGTAGCCGCTCTCGTCGGGCAGCATTACGTCCAGCAGCACCAGGTCCGGCAAAATATCATCCATAGCCCGATAGAACTCCGAGGCCTGCGCAAAGGATTTTACCAGATAATTGCTGTTTTTCAGGGCGATTGCCTCAATCTCCCGGATGTTTTCGTCATCTTCTACAATATAAATCAGTGCCATTGTTCTTCTCCTTAGGGAAGCTGATATTCCCGCTTTCTTCTTGCGTACTCCTGCTGGAACCAGGGGTTGCTGCCCTTGGTGGTCAGGTTCAGATATTCGTGGGTGTCGAATTCGTCAGCGTGGATCTCAATCAGGCAAACCGCCACATTGGAGCAGTGGTCCGAAACCCGCTCATAGCCGGTGAGGATATCCTCCAGAATAAGCCCCGCCTCCAGCGAGCAGGCCCCCCGGCGCAGCCGGTCGATGTGCCGCTGGCGCATTTCGATGCTCAGCGAGTCGATGACCTCCTCCAGCGGCTCCACGCCTTTGGCCCGATCCGTATCGTCCGCCGCGAACACGGAAACCGTCAGGTCCAGGATGTCCCCAACCGCCTTGCCGTAAACCTCCAGCTCCTGCTGGCTCTCCCGGGAAAGGCTCAGGTTTTTCTGCCGCAGCTCCCGGGCAGACTCCGCCACGTTGATGGCGTGGTCCGAAATCCGCTCAAAGTCGTTGATGCAGTGCAGGAGGATGGAAAGGGTCCGGCTGTCCGCCTTGCTCAAATCTCTGCCGGAAAGCTTGACCAGGTAGGTGCCCAGGGTGTCCTCGTAGCTGTCCGCCTCCTGCTCCATAGCAATCACCTGGTTGAGCTTTTCCTCGGAGTAGCTTTCCAGCAGCCCCATGGCAATCTGGAAGGAATTCCAGGCCAGGTCCGCCATATGGTCCACCGCGTCCTTGCACAGGTCCATGGCAAAGCCAGGCCGGTCCAGGAAGCGCTCGTCCAGGGCCTGCAGAGCGGCGGGGCGGGTGTCCTTGGTGCTTTCCTTCCCATCGGGGATGGTAAACTCCGCCAGCTTCACCAGCCACCCGGAGAAGGGATAGAGCACCAGAGTGCAGCCGATGTTAAACAGGCTGTGAATCACGGCGATATCCGCGGCCCCGGCGGTCTGCGTCAGGAAGGAGAAGTGCAGGAAGCTGTTCAGACTATAGAATACCACAAGAAACAGCAAAGTGCCAATCAAATTAAAATAAAGATGAATTAATGATGCCCGCCGGGCGTTTTTGCTGGCCCCCACGCCGGACAGAAGCGCCGTCACGCAGGTGCCGATGTTCTGGCCCATGATAATGGGGATGGCCGTGCTGTAGCGCACCACACCGGTGACACACAGGGCCTGCAGAATACCAACGGATGCCGAGGAGGACTGAATCACCGCGGTGAGCACCGTACCGGCCAGCAGCCCCAGGATGGGATTGGAGAAGGCCGTCAGGATGCCCGTAAATTTGGGGTCCTGGGAAAGCGGGGAGACGGAGGAGCTCATGGTCTCCATGCCGAACATCAGGATGGCAAAGCCCACTAAGATAGCGCCGATGTTTTTCTTTTTGTCATCCTCCCTGGCGGTCATGGTGAGAATCACGCCCACGGCTGCCAAAACGGGGGAAAAGGAGCTGGGCTTCAGAAGCTTCAAAAAGAGATTGCTGCCCTGAATGCCCGTTAAGGACAGCAGCCAGGAGGTCACGGTGGTGCCGATATTGGCACCCATGATAATGCCCACCGCCTGATTAAGGTTCATAATGCCGGAATTTACAAAGCCCACGACCATCACCGTGGTTGCCGAGGAGGACTGAATCACCGCCGTCACCAGAAGGCCCAGCAGCACCGCCATGCCCTTTTTCTTCGTCAGCTTTTCCAGAATTTTTTCCAGCCGGCCGCCGGACAGCTGCACCAGCCCGTCGCCCATGGTGGACATGCCGAACAGGAACAGCGCCAGGCCGCCCACAAGATTGAGAATCCCAAAAATATCCATAAAACACGCTCCTTTTTCTTTCTGCCCACATTCTAAGTTCCCTGTGTAAAGCCCATAGAGTCCGCAATGTAAAGCCCAGGTAAAATTTACATTCTTTACAGGAACTTTACGGAATTTTGATTGCGGGCTTTACCGAGGGGAGATAGGGTGGATGGCAGATACATACAGAAAGGTCGATTGTTATGAAGCGTCTTTGGAATTGGATTGACTCAAAAAGCTGGAATCCGGAAAGGAAGAACGCCGTTTTTACATGGGTTGTCAGCGTCCTTTCCTGCCTTGCCGGGGTGGTTGTGTGGCTTCTTCTCTCCCCCTTTGCCTGCGGCGGCGTGGAATGGCTGCCGGTATTTGCCGGTTTTCCCGTGTTCGGTGCCTTCATTGCCGTGTTTTTGTTCACCTGCCGCCATCCGTTTTGTGAGAAATTGCGATTGACATTTCCCGCTTTACATGATAGACTCTAAGAATAAAAACAAACGCTAGGAGGAACCTTCCATGAAGCATATTCAGACCATCGAGACCCGCAATCTGTGCCAGAGCGCCAA
>OIZI01000431.1_pt1 | contig 21970 bp, 17 predicted proteins | sample 1588441 | NCBI WGS metagenome assembly OIZI01 (sample SAMN03283284) | human gut metagenome | biome: human-associated habitat; material: feces | host: Homo sapiens | place: Peru | collected 2012 | reverse complement strand
CCCAACGACGTGATGTTCGAGGCCATCCGCTCCGCTCACGAGGAGAACCAGAAGCAGATCGCCCTCATCAACCAGATGGTGGCTGAGATCGGCAAGCCCAAGTTCGACTATCCCCACGCCGACTTCAACCAGGAGCTGTTTGACAAGATCGTTGCCGACTTCATGGACGAGGCCAAGGCCGCCATGGATACCGACGACAAGAACGTCCGCGAGGCCCGCTGGAACGAGATGATCGAGCACTGGCACGAGAAGTACCTCGAGGAGTATCCCGACATGGATCAGTACCTCGACGAGTTCACCTATAAGTTCCAGAAGAAGATCGTCAAGGCGTGGCTGCTCGAGGGCCACCGCGTTGACGGCCGTCAGAAGAACGAGATCCGTCCTCTCGCCGCCGAGGTCGGCGTGCTGCCCCGCGTCCATGGCTCGGGCCTGTTCACCCGCGGTCAGACGCAGGTGCTCTCCGTCTGCACTCTCGATACCCTCAGCGCCAACCAGAAGCTCGACACCATCTGGGAAGAGACCGAGAAGCGCTATATGCACCACTACAACTTCCCCGGCTACTCCGTCGGCGAGGCCAAGCCCGCCCGCAGCCCCGGCCGCCGCGAGATCGGCCACGGCGCGCTGGCCGAGCGTGCCCTGCTGCCTGTGATTCCTCCTGTGGAGGAGTTCCCCTACGCCATCCGCGTGGTGTCTGAGGTGGTCAGCTCCAACGGCTCCACCTCTCAGGGCTCCATCTGCGGCTCCACGCTGGCGCTGATGGACGCCGGTGTGCCCATTTCCGCGCCTGTTGCCGGTATCTCCTGCGGCCTGATCCAGGACGACGAGGGCGGCTTCACCACTTTCATCGACATTCAGGGCGTGGAGGACTTCCACGGCGAGATGGACTTCAAGGTGGCCGGCACCAAGAATGGTATCACCGCCATCCAGATGGACCTGAAGAACGACGGCCTGACCATGGAGATCATCCGCAACGCGCTGGATATCACCTATGACGCCCGCTGCCAGATCCTGGATCAGGTGATGCTGCCCGTCATCAGCGAGCCTCGCCCCGAGGTGAGCCGCTACGCACCCAAGATGATTACCATGCACATCGATCCCGACCGCATCCGCGAGGTCATCGGCAAGGGCGGCAGCGTGATCCAGAAGATCGTGGCCGAGTCCGGCGCCAAGGTGGATATCGACGACGACGGCACTATCCACATCGCCTCCCCCGACGCCGAGAGCTGCGAAAAGGCCAAGAAGTTCATCGACGATATCGTGTTCGTCCCCGAGGTGGGTAAGCTGTACTACGGCCGCGTCGTGCGCCTGATGACCTTCGGTGCCTTCGTGGAGATCGCGCCCGGCAAGGACGGTCTGGTGCACATCTCCAAGCTGGCCGACAAGCGCATCGAGAAGGTGGAGGACGCCTGCAAGGTGGGCGATATGATGTGGGTCAAGTTCATGGAGATCGACGAGAAGGGTCGCTGGAACCTGTCTCACAAGGACGCCATGAAGGAAATCGCCGCCAAGGAAGCCGCCGGCGAGAAGATCCAGTAACGCTCCCCTTCCGGCAGAAAAATTGATAGAAAGCCCCCCGCTTTCGGTTCACACCGAAAGCGGGGGGCTTTATTAGAGAGAATTGTTCGCGGCGGCCTGAGGGCAGGCCGCCCTACGCATAACACCGATAGAATTCCGTAGGGCGGGGTTCCCTCACCCCACCGCAAAAAAGAAACCCTCCATTTTGTAGGGGCCGATGCCCACATCGGCCCCTACGGAATTCTACCGTGCCGCTTCACATCTGCTGTCTGCGGCGGAGCTTGCGGATATCCTCGCCGAAAAACGGCAGCACCCGGTACTCGCCCTCCAGACGAGACTGCACCTGGGGCGAATAGCGCTCGCCCAGCTGACGCGGGGCAAGATTGGTGTTGATGACGGTTTTCTTTCCCGCCAGCAGCCGCCCGTTGATCAGCTGGTACAGGGCGCTCTGGACGAAGCTGGTGACCATCTCCGTGCCCAGATCGTCCACGATCAGCAAATCGCAGTTCTGATACCGCTGCACATTCTCGCAGGCGGCGGAGGAATCATCGGGGCGGAACTTCTCCTCCTCCATCTGGGAGAAGATGTGCTCCGCCGTGTCGTACACCACGCTGAAGCCCCGGTCGCTGACCACCCGCGCAATGCTGGCGGAGAGGAAGGTCTTGCCCAGACCAGACTGGCCCGTCAGCAGCAGGTTGTCCGCCGCCAGCGAGAAGTGGCGGGCGTAGTCCTGACAGATATCAAAGACCCGCTCCATATTCTCACGGGGAGAGCGCTTCCGTTCGCCCCGCTCGTCGCTGTACCAGTCGAAGGAGAAGGTCTCGAAGCTCTGGTTGCCCAGATCCAGCATCCGGGACAGCTCCGACAGCTGGGCGCGCTTATAGTACTCCCGCAGGCAGCGGCACACCTGCCCGTCGTGATACCCCGTGTCGCCGCACAGGGGACAGGCGGGCTTCTCCTCCAGATAGTCGGCGGGGTAGCCCATCCCGGTCAGCAGCTGCATCCGCTGGCGCTGCAAATCCAGATTTTCGTCCTGCAACACCCGCACGGCAGGCAGCGGATCGGCGCCCCGGCGCAGCGCCGAGGCGATCAGCTTGGGCATGGTGGCGCGCAGCTGCTGCTCGATCTCCTTCAGGCGGGGCTCCGTCTCGTACAGGCGGTCTCGCCGCCGGGCGAACTCCGCCGCGCGGCACTGCTTGTCCTCCTCGAAGCGGGCCAGCGCCTGCCGCATGATCTTTCCGTCGTATGACATGGGATACCTCCTTTTTTTGAAGAGTTTTCGTCCCTGCGGGGACGAGGTACTTTTGGCCATTGTCCCAAAAGTACCCAAAAAGACAACCAGAAACCCAGGTTCCTGGACTTCCTGCACGCTGTCCCTTTTACAAATTTGATACCGTATACCACGCGTTCACAGTACATGGTAGATATCGTTATGTATGACGCATCGACTTTCTTCTTGCGCCGCTGCCGCTCATACGGTGCGACAGTAGACACAGAAGCGTTGTTCGGCGTAGGCATCAGCGGCAGCGGCGCAGGAGCAAAAGCGATCCTTTTAACGAAACGAAAAAGGAAATTCTGCGTGAACGTGTGGCAGGCAGTTACAAATCTGTACGCACGATAGCGCGCCCGGAGGTGAAGGAACCGGAGGTTCTTTCCGGTGCTTTTGCCTACTTTTGCCACTGTTGGCAAAAGTAGGTCGCGCCGGGGCGCGAAACACTCCCCAACCACTACATATACTCGTCCATCCAGTCGGTTTTGGCGGGCTTCGCGCCGGATTTTTTCGGGGCACGCTGCTGGCCCTCCTCCACCTGCTCCACCGTGTGCCAGCCCTGCTGGTGCCAGCGGCGCAGGATGCCGTTCAGGTAGCGCCAGTTCAATTCCTTCTTATAAAACACCGTCTTATCATAGGCCAGCGCCACCGTCTCCGGCGGAAAGCCCATGTCGATCCAGTCCAGAATGTACCGCTGCTCGCTCTCCACCGGCGGACGGCCGTGCAATTGCAGCACCTGCATGTAGGCGGCGGTCTTTTCCTGCTTGCGGGCGTAGTCCTTGAGATATCGCCCGGCGCTGTCCTGATCCATCAGGCCCAGCCGCGCCCAGTAGGCGCCCTCCTTCTCGATCTGCCGCAGGGTGGGGCGGCGGCCCTCGCCAAACCGGCGCTGTGCCCGCTCCACACAGTGGCACACCAGCAGATAGATCACATCCACCGGCAGACCCAGATCGTCATACAGTCCCGCCAAAATCTGCAAGTCGGCGGTTTTCAGCTTTTTGCCCAGCTTTTCCTCCGTCTGGGACACCAGCATGCGGAAGCCACTGTCGGCCTCCAGCAGATCGGCCAGCTCCGCGCCGGAGTACACCCGGTGCTCCTCCGACGGGGCAGGCGGCTGCTGACTGCGCCGCAGGAAACCCATGTCCTGCAGGGCCGTTTCCGCCGCGCTGAGCCGCAGCTGGCTCCAACTCAGCCGCGCCGCCAGCGTTTCGGCGGTGACAGGGCCGTCCAGCCGCTGAAGCAGCAGGTACAGCAGCGCCGCGTCGCCGTTGCCCCCGGCAACCAGCGCGTCCACCTGCGAGGCGGAGAGCACCACGCTCTTTTCCTGCCCGTGGGTGATATAGCCTGCCATGGTGATCTCCTCCTTTCTGATTCTCTGGCAATGAAATCTGGCGATTTCATTGCCAAAAGGGCTGCGGCCGACTGCGCGAGGGGATATTTCGCGCTCCGGCGCGAGTTACTTTTGCCCTTGGCGGCAAAAGTAACCAAAAACGCCACTTAAACCTGCGGTTTAAGAATCCGCGCACGCTATGCCCTTTGCAAATATTGATACCTTATACCACGCGTTTACAGAACACGGTGGTCGTCGTTTCGTATGACGCATCGTCTGCCCCTCTTGCGCCGCTGCCGCTCATGCGACGCAGCGACAGAGAGAAAAGTGTTGTACGGCGGCGCGATGTGGGCATCGCGCCCTACGAAATTCTATCGGTGGTTCGTTCGTAGGGGGCGGCGTCCTCGACGCCCCGCCGGTTTACCGAAAGCTCTCCCTATGGGGCACGGGCCGTCGGGGACGCCGGCCCCTACAGACATTTTATGTCGGTGGCCCAAGGATCCAAACAATTCCCCCCTATTCTACACGAAAACTCTCTTTTCGTAAAGCGCCGCGGCGAGATTTTCGGAAATTTACAGAAAGTTCTTCCACCGCCTTGAATTTGTGGTATAATGGATTCTGTATCAGTATGAATAATTTCGGAAAGAATGAACATAGGAGGACTTTATCATGGCGAATCGTGTGACGATGACGATCTGCGGCCAGGATTACACCCTTGTGGCCGATGAAAGCGCCGCCTATATGCAGAAGGTGGGCGCGCTGGTGGATCAGAAAATGACCGAGCTGATGGACAGCGCCCACGTCAGCCGCTATGACGCGGCGGTGCTGGCCGCCATCAATCTGGCGGACGAGCTGTACAAGCAGCAGGACGGCAGCGAAAATCTGCGCCGCCAGCTGAAAACCTATCTGGACGAGGCTACCGCCGCCAAGAACGAGGCCAGCGACCTGAAGCGCCAGCTGTTTAAGGCCCAGCAGCGGAGCAATAACAACAAATGATGGAGCTGCTCTCCCCTGCCGGCTCCCGCGCCGCCCTTGAGGCGGCGGTGCAGTCCGGGGCGGACGCGGTGTACATGGGCTTCGGAGCCTTCAACGCCCGCCGCAACGCCAAAAATTTCACCGACGAGGAGTTCGCCGACGCGGTGGCCTACTGCCATCTGCGGGGCGTGCGGGTGTTCCTGACGCTGAACACTCTGCTGACCGACCGGGAGCTGCCCCAAGCCGCCGAGGTACTGCGAAAGGCCTCTCAGATGGGCGTGGACGCGGTGCTGGTGCAGGATTGGGGCGTGCTGACGCTGGCACAGGCGGTAACGCCTGACCTGCCCATCCATGCCAGCACCCAGATGAGCCTGTTCACCTCCGGCGGCGCACGCTGGGCGGAGCGCCTGGGCATGGAGCGGGTGGTGCTGGCCCGTGAGCTGAGCCGCGACGACATTGCCAACGTGTGCCGCAGCTGCGGCGCGGAGATTGAGGTGTTCGTCCACGGCGCGCTGTGCATGTGCTATTCCGGCCAGTGCACCATGAGCGCCCTCATCGGCCAGCGCAGCGGCAACCGGGGCGCCTGCGCCCAGCCCTGCCGCCTGCCCTACGGCGTCAACGGCCCCTGTAAAAACCAGTTCCCCCTGAGCCTGAAGGACGCCAATCTGGCGGCGTATCTGCAAGAGCTGGGTGACATGGGGGTGGCCTGCCTGAAGCTGGAGGGCCGCATGAAGCGGCCGGAGTATGTGGCGGTGATCACATCCATCTACCGGCGGCTTATCAACGAAAAGCGCGGCCCCACGGCGGCAGAATCCCAGGCGCTGGAGCAGGCCTTTTCCCGCAGCGGCTTCACCGACGGCTACTATCGCCATCGAAAAGGCCCCGCCATGTTTGGCACCCGTCAGGAGAATGCCCCGGAGCCGAAGGAGCTGTTCAACGAGACCCGGAAGCTATACGAAAACGGGGAGCACAAGCGGATCCCCATCACCATGCAGGCCGCCATTTTCGCCGACCGGCCCGCCGCGCTGACGGTCAGCGACGGCGCTCACGCCGTCACTGTCACCGGCCCTGTGCCGGAAGTTGCCCGCAACCGGGCACTGACGGCGGAGGACACGGCGGAGCGGCTGCAAAAAACCGGCGGCACCGTGTTCCGCTGCGAGACGGCGGAGGTGTCCATCGGCGACGGCCTGATGCTGAGCGCGTCGGCCATCAACGGCCTGCGGCGCGACGCTTTGGACGCGCTGGCGGCGGCACGGACGGCCGTTCCGGAACGGCGAAGCCTGCCCACCCCGGCGCTTCCGGAGCGGGAGACCTTCTCCCCCGCCGCGCCCAAGCTGACCTGCTCCATCGCCCGGCTGGATCAATTGACGGACGCGGTGGCCGAAACTGTGGAGCTGGTCTACGTGCCCATTGAATTACTGCCCCACCTGACGGACTATCGGGGTCGCGCCAAGCTCTGCGCGGTGCTGCCCCGTGTGTGGCGGGACGGCGACGAAGCAGTTTTTAGGAAAATTCTGGAAACCACCCCCGCCCTGTCGGCGGTAAGCATCGGCAACGCGGGACATATGGCCATCGTGGAGGGGTTGCCCCTTGAAAAGCGGGGCGACTTCGGATTGAACGTGTTCAACTCCCGCGCCGTGGACTTCTGGCGGCAGCAGGGACTGGACAGCGTGACCGTCTCCTTCGAGCTGCGGCACCAGCAGGTGCGGGAGTTGCGGAAGTACCTGCCCTGTGAGGGCATCGTGTATGGCCGGCTGCCGCTGATGATCACCGAGAACTGCATGACCGGCAACGTCGGAAACTGCCGCGGCGACAAGCGGCTGTGCGACGGGGAGAATTATCTCACCGACCGCACGGGAGCCCGGTTCCCTCTGCTGGGGCAGTATGGCTGCCGCTGCGAGATTGAAAACAGCCGCACGCTGTTTCTGGCGGACAAGCTGGAGTGGCGCAATTGCGGCCTGACCTACGCCCGGCTGCGGTTCACCACCGAAAGCCCCGCACAGTGCGACGCCGCCCTGCGGCGGTATCTGGGCGAGGGCGAGTGGATGCCGGAGGAGTTTACGCGGGGATTGTTCTACCGCGGGGTGGAGTGATTCATTTTTGTTGTGGAGTGTTTCGCGCTCCGGCGCGACCTACTTTTGGCCACCTGTAGGGGCGGACAACTCTGCCCGCCCCAGAAATGCAGCGAACGCCGTCAGGGCGGACAGAGTCGTCCGCCCCTACAACGGTTCGGCGATACCTTGGCGAATATTGTGCGGCGGGGTGAGGACACCCCGCCCTACGGAATTCTATCGTACCCATTCCTAGGACGCGATGCCCACATCGCCCCGCACGGTGAACGAAAGAGCCTGTCATTCCGAGCCAGTGACCGATGTCACTGGCGTGGGAATCCGTATCCTTATCACTAACCATAGGAGAACGGATTGCCGCGTCGGGCTTACGCCCTCCTCGCAATGACATTACAAGCACCCTTTTGCTTTTCTAAACAGACAGGTATCGCCCGTCCCTACAACTATTTTTACGGCGCAATCCTCTCCAGTCTGTAATATCCAGCATATTTTCTACACCCCGTAATCAAAAATCAGGAGAAAAACCATGATCTTACAAATAAAAGCCCTGTCGCCCAAGATCGGCGACGCCATCCCCGCGCCCCGTTTCGCCACCCCCGGCAGCGCCGCCATGGATCTGTGCGCATGTCTTGAGGGCGACGTTACCCTGAAGGCCGGCGCGCGGCAGGTGCTGCCCACCGGCGTCGCCATCGCCCTGCCCAGCGCCGACTATGTGGCACTGATCTGCGCCCGCAGCGGTCTTGCCTCCAAGCACGGCATCACCATGGCCAACGGCGTGGGCGTCATCGACAGCGACTACCGCGGCGAGCTGCGGGTGGCCCTGTTCAACGAATCCGACACCGATTACGTCATCCACGACGGCGACCGCATCGCCCAGCTGATGGTGCTGCCGGTGGTGCAGCCCACGCTGGAATTCGTGGACGAGCTGGACGAGACGGAGCGGGGCGCCGGCGGCTTCGGCTCCACGGGAAGGTGACGCATATGGCGAACATCGTATTGGCCTCCGGCTCTCCCCGGCGGCAGGAATTGCTGGGCCGGATGGGCATTCATGACTTCGCGGTGTCCGTGCCCCAGGTGGACGAGGTCTGCCCGGAGGGACTGACCCCGGAGGAGACGGTCTGCCATATTTCCCGGCAGAAGTCCGGCGCGGTACAGGCCGGGGCGGAGGATATCGTCATCACCGCCGACACCATGGTGTTTCTGGACGGCAAGCGGCTGGGCAAGCCCCGTGACGAGACGGACGCCCTGCGAATGCTGTCGGCGCTGCAGGGGCGGCACCACACGGTATGCACCGGCGTGACGGTGCGGCAGGGCGAGCGGCTGCTGACCCGCGCCCAGTCCACGCAGGTATGGTTCCGGGAAGCCACCACGGAGGAGCTGAAGCACTACATCCGCAGCGGCGAGCCCATGGACAAGGCGGGCGCTTACGGCGTGCAGGGTCTCGGGGCACTGCTGGTGGAGCGCATCGACGGCGATTTCTTCAACGTAATGGGTCTGCCGGTGCTGCTGCTGAGCCGCATGCTGGCGGAGTTCGGCGTGACGCTGCTGTAATTCTGTCATTCTGAGCAAAGCCTATACCTGCCGTATCGATCCGCACCTCGCACTTATTGAGGACGGATTCCCACGCCAGTGTGAGCACTGGCTCGGAATGACATTTCCTATTCAATATAAGGAACTGCTTTTATGAAACGATTTCTTTCCAAAAACGGAATATGGCTGCTGGCCGGTGTGGCGGTGGTGGTGGTCGTGCTGTGCATCATCTCTGCCGTCAGCTCCGGCACGCCCTTTTTGCGCAACGCCGCCGGCGTGATCGCCTCGCCCTTCCGGGCGGCAGGCTCCGCCGTGGCGGGCTGGTTCGGCGGCATCGGCGACCACTTCGACAAGGTGGCCGACCTGCAGCAGGAGAACGACGATCTCCGGGCGCAAGTGGCCGATCTGGAGCGGCAGCTGCGTCAGGCCCAGAAGGAGAGCGAGGAAAACCAGCGCCTTCGTGACCTGCTGGAGCTGCAAAGCCAGCGGCGCGACCTGAAAACCGTGTCCGCCCGCGTCACGGAGCGCTCCGTCAGCAACTGGGCCAGCACCCTGACCCTGACGCGGGGCACCTCCGCCGGAGTGGCTATTGGCGACTGCGCCATTGACGAATACGGCAATCTGGTGGGCGTGGTGACGGACGCCGGGCTGAACTGGTGCGCCGTGACCACCATTCTGGACACTACCAGCTCCATCGGCGCCACCGTGTTCCGCACGGAGCAGGTGGCGGTGGCCCAGGGACAGCTGGGCCTGATGAGCGAGGGACAGCTGGCGCTGACCTATGTGGACGAGCCGGACAAGCTGATCGCCGGTGATCTGGTGGTCACGTCCGGTCTGGGCGGCTACTATCCCTCCGGACTGCCCATCGGCACGGTGACGGAGCTGCGCACCGACACCGGCGGTCTGACCCAGTACGCAGTGCTGTCCCCCAAGGCGGACATCGGCGCGCTGACTCAGGTGTTCCTCATCACCGAATTCGACGTGGTGGAGTAAGGGCTATGACGCGACGAATGACGACCCTGAAATGGGTCTTTTACGCCCTGTGGACGCTGGTGTTCCTGCTGGTGCAGCAGCTGGTGTTCCCCTATCTCCGCATCGCCGGTGTACACCCCTTTATCCTGCCGTCGCTGGCGGCCATCGCCGCCTCCTTCGAGGGCAAGCGGGAGGGGCCGGTGTACGCGCTGGTGCTGGGACTGGTCTGCGACACGCTGTTTACCGGCGCGTTCCCCTGCTTCTACGCCGTGGTGCTGACGCTTTCGGCGCTGCTGGCGGGACAGGCCGCCCGGCGGCTCATTATGCCGGGCGCGGTATGCTCGCTGGCGGTATCCGCCGAAGCGCTGCTGCTGACCGACCTGTTCAACGCCGTGGCCTTTACCTACTCCCACGGCACGCCGCCGGGCGAGGCAATGTGGCTGACGGCCCGGGAGATCCTGCTGTCGCTGCCCTTTGCCATGATGGTGCATCTGGTGTTTTCACGTGTTCACCGCCGGTTCTCCGGCCGGTGATCCCCCCTATCCCCTGAAAGGAGTCCCCTTTCCATGATGAAGAATCCCCATCCCGCCCACAACCGCATGACGGCGCTGACCGTGGCACTGGGACTGATGCTGCTGCTGTTTATCGCCGCGCTGTACAGCGCCCAGATCCTCAACGGCAACGAAAACCGCGCCCGCTCCATCGCCTCCAACGCCACGTGGCAGTCGGTGGAGGCCAGCCGCGGCATTCTCACCGACCGCAACGGCAAGATACTGGTGTCCAACCGTCTGGCCTATACGCTGACCTTCAGCAAGAAGTCCTTCTCCGACGAGCAGGAGCTGAACGCCGCCATCTGGCGGCTGGTGGAGCTGTGCCGCCAGACGGAAACCGCGTGGGTGGACACGCTGCCCCTGTCCCAGAATGCACCGTATCTGTATCTGGCGTCCCGCAAGGATGACGCCTTCCAGAGCTTTCTGAAAAACAACAAGATCGAAGCCACCATTACCTCCACCGGACTGATGGACACGCTGCGGGAGATGTACCACATCGACAGCAGCTATTCCGCCGTGCAGGCCCGGCTGATCGCAGGCGTCCGCTATGAGCTGACGGGCCGGGACAGCTACGTCTTTGCCGAGGATGTGTCCACGGAGCTGATCTCCCAAATCACCGACGGCAATTTTGCCGGCGTCACCACGGGACAGTCCTCCATCCGGCAGTACAACACCACCTACGCCGCCCACATTCTGGGCCGCATCACCCGCATTTACGCGGAGGATTGGCCGGAATATCAGGCAAAGGGCTACTCTATGGACGCTTTGGTGGGCGAAAGCGGCGTGGAGCGTGCCTTTGAGGACTGGCTCCACGGCAACAACGGCACCCGGCTGGTAACCACCGATGAAAAGGGCAAGATCACCGGCGAGTTCTATGTAAAGGAGCCGAAGCCCGGCGGTACCGTGGCGCTGACGCTGGATCTTGACCTGCAAACCGCCACCGAGGACGCGCTGGCCAACACCATCGAGGGCATGATCGACAAGGACAGCGATCAGCGGGGCGGCGCTGCCGCTGTGGTGAAGGTGGGCTCCGGCGAGGTGCTGGCGCTGGCCTCCTACCCCTCCTTCGACCTGTCCACCTTTGCCCAGAGCTACAACGAGCTGCTGGAGGACGAGCGGCTGCCCATGTTCAACCGCGCCGTCAACGGCACCTACGCGCCCGGCTCCACCTTCAAGATGAACACCGCCGTGGCGGCGCTGGAGTCCGGCGTCATCACCCCCTCCTCCATCATTCAGGACAAGGGCGTGTACACCTTCTACGAGTATCCCCAGCCCTGGTGCTGGGTGTGGCCGCTGGGCTATACCCATGGCCGCGTCAATGTCAGTGACGCCATTGCCGTGTCCTGCAACTATTTCTTCTACGAGGTGGGCCGCCTGACCGGCATCCAGACCATCGACGATTACGCCACGCAGTTCGGTCTGGGCCGCTCCACCGGCATCGAGATCGGCGACAGCAAGGGTGCGCTGGCCTCGCCGGAGTACGCCGAGGCCCACGATCTGGAGTGGACGGACGGCCAGACCCTGACCGCCGCCATCGGCCAGTCCTATAACCTGTTCACCCCCTTGCAGCTGGCCAACTACATCGCCACGCTGGTGGGCGGCGGCGAGCATTATCAGGCCCACCTGCTGAAAAGCGTGAAGAAGTACGACAACAGCCAGCTGCTGTACGTCTACGACGAGCCGCCGCAGAATACGGTGGAAATGTCGGAGAGCACCGTGGCCGCCGTCACCAAGGGTATGCACGAGCTGACCACCGCCTCGCTGGCGGGCGCCTTCGCCAACTGCGTGGTATCCGCCGGTGCCAAGACCGGCTCGGCCCAGGTGGGCACCGAGATCGCCAACGGCGTGTTCGTGGCCTACGCCCCCTATGAGGATCCGGAGATCGCCGTGGCCATCGTCATCGAAAAGGGCGGCGCCGGTGCGGCGCTGGCTTCCACCGCCGTGGAGATCATCAACGCCTATTTCGCCGACCGCGTCAACGGCGGCGACGTGGTGGGGGAAAATACGATGCTGAAGTGAGGGCATTTTTCGCTTGCTCTGCGCACGGCTGCCGTATCCCACTGTAGGGGCGGACGACCCTGTCCGCCCTTAACGATGACCGCACCATTTCCGACAGGGCCGACAGAGTCGTCGGCCCCTACGAATGTTTACCGATGCTCTGTGCACGATCGTGCGAATGGCCGCAAGAGTTGCCGCTATATGTCATTGCGAGGAGGGCGCAAGCCCGACGCGGCAATCCGTCTCTTTCTCTATATGAGAGGTACGGATTCCCACGCCAGTGACATCGGTCACTGGCTCGGAATGACACATGGTAATCGCATCTTACAAACCGGGAGATTTTCTATGACCATCTTCAATTCCCGTGACGAAAACTACAAATCCCCCTTTGGGGCGGTGTGCTGCGGCGCGACGGTGAACTTCACCGTTACGCCGGGGCCGGAGTTCTGCGCCTGCGCGCTGCTGACCTTCGGCGAATTCGCCGACGCACACGGCGAAACAGCTCTTCTCCCCTGTCCGGGCGGCTTTTCCGGTGTGTTCACCGCGCCGGAAAAGCCGGAGCTGGTGTGGTACAGCTTCCGCTTCACCCGGCCTGACGGCAGCTGCGTCTATCTGGGCCGCAACGGTCTGGGAGAGCAGACCTCCCGCCAGCCCTGGCAGCTGACGGTATACGAAAGCCGCCCCACGCCGGAGTGGTTCGGCCGGGGCGTTACATACCAGATTTTTCCAGACCGCTTCTGTCGTGACGCCATCCCCGACCCCAAGGGACTGCTGGGCCAGCGGACGGTACACGACAACTGGGACGACCCGCCCCGATTGGGGCCCGATCCCCTGACGGGTCGCTGGAACAGCGATTTCTTCGGCGGCAGCCTACGGGGCATCTGCCGGAAGCTGGACTACCTGCAAAGCCTGTCCGTCACCACCCTGTACCTGAACCCCATTTTCTACGCCGCCAGCAGCCACCGGTACGACACGGCGGACTACCGCATGATCGACCCCATGCTGGGCACGGAGGGCGACCTGCGGATGCTGTGCGCCGAGGCGAAAAAGCGTGGCATCCACGTGATGCTGGACGGCGTGTTCAACCACACCGGCGACGACAGCCGGTACTTCAACCGGGGCGGCTTTTTCGACACCCCCGGCGCGTACCAGAGCAAGGACTCCCCGTGGTACGACTGGTTCTGTTTCCAGCACTGGCCGGACAAGTACGACGCCTGGTGGGACATCGACACGCTGCCCGCCGTCAACGAGAACGCCCCGGCCTATCGGGACTTCATCATCCGGGCTCAGGACAGCGTGATCCGCCGCTGGCTGCGGTGCGGCGCGGACGGCTGGCGGCTGGACGTGGCCGACGAGCTGCCAGACGACTTTATTGAGGAAATTCGCGCCGCCATGGAGCAGGAAAAGCCCGACAGCTTTCTGCTGGGCGAGGTGTGGGAGGACGGCAGCAACAAGATCGCCTACTCCCGCCGCCGCAAGTACCTGCTGGGTCGGGAGACCCACGGCCTGATGAACTATCCCCTGCGGACGGCGGCGCTGGACTATCTCCGGGGCGGCGACGCGGCGGCCTTCCGGGACGCCATGGAGGAGCAGCGGGAGAACTACCCCCCTGCCGCCTTCTACAGCGGTCTGAACATTCTGGGCACCCACGACACGCCCCGCATCCTGACGCTGCTGGGCGCGGATACGATTCCGGACAGCAAGGAGGCTCGCGCCGCCTATCACCTGTCGCCGGAAGCCCGGCGGCTGGCCGTCCGCCGTCTGACGCTGGCGGCCATGCTGCTGTATACCTTCCCTGGCTCCCCCACCCTCTACTACGGGGACGAGGCGGGCATGGAGGGCTTCGAGGATCCCATGAACCGGCAGGGCTTCCCCTGGGGACGGGAGGATCAGCGGCTGCTGGCGCTGTACCGGACGCTGGGCAAGCTGCGGAAGGAACGGGAGTCCCTGCAAGCGGGCGACCTCACCTATCTGACGGCGGAGGGCGGACTGCTGCTCTTCTGCCGGACAGCGGGCGGCGAACGCACCTATACGGCACTGAATACCGGCGACACGCCGCGGGACGTGACGCTGCCGTGGCCCAACGGCTTCGCTGCGGACGCTGTGACCTTGCAGCGGTTCTGGGTGCGGAACGGCATGCTGCGACTGACGCTGCCGCCTTGCGACGGCGTGATTTTGGTATAACGACTCTGTATGGGGGATGTTTCACGTGAAACATCCCCCTTTTTCATGTCCTCCCCTGTTTCACGTGAAACATTGGCGTCCCATTTTTGCAAAAATTGTCACGCGCCGTTGAAAAAAGTATTGAAACCTATCGCTTTTGTGGTATACTATTTCTATTATAGAGACAGAACTAGCGAAAGTACGAGGAGAACTACCGTGGCAAAAATCGTTGCGATCGTAAATCAGAAGGGCGGCGTGGGCAAGACCACCACCTGTGTGAATTTGGCCGCCGCCGTGGCCCAGACCGGCAAGCGGGTGCTGCTGTGCGACTTTGACCCCCAGGCCAACGCCACCAGCGGTATGGGCGTGGACAAAACCGTTTCCAACGGCGTGTATGACGTGATCATCAACGGCGTGGAGACGGAAAAGGCCATCGTTTCCACCCCCTACGGCGACGTGCTGCCCAGCAGCAAGGCACTGGCCGGCGCCGGCGTGGAGATGATTGCCCTGCCGGAGCGGCAGTTCCTGCTGAAGCAGGCGCTGCGGCAGGTGGCGGAGCGATATGATTTCATCTTCATCGACTGCCCGCCCTCGCTGGAGCTGCTGACGCTGAACGCGCTGTGCGCCGCCAATTCCCTGCTGGTGCCGGTACAGGGCGAGTATTTCGCGCTGGAGGGACTCAGCGACCTGATGAACACGGTGCGGCTGGTGCGCCGGGGCATGAACCCCGACTTGCAGATTGAGGGCGTGCTGCTGACTATGTTTGACGGCCGCACCAATCTCAGCATTCAGGTGGCGCAGGAGATCAAGCGCTTCTTCCCCGGCAAGGTCTACGCCACGGTGATCCCCCGCAATGTTCGTCTCAGCGAGGCGCCCAGCCACGGCAAGCCTATCTGCGGCTACGACCGCACCTGCCGGGGCGCAGAGGCCTACGCCGCGCTGGCCGATGAATTTTTGAAGAAAAACGCCTGACGGGCGGCATTCCGGAACGAAAGGAGAACGGGACATATGGCAAAAATGAAGGGTCTCGGCAAGGGTCTTGACGCCTTGCTGGGCGACGATTTTACCAATGAGCCGGAGGTCAAGAGCAGCCTTTTCCTCCCCATTTCCCAGGTGGAGAGCTGCGCCGCCCAGCCCCGGAAGCAGTTTGACCCCGACGCGCTGGCTGATCTGGCGGACTCCATCCGGCAGCACGGCATCATCCAGCCGCTGACGGTGCGGAAGCTGCAATCCGGCTACTATCAGATCATCGCCGGCGAGCGCCGCTGGCGCGCCGCACGAATGGCCGGTCTGACGCAGGTGCCCGCCGTGGTCATCGAGGCCGACGACCGCAAGGCCATGGAGCTGGCCATGATCGAAAACCTCCAGCGTGAGGATCTGAACCCCATGGAGGAAGCCGAGGGCTACCGCACGCTGATGGAGCAGTACGGTCTGACGCAGGAGGAAACCTCCCAGCGGGTGGGCAAGTCCCGCAGCGCCGTGGCCAACGCATTGCGGCTGCTGAACCTGTCGAAAGAGGTGCGGGTGCTGGTGGAGGAGGGCAAGCTGTCCGGCGGACATGCCCGCGCGCTGGTGCCGCTGACGGAGGAGCTGCAAAAAACCGCCGCCGCCCTTATCATCAAGGACGATCTGTCCGTCCGCCAGACGGAGCTGCTGGTGAAAAAGCTGACGGCAGAGAAGAAGGACGCGCCCGCCAAGGACGTGACCGCCGTGGATTACGCTGCCGAGGCCGCCCGTGAGCTGGGCGAACGGCTGGGCCGTCCCTGCAAGATCATCACCGGCAAGAAAAAAGGCCGCATTGAGCTGGAGTATTACGGCGTGGACGATCTGAACGCCCTGCTGGACGCGCTGCATCAGTTGAAAAAGTAAGTGTTTCACGTGAAACATGCCCTCTCCCCTGCCCCACACACAGGCGGATACCCCAAGGGCACTCGTTCCGCTGCGCTTCACAGCGCTCGTCGTCCGCCCCTACAAAATAGGATCACACATTATATATAAGAGGTAAGCATCATGCTTGATATCAAATTTGTCCGGGAAAATCCCGATATCGTCAAGGAAAACATCCGCAAGAAGTTCCAGAACGCCAAGCTGCCGCTGGTGGACGAGGCCATTGCGCTGGACGCCCAGCGCCGTCAGGCCATCGCCGACGGCGAGTCCCTGAAGGCCGAGCGCAACAAGCTGTCCAAGGCCAACGGCCCGCTGTTCGGCAAGCTGAAAAAGTGCACCGACGAGGCGGAAAAGGCCGCCATTCAGGCCCAGATCGACGCCAACAACGCCGCCGTCAAGGCCGACGCCGACCGTATGGCCACGCTGGAGGCTCAGAAGGAGCAGGCCGAGGCCGCCCTCAACAAGATCATGCTGGTGATCCCCCAGATCATCGACGAAAGCGTACCCATCGGCCCCGACGACAGCTGCAATGTGGAGGTGGAGCGCTTCGGCGAGCCAAAAACCCCGGATTTCGAGGTGCCCTACCACGCCGACATTATGGAGCGGTTTGACGGCATCGATCTGGACGCGGCAGGCCGTGTGTCCGGCAGCGGCTTCTACTATCTGCTGGGCGATATCGCCCGGCTGCATGAGGCGGTGCTGGCCTACGCCCGTGACTTCATGATCGACAAGGGCTTCACCTACTGTATCCCCCCCTTCATGATCCACGGCAATGTGGTGGAGGGCGTTATGAGCCAGACCGACATGGACGCCATGATGTACAAGATCGAGGGCGAGGATCTCTACCTGATCGGCACCAGCGAGCACTCCATGATCGGCAAGTTCATCGACCAGATTTTGCCCGAGGACAAGCTGCCCCAGACCCTGACCTCCTACTCCCCCTGCTTCCGCAAGGAGAAGGGCGCCCACGGCATCGAGGAGCGCGGCATCTACCGCATCCACCAGTTCGAGAAGCAGGAGATGATCGTGGTCTGCCGCCCCGAGGAGAGCGCCGACTGGTACGAGAAGCTGTGGCAGATGTCCGTGGAACTGTTCCGCAGCATGGAGATCCCTGTGCGCCAGCTGAACTGCTGCTCCGGCGATCTGGCTGACCTGAAGGTCAAGAGCTGCGATATCGAGGCTTGGAGCCCCCGCCAGCAGAAGTACTTCGAGGTCTGCTCCTGCTCCAATCTGGGTGACGCACAGGCACGCCGCCTGCGCATCCGCATCAAGGGCAAGGACGGCAAGACCTATCTGGCCCACACCCTGAACAACACCTGCGTGGCACCTCCGCGTATGCTGATCGCCTTCCTGGAGAACCACCTGCAGGCCGACGGCTCGGTCACCATCCCCAAGGTCCTGCAGCCCTACATGGGCGGCCTGGAGGTCATGGTCCCGACCCACAAGAAGGGCTGAGAGCTGACCACACGGTTTTCCACAGCAATGCAATAAGATGTTGAAAACACCCCGCTTTACCGTTTGCTGACGCAGACGATCGAGCGGGGTGTTTGTTGTTGATGGGGGACGATTTCTTCACGGCAGTCTCGCCTCGTAGACATTCCTAGTACGCTGGGACCCGCGGGCTAAGCAACAGCCTACAGGGCTGATTGCTTACGGTGCTTCGCACCGCCGCCCTGTTCGATTCCCGTGCGGGCAAAAAATAAAAGCGTTCAAGCCTTTGCTTGAACGCTTTTATGACCCGTACGGGAATCGAACCCATGTTACAGCCGTGAAAGGGCCGTGTCTTAACCGCTTGACCAACGGGCCTTACAAATACAGAGCTTCGCTAAAACCTCCGACTTTCATCGTCCACTACTGCGGACGACCGTCCCCCTTATCTTAGCGAAACTCTGTAACGTGGTAGCGGTAACTGGATTTGAACCGGTGACACTTCGGGTATGAACCGAATGCTCTAGCCAACTGAGCTATGCCGCCATATTTTGTTTGCGCACTTGAACGGTGCTTTATTATTATATCCAGAACTCGCCTGTTTGTCAACAATTATTTCTAAAAAAATCAAATTTTTTTCAGATCTCCGGTACAGCCCGAAAAAACGAGCGGCTGCACTGCCGCAGCCGCTCGAACATGGGGCTTTTTCCGTGCCGTCACTCCCGGTACTTTTCCATCATCTCTTTGAACAGGATGGCCGGGGACGGCGGAGTGTAGGTGATGGCGTTGGCACCGGCGGCGATGGTGGCCGAGATGCTCTCGCCGGTCTTGCCGCCGCTGGCGATGATGGGGACATCCGGGAACGCATCGCGGATCTTTTTCACGATGCGGGGCGTGTCGGTGCTGCAAGCCACATTCAGGATGGACGCACCGGATTCGAGGCGGGCACGGATGTCGGTGTCCGCCTTGGTCACGGTGATGATGACCGGGATGTCCACGACCCGCGAGACGGCCAGCAGATTCAGGTCGGAAATGGGGGAGTTGAGCACGACACCCATGGCACCCTGGCTCTCGACGTCGCGGGCCAGGTTCAAGGTGCGCACACCGTGGGTGGTGCCGCCGCCCACGCCGCAGAACACCGGGATGTAAGAGGCCTTGATGATGGCGTCACTGATGGCCTGTTGAGGCGTGAACGGATAGACGGCGAAGACGGCGTCGGCATCGCAGTTGCGGATGATGGCGAGGTCGGTGGTGAAGACGAAGCTCTTCAGCCGCCGCCCGTTGATGACGATGCCGCTGGCCTGATAGACCTCCTGCGGCATTTTCAGGATGTTGTGGCGCAGGCGGCTCTCGACATTGGGGGATGCTTTCTTTTCAGCTGCCATAGGGGGATACCTCCAGATGATTCCGGTGTGATTCAAATTTGAATCAAATTATAAGAAAGAAGGCCCCGGAATGCAATGAACTGCCCGTAAACTTTATGAAAACAAAGATCACCCTCTCCGGGCAAATTCCAGAATGTCCATCGGCACGGCGGCTAGCGCATCGGCACCGGCTGCGGTAAGCTCCGCTTCGCCCCGGAAGCCCCAGAGCGCGCCCATGGCGGGCAGACCGGCGTTGTGGCCGGTCAGGATATCCACATCGCTGTCGCCCACGAAAAGGGTGCTGGCGGCCTCTGCACCGAGGTCCTGCATCAGGGTATAGACGCCGGTGGGGTCGGGCTTGGTGGGCACATTCGGGCGGCTGCCCCGGACAAGCTCGAACCGACCGGTGCCGAAGTAGTGTGCGATGATCTTCCCGCAGAGCGGGTCTGCCTTGTTGGAAAAGACGGCGGTCTGGATGCCTTCGGCCTTCAGGGCGTCCAGAAGCTCCGGGATGCCGGGATAGGGAGCCGTCTTGTCTTCCTTGTGGGCATCGTACCGGGCCGTGAACTCGGCCAGCGTCGCGGCCAGCCGTTCGGGCGACCGGGCATCGGCGGGCGAAAAGCGCTCCACCAGCTTCGGGATGCCGTTGCCGACCATGTGCTTGAACTGCTCCACCGTAAAGGTGGGCCAGCCGTGCTGAGCGCAGACCCAGTTGCCTGCATCGGCCAGGTCGTCGATGGTGTTCAGAAGGGTACCGTCCAGATCAAAAAGGATTGTTTTTATCATAAGATTCGACTTCTTTCCAAAAATTCAAAACATTTCTGTGCGTCCCGCCACGGGATGCTGCGCACCGTCAGCCGGACAAAGCCGGGGAAGGCGACGGTCAGATTGGTGCGGTCTGCATCGACGGCCCAGGGCGACTGCCGGGCCGTCAGGCAGATATCCGGATGGAAGACGCAGATGCTGTGCAGATAGATGCCCCGCTGCCGCCGCAGGGTCAGACGCCCCTCCCGCAGCCAGACCCCCTCCCGCCGGTAGCCCATCGCGCCGCCCGCCAGCCCCGCCGCAAAGAAAAGGGTGGGGAACAGCAGGGTCACGGTCAGGCCGGGCAGGGTGGAGCGGGAGATGAGGGTGAGCAGGGCGCAGAGGGCAAAGGGTGCTCCGGCGGGAGCAAAAAAGATGAGACTGCGCTGTTCTGTCCGGGCCAGAAGGTCCGGCGGCATCCGAAATTCGGGCAGAAGCTCCCGGAAGAGCGCTTCCTCCCCGGAACGGTAAACGAAGAGCGGCAGCTCCGGGGAGCAGCTGCCCGCCGTCACGAAGACCGGCCAGCGCCGCATCAGCCGGGCAAAGGGGGAAAGGCGGACATCGGCAAAGCTGATCTGGTCGCTCTTCACCCGGCACTCGAACCGGTCCAGCCAGCCGCCGCGGCTGCCGATCTGGGTGCTGGTGTGCCAGACCTCGTAGTGCACCGTCTGCACAAAGCTGCGCAGCAGGCTCAGCCCCAGCAGAAAGCCGGAGAAGGCCAGCAGCCAGGCCGCACCGGCGGGCAGCCACCGCGCCGCCAGCCCGGCCAGAAAGTTGATCTGCGCAAAGGCCAGCTCATAGCGGTCCGGGCCCTGCTGTGTCTGCCGGATGGCCAGCAGGAAGAGCGCCAGCGTGGAAAGGCTGTTGGCCCCCAGCAGCCCCAGCGCCGCCCGCTCGCCGCCTTTGGGCCGGTGCAGGCTGGGGGCCTCGATGGGGAGCAGCTGGTCGGCCAGATGCTGCGCATCGGCCCGGCGGAGGCAGAGGGTCAGGGTGCGCTGTTTCGGCTCGCCCACGGGATAGAGCGTCACCCGGCTGGCCCCGGCCAGCCGGTAATAAAACGGCCGCTCGATGGTCAGGGCTGCCAGCGAAGCGCCCCGCACCGTCCGGTCGAACCGGAACAGGAGCTTCCAGTGGAGGCAGAAGGTGCCGCTTTCATCCAAAGACCAGCTGCTCGCGTGGAGGATGACCCAGCTCAGCGCACAGACCAGCAGAAAGAGGATGAGATCCTGCCGGAGCGCTGCCCGCAGCGCCGCCCAGTTGCGCTCAAACAGCACGCGGAGGAGCGGCACCAGATAGAGCACCAGTGTTTTGCGGAGGACCCGCAGGGCGGCAAAGGGGTGCAGACGATGTTCGGTCATGGGGCGTCCTCCGCAAGGGCACAGGCCAGCGCCGCCGCCTGCGCGGCGGGCACGGCGGGCACCAGCACCCGTGCGCCGGGAGTCGAGATGACCAGCACCGTGGCTCCGGCCAGCCGCAGCAGGGGCGAGCGGAACTGCTGGACGCCGGTCACGGCCCGGCGGGGCACCACCCCCCGCACCGGAAAGACGATACCGGCATAGATGGTCAGGGTGTGTTCCCCCAGCACGGCAGCATAGCTGCAGGCCCGCGCCCGCAGCAGGGCTGTGAGCATGGCCCAGAGCAGGCAGAAGACCGCCCCGGCGGGGATGCTCTGCCAGAAGGCGAACGGCGCAAGGAACAGCCCAGCGGCTGCTGCCCAGATGCAGAGCACTGCCCGGCCCTTGGGCGGGATGACCAGCGCCGTGCGGCGCAGCTCCCGCTCGGTCATTTGCCGCCGCTGAGCCCCCACGCCTCGGTCAGCAGGTGGAGGGTGTCATCCTGCGTCAGGAGCAGGATGCGGTCCCACGGCAGCAGGATGGTGTTGCCGTGGGGGATGATGAGCTCGGTGTCGCGGGTGATGCTGACCAGGATGGTATCGCCGGGGATGGGGATGTCCATGATGGACTTGCCCGCGTAGAGGAAGTTCTCCGGCAGCAGGATCTCGTTCAGGCTGGCCGTGCCGCCGCCCAGTGAGAGCAGCTGGCGGATGGTGTCGGTCTCAATCTCCCGCTCCAGGATGTGGCTCAGGTTGTCGGTGCCGCAGACCACGGTGTCCA
>OIZI01000428.1_pt1 | contig 22101 bp, 9 predicted proteins | sample 1588441 | NCBI WGS metagenome assembly OIZI01 (sample SAMN03283284) | human gut metagenome | biome: human-associated habitat; material: feces | host: Homo sapiens | place: Peru | collected 2012 | reverse complement strand
GTATTCTATTACACGACTGCCGCTCCACTTTTCGGAGCCTTCCTCAATCGTGTAGTCGTCGCACCAGTGCCAGGTGATAACATCGCCCTTCTGGAGTTCATAGGCGTTCAGGCCGACATTGGGGTGCTTGCCGTTCACCACATACATCCAGCCGGAATTATCCCTCTTGTCATCCTTATGGCTCAACTTAACATTATCCGGGGTGGTAATGGAGGAAATATAGCCCTGCTCCAGGCCCACATAGGTATAACCCTTCTCATCCAGCACCTGCTTGAACACATCGCCCACGGTCGAGCCGCCCTTTACTGTGACCTCTGTTTCCTCGACCCACACAAGCATCGTTTTATGATTGAAGCGGTAGCTGTGAATATCGGAATCGTCGGTGATGGTGTGGTGGCTGTCGCCCAGCAGCGTGAACGTGACGGTAATATCGTCCTTAGGCGCTTCATACGGCGTCGCGGTGATCTTGCCGTCGATTCTGGCCGTAGCCTCTGCATCGTTCAGCTTAATCAGCACGTCAGCAGTGAATTTGCCGCCAGTGCCGGGCGTATCTTCCGTACCGGCCACGGCCGCGCGGAAGTTGTAGATACGGTCAATGGTATAAGTCGGCCCCTTGACGCGTACCTGAGCCAGAAGTGTTTCAATATACGTCCGGACTTCTTCCTGCGTGTTGACGACCTTCATGGAAACGATCTGCGTACCAAACGCTTCGATTTCCAGCTTCGCGGACGCGACAAGCTGTGCGTCGTCCGAAACCCCGCCGCTCTCACCGAACGCATCGCGCATATCGTAGAGCCGGTTCGCACCGGTCTTAAAGCGGTTGTAGGCTACCAGCGCATACGCGGACTGCTCGGTTGCCATCTGGTCGTCCAGACCGTTGGACGCATGGCGGAACATGGAGGTATCCGCATTGTAGAAGTGCAGGAGCGCTTCAATGGGATTGCCATAGGTTTTTGTCCAACTGGTCGGGTCGATTCCCAGCGCGGTCAATGCGACAATGACCTGCGCCGTGCTCTCGGCGTTGTAGGTGCCGTAGCTGGAGAAGCCGCCCGTGGCCTTCTGCATCCCTTGCAAAACGTCCAGCGCCTTATCCACGGCGTTCCTGACGCTGGTGTTGTCGTTCTTCAGATAGTAGGGAGCGAGGGCCTGAATGACCATTGCGGTCATATCCACGTCAGCCGTCGCGCTCCTGTCGTCGCCGTAGACCCAGCCGCCCTTATAGCAGGCGCTGTTCAGGAGGAAGTTGACGTACTTGGTGCGCAGCGCCGTGTTGCTCTCGTCATACGGCTTGGAATCCAGTGCGATCAGCGCATAGGCGACCGCGTTGATGCCCTGCGTTGTGACTGCATCATAATCGCGCAGGACGGACAGTACGCTTTCCGGTGCCTCGACGCCCAGCGCGGTCATAGCCAGCGTGACGCGGGCGTAGTCGGTCGGCTGCGTTAGCTTCGTGCTCCCGTTCCGCAGCGCAGAGGCCAGGTTGCCGAGATACTTTGCAGCAGCCCCCTCCGTATCCTTGCCGGTGATGATGTTGCCGCGGGCCAGCGCCAGCGCCAGCCACGCGCCATTGGTACTGCCGATGCCGACATTTGTTGTGCCGTTCAGCTTCGTCAGCACAGCGGCAAGCGCGTTGCTATATTCAACGCCGGAGGATTCTTTCAGCTTTTCAAAGGCCGCTTTTGCGTCAAGAAGGGCCTGATAATTGTAGACCTTTTCTTTTTCTTCATCGCTCAGCGCGTCATATGCTTTGAGCGCAGCATCGATAGCGTCGCCGCTGTCGGGCGATACCGTGCCGATGGCGTTAATCTGCTGAATGACAAGCTCTGCCGGGCTTACTTCGCGGAACTGACCGTAGCGCTTGAAGTCGATCTCGCCGCTAAACGCATTTTCCAATTCCTCGCCGCTGGATTCGTAGCTTACGCCCCTTGCGGCCATGTCCTTTTCCAGCGCGTCGTCGCCGCCATTGTTCTTGTAATGGAAACGGAGAATAGCCAGCGCCCAGCTGCGCGCAACGTTCGGGTTGCCCCACGCCATCACGTCACCGTCATACGGATAGTAGTTGCTGACGCCCCACTCGGAGAACTTTCCGTTGTAGTACCAGAAACCGTAGGACGCACCGACGCCATTTTCGCCGGAGCGAATCATCATTCTGCCGGTATCGTTTTCACCGCCAGCAGTCACGCTGTTGACAAACATACCGAACTGCGAGGACGTGCAGGTATACGTCCAGTTGCCGGGATATTCGGCTTCCAGCGCGGCGCACATGGCGTCGCTGGCAGAGGTGCCGGTTTTGTTGATGTTGTCGCCATCGTTGGGGATGGCGGTCAGAGTCGGCTTCCAATGCGTACCGGCTTCTTCATTGTTGGCGAAGCTCCACGATACGGCGTTGCAGCCGTCGCCCTTGGCCGCAGCATCCAACGCAGCCTTGGCCTGCACCAGCGCGGCTTCGGGATCATCAGATGCCGCAATCACCAGCGATTGTTCCCGATAGACCTTGCGCAGCTCATAGCGGAAGTTACTGTACTGGCAGTAGAGTTTGTAGCCGTTGGTTTCCTTTTCTTCCTCGGTATAAGCCTCAGTTCCCAGCTTGTCCAGACCGTAGGTGTCCGTGTAATACTGTGTAAATTGCTTGACTGCGGGTACGTCGCTGGACATTTGCACATCCGATGTAATGGTCACGGTTTGATTGTAAGCAGTTATCTCTGTTGTAATCTGTTTCAACTCTGGGCATTTCATAATGACAGCATGACCTACGCCCACCACATTACCGGCAAATACATGATAGTCGGCATGACTTTGATCCTGCGGCACGAGAAGCCCACGGATTGTTTCTACAGCAGTTGGATCATCAATATCAAATAGTAAAGCATCATCGTCTGCTTTTTCGCCATTATAAATTTTAAAAGATAGGCGTTCTGCCTCTGCAAGTCCGCTGCCCGTTGGAATTCTAAGATAGCCTTTGATATTCAGTATGTAGCAAAATTTTGCTGCTGAATTTTCTACCAGCGGGCTTGTGCGGTATCCAAAATAATCCATTGTAACATCTGGATCCGATGATGGAGCAAATAGCGCATAGTTCGGGAAAGAAGCATCCACTGGCATATAATGTACCAGATTCAACTCCATGGTCGCCGGAGCAAAATTCAACGTAATATCGGTGTCTTTCTCAATCGCCAGTTCATAATAATTACAGTAGCGGGATTTTTCGCTTTCTTCGTCCGACTCAGGCTTTCCTAAATAGATATAGTTGCTGGTTTTTAGTTCAACTGGAATTTTTTTCCCATCCATGGTATAGGATAGCCACTGAAAGCCGTCGTTCGGCCGAACATACAACCCATATAGGCTAGTGTCCGCCTGATCCTTGATCCATCTGGTTTCATAAATAGTTCCGTTATAGTCTGCTGGTGTAGCCGTTAACTTAAACTTTGCAGATTCTTCACGGTTAAAAATAAATCGGATGGTGATGTTTTTAATTTTCATCGCATCCGTCATAGCCGAATTTTTGTTATTAAAATATAGGTAGATTTTATGTGGCGTATCGGTATTTGCTGCTTGCTTAATAGTTATATTGGAGAATACGCCACTGTCGGCTAGCTTTTCCTCTTTTGTGGGGATTCCAGATTCATCATCGAACAGTCTCTGCACACTTTGACCGTCAATCGAAACCTCAACGCCACGGAGTTTTTCTAGATAGGTCACATCGTTTACGCGGAACTGCATTTTATCTGTAGTTTTTTTTACTACAGGAATGGGAGTATCCAGTGAGAGTGTTCCCTTGGTCGTAGCAAACCCATCTACATAGAACTGTGTCTTCCCGATTTTTTCTTTTCCAGCGTCACTATCTGCCGTTATAGTAAGCGTATACGACGCATCTCCGTCTGCTGCGTATACAGATATTGGAAAATTTGAAATACACAATAACAAGGCTAGAATCAAAGCAAGCACACGGAAGGACTTTTTCATGGCGGTGTCCTCCTCTCAATTCGCCTAAAAATGGCAAACAAAAAGAACCGCCGCTTTCGCAGCGGTTCTGGTTTGCGAAACTATTATCCCGTGAAAAGGGGCTTTACGCCCCTTTTCACAAGCCGTTCCGTGCGTTACTTCATTACGAATACAATATTGTTATCGTTGCCGAAAGTCATGTAGCCGTTGTCGGAAACTGCGAAGCCCTGCAAGGTATACGTTCCGGAGTTAGTCTGCCATCCGCCAGAAACGGCACCATCACTAACATTGAACGCAACGCAGCGAGCCTGACCGGCAGCACCATTTGTTGTGAAGTAGACATAATCCACTTCATCGCCCTCATCATAGAAAACAACGGGTGAGGACTGCACTGCACCATTGCTGGTTGCAGACCACAGCGTTTTAACGTTAGAACTACTGTTTGCAAAATTGTCAATGTGAATCGCTTTCAGCGCACCCTTATAAGCACCGAAACCATCATCCCAGTTGATATTATAGCCGCCGACATAAACATAACCGCTGGGAGAAACAACCGGCGTCGAAGATGCGTTCCGCACGAGCGGATCAGTAGTGGTTCCCAGCACTGCGTACTTGGTGTCATCCTTATTCAAATTGGACGGCACCTTCCAGAGAACTGCATCCTTGGTGGTGAAATACAGGTAGCCATTGTCATAGCAGATGCTGGAGCGAACAGCACCCACATCGGATTTTTTGAGATGCAGGTCGAGATCGCCGCCAACGTTGGACGATGTGCTGCCAAAGTTGTCACCGATAGGACGGCTGTAAATATGACCGTTCTCCGCGCCGAACACGACATTGCCGCCGACTACCGCAGCGCCTGCCCAGTAGAAGCCCGTGTTGCTGCTGTCGGCAGGAACGAACTTTTTGAGGGTGGTTTCGGGGGTGCTGGTGAAGCGGTACTGATAGTAGGCGCGTTCGCCGTCATAGATGCCGAAGTAGAGGTACTTGTGGCCGTTGTAGGTCACACCGGTGATGGGCGTGTTGATCTGGCCTGCGCCCTCGACATAGCTGCCGTCCGTAATCTGCGCGGGCTGACCGTAGGGAGTCGATGCGTAGCTGAACGCTCTCATGTAGAACAGACGCCAGTACGGGGTCACAGCGCGCAGCGGCAGTGTGTCGGCGTTGCAGTTCGTGTTCGAGTTAAGCGTGATCGTGACCTGATAGTTGCCGGCGGGAATGCTCGTGTTGCTGTTGTTATACAGGCAGAACTCGTAGCCAGCGTAGGCGACGTTGTTACCAAAGTAATAGCTGGTGCCGGTCGTAGTGTTGCGGAACTGCACGTTGCCGCTCAGAGATTTGCCGTTCGGCACCTTCAGGCCCGTTCCGATGTAGGTCAGGAGCGTATCGCCATCGACGGTAACGTCCGAAATAATGACCGTGCCGGTCACATTGGCCGTCAGGGACAGCTTGCCGGTAGTGGTGTTGTAGCTGGCGCCGCCTCTGGTCGTGACAGTCTTGCCCTCGAAAATGTTCTTGGTGTAGGTGACAGGGATGTAGAGGTACTGTCTGCCATCATCGTAGTAGGGCGTGCCGAGCTGCTGGATGTTGTCGGTTTCCATTTCATCCTGCGCTGCATCGGCAAGCAGCTTAATGCTCCATACTTCTTCGGGGGTGTCGCTCAGCGAAACCGCAGAAACGCGGATACCGCCATTTTCTTCGTCGGCGGGGCCGCCGTAGTAGACGACATAAGCGGTGTCGTCAACGACAACCGGGCTTGCGTCAACGCCGGGCAGGCCGCTGTTGGGTGTCCAGCTGTCTGCATGGGTCAGTGTAACGCCTTCCAGCAGGCTGGGGGTGGATGTGGGGACTCCAGCAGAAGAAATCAGACCGCTGTGGGCGGCGTCCTTCTGGAACTGGTTCCATGCGGCAAAGGCCGTGACACTCAGAGAGAATACCATGACCACCGCAAGGAGCAGCGCAAGTAATTTCTTGTTTGTCTTCATGCTTTTGAATCCTTTCTTTCTCATTTTTTGCAGAATTTGCGTCCCTATCTTTTGGCAGCCGGGAGACTGGCTGCATTTTGTTTTTGGGGGATATCACCCTTCTTTCTGTTCATGCGGTATTGTTGATCCGAAATCGGAGCATCCGCTCCGTAAGTGCGGGGAAATATGTTCACTGCTTTCGCCGGTAACAACAGCTTCTGCGTTTCCTTTCGCTCCCGGGCCGCACATTCCCGCACGGACCGGGATGTCAGAAAGGAACACAAAAGAAAGGACAACTGATTGGGCGGCGTTCCGGCCTGCGCGTTCCCAGAACGCAGGCCAGATCACCGTATAGTGGGCTAAAAAATGCCGGTCTCTTCCCGAACCGACGCACATTGCTTTGAAAACAAAATGCGCCGACTTCAAGATGAAATCAGCGGCGTTCATGGGCCTTCTTACCCCATGCAACCGGAAAACGCTCACCGCTGCAAAATACACTATCGCAGTTTTCACCGCGAGTAATACAGTTCTTCTGACTTGCGTTATGGGGTGATAAAACTCCTGCGCCCACATCCTACCTTCTCACAGATTTTCTCTGCAATGGCTGGCTTTCGCCCCGGCGAAAAATCGCTTTGGTGTGGCCTCACGCGCACAGCACCGTTTCGTGTCGGCCTTCCGGCCTTCTTCCTGTACCTATCCTGCCTGAACATCAGGCTTTGCGGAATCGGTATGTATTACGGTATCGAAGTATTCAAATGTAAATGGCCCAGATGCTATTCTGCTCTGGGGAATGACCTGCGCTGATCCGGGCAAGCTAACGCTGTCAGAACCCGGTGTACGCGTCGTAAAGCATCATTGCATTTACGACACACGGTCAATTCTTATTTCTCGACTTTATTATACAGCTTCCGCACAAAAAGTCAATGGTTCTGACGGATTCGTAAACAAAAACTCCACGGGGAAATTCAAAATTGGCGCTTTACTCTGCTCCGCACCCGGCCGCAGGCGGTTCGCCTGCCGGGATGCTTTGTGGAAAAGAGCCTTATCGCCGTCAAAATTTCAGTCAGAAACAGGAGGAACAGCATGGCAAAACGAGGAATCAATATTTATAAACGCAAGGATGGCCGTTGGGAGGGACGATATATTCAGGGCCGGAAAGCTTCCGGATGCGCAAAGTACGGATATGTGTATGGCCACAGCTATACAGAGTGCCGCGAAAAGCTGAAAGCTGCGGAGGTGCAGAAAAAATCGTTGCCGAAATGTAAATGTACGCTGACGGTCAAAGAGCTTTTTTCTCGGCTGCTCCAGAAGCGGGCCGGTGATGTAAAGGAATCGACCCTTGCCAGATACCGCTTCCTAATCGAGCGGCACATTCTTCCGGCCCTGGGAGAACTGACCGTCAATAAGCTGACGGCGGAAAGGCTTCAAAGCTTTCTGAATGAGAAACGGGCCAACGGGGCGCTGCGCGGCGGCGGGCTGTCTGCGAAAAGCGTCAGGGACATCTGTGTCCTGGTCAGATCTGCTCTGCGGCTGGCTGCGGAGATTTTTCCCTCCGTGGAGGCCGTGCCCCATGTAAAGCTCCCGCCTTACCGGCAGCGCAAAATTCAGGTGTTATCCGAAGGAGAGATACAGCGGATCGCGGCGTATGCCCTTGCGTCGCCCACGCCGGAAAATATCGGGATACTCCTGTGCCTGAATACCGGTCTGCGGCTGGGCGAATTGTGTGCGCTGCGATGGTCAGATATAGACTTTTTCTCCGGCACCGTCCGGGTGGAGCGCACGGTACAGCGGGTCAATTTTGGCGGGAAAACGCGCCTTTTGATTCAACCGCCCAAAAGCGAAAGCTCTATCCGTTCCGTACCCATTCCCGCCGATATGCTGGCACTTTTGAAGAAAAGGGCAGCCAGCGCCGCGCCGGATGCGTATATCCTGACAGGCTGTGCAGATAAGCCTATGGAGCCGCGCACCTGTCAGCGCGGGTTTCATGCGCTGCTGCGGAATTGCGGCGTAAAAGACCGCAATTTTCACACCATCCGGCACACCTACGCTTCACGCTGTATTGAGCGCGGCGTAGACATTAAGAGCCTTTCGGAAATGCTGGGCCATGCGGACATTCAAACGACGCTGCGGCTTTATGTCCATTCCTCGATGGAACACAAGCAGAGGGCTGTCCAGAAGATCAGCTTCCTGCCCGCCATTGCATGAAGCTTTTGCGCCGTCAGCTTTTTCCGTCAGCCGAACACGGCAGCGCAGGGAAACTCCGGCTTTTTTGCATATGTGTCGTAAATGCAATGATGCTTTACGACACGCTTTTTATTTTACCGCTGGAGCAAGAGGAAACGGGGAACGCTTTTGCAAGCAATGGAAAGGGATATCCTTTCCGCTTGTTGGGGCGGCCCCCAAACCCCCGGACTGGCGAAAAAACGCCGTCCGAACGCCATGCCGGAAGCATGGCGGCTGTGCGGTCAGCAGTCCGCAGACAAGTGAAAAAATGCCGGAACCTTATCAGGAACGGTATATCCCGAATAAGGCCCCGGCATCTGTATGGATGTGCAGGAAAACGGCATTACCGATCCTGCCACCGCCGTTTCTCCTGATCCTGGGTCGGGTGGATTCGCAGCAGCGCGTCAACATTGACTTTCACGTTTTGTAATTCCTGGTTCTCGCGGCGCAGACGGCGGTAGTCATCATAAGCCGCTTTCTTTTTCTCCAGCAGCGCAGCGTACTCGGCCTGCAAGGTCTTGACGCTGGGCAGCTTCTTTGCGTCCAATTCATCAAAGGCCCGTTTGGCCGCTTCATGGAGTAAAAGGTCTGTTTCATGGTCAGCCCGGAACGCGGCCTTTTCTCTCGGCGGCGTTTTGCGGTAAGCAAGGTAAATATCGCGCGTTTTGGCATAGTGGACAATATGGGTACGCAGCTCTGCGATCTCTTCCATGCGATGCTCATACTGCCGGATGGATGCGGATACCGCGTCAAGCTGTTGTGCGGCATCCGAAGCGCGGGCCGCCAGCAGTTCGTACCCGGTAATGCCATGCTCTGTCAGATAATTCAGTGTCCGGGACGCCTCCTTCAAATTGTGGATTTTCAGCCAGCGTTCATAGCCCGGCCCCCGGCCCTGCAACCGGCTTTGAATGTCCAGCAGCAGATTGACCCGCCCGTCTTTCCGTGCCTGGGGAGCCGACCGGCGCGGGCGCTTCCAAGGCTGTCCAATGCGGCGCAGCAGCGCGTCCTTTTCATAGTCAGCCCCCAGCGTTTTGGCGCGGGTGAAACGCTGCTGCCCCTCACCGGCCAGACGAAAGCTGAGTGCATTTCGGGTGGTGTTGATCTCATATCCTTCCCGGCGCATGGCAGCTAAAAAATCATCATAGCTGCCTGCCGTAGGCAGCACCCGGTCTATGGTCTGGCGCAGGTGCTCCTTCCAGCTGATACCACGCCGCTTGCTGGCCCATTCCGCATAGTGCTGGCCCTTTTCCTTGGGCTTTTCTATGACGGACAGGCCGTGCTCCCGGCACAGCTTATCGTTGATGGCGCGGATGGTCTGGAAGCTGTTTTTATAGTTGTTGAACTTGTGTGCACAGTCCAGCGCGGTACTGTTGAACTCAATGTGTGAATGAATGTGGTGCCGATCCACATGGGTGGCCACGATAAACTGATGCTGTCCGCCTGTAAACTCCAACGCCAGCTGATACCCCAGCCGGTTGGCTTCCTCCGGCGTGACCTCGCCGGGTTTGAACGACTGGATGATGAGATAGGAGATCACATTCTTCTCCGGAGTGCGTTTGCGCCCGGTGGTGGAGGTATAGATCTGCTTGCTGACCGTAAACTCCTGCCATGCCGTATCCGGCTGACACTGGTACGCGGACACCAGCAGGCCGTCCTTTGTTTTCTCCGGATTCTTGTCATAGTCCAGCCGCTCCCGCAGCACGGCGGCAATGCTGCGGCCCTCACTGGCATGACGGGTTTTAATTTTGGATATTGCCATATCCATTCTCCTATTGTATAATAATTTGAGAAAGATGTAACTACAAAGGAATCCCTCTCCGGCGTGTTAGGGATATTACAAAGTATTCAAAGAAAAGAGGCTCAGGATGAGCCTCTTTTTGCTGTGCATTTTATGCGGCTTTCGTACATAGAATAATGCTACAAAGTAGCGCCGCATCGGATATGCAGCGTTGTAGCAGGACGGGAGATGCCCCACGCATCTCCCGTCCTGTTTTATCTGACACCTATTAAAATGTAAGCCAGTCACGAATGGTTTCGATTTGATCCGTCAGCCAGCTTGCCGCCAGGGGCAGGCCGTAGGGGCTGACCAGCCATGCCAGCACCAAAAGCCCCAGAAAGTCTCGCGTCTCACCGCAGAAAAGCAATACCAGTCCCAGAAGGAACAGCACCATTGCTGCGATACTCAATACCATGCCGGAAAACAGGCAGAAGAAGCGGCAGAACGCTACCAGCAGCGTCAGAAACAACGTCAGGGGGAACAGCAATACTTTCAGCAGGATTCTCATTTTCACGGCCTCCTTCTTGATTTGTCTGTACGCATATTCTATCACACTAAAGCGATAAAGTAAAGGCTGATTTACAAATCTTCCAGCTTTTCCAGCAGGCGGCTGACCTGTGACCAAAGCTGGCCGTAGCGTTCCTGCAAATCTGCTACATCCTCGGCATAAAGATTGCCGGTGCTGTTGACCCGTTTTGCAATCTGGTTGAGGTTATTGGAACAGATACGAAGCAGGGATACAAGGGCCTTGAAATCGGTCATATCCACCCGGACAGCATAGCCGTCCACAGCCATCTTCCGCAGATAAGCCCGCTGGTTCCGGATGCCCAGCCGCGCCATTTTTTCCGTGATGATCTGCTTTTCCTCCGGAGATACCTTGAAGTAGAGAGGGATCGTGCGCCCACCCTTCATCAAATTGCCACCTCCCGGTCATATCTGCCCTGCGGCGCATTGTTCACCGCTGCCGCTTCTGCTTCCAGGCGTTTCAGCATCCCACGGATAGACGGCTTTTCCTCTGCCTGCTCAGGCTGGGGCCGCTCACGGCCTGTGCCGCCTTTGTCCATGTTCAGAGCCAGACGCAGCACATTCAGCCGCTGGGTCTTTGCCGTCAGTTCCTGCTCCTGTGCGAAGGGACGATGGACTTCTTCCTTTGCCTCCTGCTGTTGGGAGGTCAGATTCTCCAGAATCGCACGGTGCTTTTCCAGATTGCCGCTGACCTCATCCAGCACATGATCCATGCGGGAGAAGTTTCCTACCGCATCGCCGCCAAGCTCCACGTCATGGGAAAGGGCCTGCCGAAGGGTCAACTGGAATTTCTGATTCTGGGTGTTGGCCCAGAGGGTCAGGGGAAAGCCGCGATATTCGCCCAATTCGATACGCTCAGACACGTCTTTCATGCCGGTGCAGGCATCCAGAATGGCTTGCCCCGCAGCCTTGCGCTCTGTGTAGGCCTGGCCCAGAATGATAACGGAAAATGTGTCTTTATTTAGGGGCGTGTGGGCCTGCAAGTGTCCAGCGTCCTTTTCCAGTGCGGCGATCAACTCCTTTTCCCGAAGAATGGCTTGCGGGAAATATTTCAACAGCTTATCTTCCAGTGCATACCGCTGGCTTTCGTGGTTGGCCTTGACCAGCTTCAGCTTTGTCACCTGTGCATCGAGTTCCGTGTACTCAATAATGCGCGGGTCACCGGATGCCAGTGCCTTTACCTCAGCGTAGGACAGGGCCGCAGCGTCGATATCTTCGCAGGTGCGGGAGGGGTTCTTGCCGCTCGTCAGCTGGCCAATGAATTTCTGCTTGTTCTCCAATACGCTCCAGTTATAAGCGTCAAAGGTGCCCTCGGTGACATACTTGAAAATCTTCACCTTTTTGAAATCATTGCCGCGCCGCAGGATACGACCCTCCCGCTGCTCAATGTCGGCAGGCCGCCAGGGACAATCGACGTGGTGGAGTGCCGCCAAACGTTTTTGGCAGTTTGTGCCTGCCCCCATTTTTGCGGTAGAGCCAAGGAGAACGCGTACCTGACCCTTTCGGACATTTGCGAACAATTCTGCTTTCTGATTTTCGGTTTTGGCCTCGTGTATGAACGCGATCTCCTTTTCTGGTACGCCCATAGTGACCAGCTTTGCACGGATATCCTCATAGACATTCTGGAACGGGGCCATTTCGTATGTACCGTCCTCCTTCTGCGTCATCTCGACCGGACGCGCATTTCCGGGTGTAGACAGGTCGCAGAAAATCATTTGTGCGCCTTTCTGCTCCGTCGTGTCCTGCCACACCTGATACACATTCTGAACGCACACATTGACCTTGCTTTCCGGGTCATCCGGCAAGTCCGGATCGGACAGCCGCTGATCCAGCGCCAGCTTTCGGCCATCCGACGTGACCTTGAGCATATTGTCCTCGCGCGGTTCCACCATTCTGCGGCGGATCAGCTCGGCCCGTTCGCCCAGGTCAGCCACCATGTCCTGCTGATAGGCGCTGGGCTTTGTCACCACCGTGATGCTCTCATGCTCAGGCACCGGCAGCTTCAGCATATCCGCTGTCTGAATGTCTGCGGCCTCCCGCCACATCGCCATCAGTTCCGGCAGATTAAAAAATCTGGCAAATCGTGTGCGGGAACGGAAGCCGGTGCCCTCCGGGGCAAGCTCCATGGCCGTCACCGTTTCACCGAAGGAAGCCGCCCAACTGTCAAAATGCACCAGCCCGGCTTCCTCCAGCGTCTGATATTGCAGATACCGCATCATCGTATACAGTTCCGTCATGGAGTTCGATACCGGAGTTCCCGTGGCAAATACCACGCCCCTGCCGCCGGTGATCTCGTCCAGGTACCGGCACTTTGCAAACATATCCGAGGATTTCTGTGCATCTGTCTGTCCAATCCCCGCTACATTGCGCATTTTTGTTGCCAAAAACAAGTTTTTATATGCGTGTGCTTCGTCCACGAACAGCTTATCAACGCCCAATTCTTCAAAGTTGACCACATTGTCCTTGCGGCTGCGGTCGTTGAGACTTTCCAGCCGCCCCTCCAGCGATTTGCGCATCTTCTCCAGCTGCTTAATGGTGTAGCGTTCGCCGTCCTCGCGTTTGGCCTCATCAATGCTGTCTACGATCTGGTCGATCTGATTTTCAATGACCGCCCGCTGCCGTTCCGGGGAGAGCGGAATCTTCTCAAACTGGCTGTGACCGATGATGACGGCATCATAATCGCCGGTAGCAATGCGGCTGCAAAAGGTCTTGCGGTTGGCCGGTTCAAAGTCCCGTTTGGTCGCCACCAGAATATTCGCGCCGGGATACAGACGCAGGAAGTCCGCGCCCCACTGCTCGGTCAGGTGATTCGGAACCACCATCAGGCTTTTCTTCACCAGCCCCAGCCGCTTGGATTCCATCGCCGCCGCGATACACTCGAAGGTCTTGCCTGCCCCCACACAGTGCGCCAGCAGCGCATTTCCACCATAGAGCATCCGGGCCACAGCGTTGCGCTGGTGCGGCAGCAGACTTACCTCCGGCGTCATGCCGGGAAAGCGGAGATGATCGCCGTTATACTCGCGCGGGCGTATGGCGTTGAACAGTTCGTTGTACTTCTGGCAGAGGGCTTCCCGGCGTTCCGGGTCTTTCCAAATCCAGCTTTTGAACGCCTCGCGGATCATATCCTGCCGCTGCTGGGCCAGGATCGTTTCCTTGGCGTTCAGCTCCCGTGTCTCTCCGCCATCTGGCCGGGTGACGGTATCATATACCCGGCTGTCCCGCAGGTTCAGGCTGTCCTCAATGATGGTGTATGCGCTGCGCCGCTTGGTGCCGTAGGTCATATAGGCCAGCGTGTTTTCGGTGCTGTCCAGTGTTTTCCCGGCAACACGCCATTCGCCGGTGGCCTCAGAATAAAGCGCCTTTACATTCCGACGCGCGTGCAGCGGCGTTTTCAGCAGCTCGTGGATAAATTGCGTGTAATACCTGGGGTCGATCCAGGTCGCGCCGATACGCACGTCGATCTCGGCGGCGGTAAGGTCAGCGGGCTTTGCCTGCTCCAAAGCCGTCACATTTTCCGCGAAAGCGTCATTCTGCTCCGCCGCCGTCCGTGCCGCCGCCAGCTTCCTGCGTACATTGCCGGAAAGGTATTCGTCTGCCGTCTCCCAGCCGTCTAACGGGCCGCCCCCGGCCTCCGGATTCCTGAAAATGACACCTTTCAGGTCGTCAATGATGCTCTGCGTATCCTCCCGCCCCAGCAGGTGCGCCATAAAGGGAAGGTCTACACGGGCACGTTCGCCAATGGACACCGCCAGTGCTTCGCTGGCCGTGTCCACATGGTCAATTACGACCTCCCGGTTGATAGTGCGCTTGGTGAACATATCTGCCTTGCGCTCCAGTTTCCCGTCATCGTCCAGCAGCTCCAGTGAGCACAGCAGGCAGTAGGAGGAATCCTTTTCAAAGGCCCGCTTGTTGGCAGCAGCGTTCAGCAGTCCATACTTTTCTGTAAAGCGGTCATATACGGTATTTAATTCAGCCTGCGCCGCGTGGATCTCATCGTCGCTGCCGTTATTCAGCTGGAGGTCGATCAGACGCCGGGTAATGTCCCGTACCGAGATCATGCCCCGGATACGTTCTGCGGTAGTGGGCGGCACGTCCACGGCGGTCAGGCTCGTGCTTTCCTTGTAGTACAGCTTTCCGCCCTGTACCGTGTAGCTGAAGCTGCGCACATCCTGCGGCATGTTCACGCTGGCCTGTAATTCCTCCAGCGTTACGCGGCTGGGCCGGGCCAGCCGTTCTGCGTCCGGCATGGCGATCTGCGCAGAAGCGGCGGCAAGCAGCTCTTTCAGGTCGGCATCCGGCAGCGGCTGACAACTGGTCTCCTTTTCATTCCCGTACATACTCTTGTCCCAGATCATAGTGCCGAGCACCATTTCCGGGTGCTGTTCATAGTAACGGTTGACAGGGATACCGTCAGCCGTTTTGCCCAGCTGTACCCAATCCGGAAGCTGCTCCGGGGGCGTGTCCCGCTTTTGCAGGAACAGAATGTCGGTCGTGACCTCCGTGTTGGCGGTTTTGGAAAAAGCGCTGCTTGGCAGGCGCACCGCGCCCAGCAGGTCGGCCCTCTGGGCCAGGTATTCCCGCACCGCCGTATCCTGCTTGTCCATGGTACCCTTGGAGGTAATAAATGCCACGATGCCCCCAGTTCTTACCTTGTCCAACGTTTTTGCGAAGAAATAATCGTGGATCAGAAAACCGTATTGCTTATAGCGCGGGTCAGACAGGCGATAGTTGCCGAAGGGGACATTGCCCACCGCCAGGTCTATGGAGTTGTCCGGCAGATTGACGTGCTCAAAGCCGCTGACAGTGATATTGGCCTTTGGATAAAGCTGTTTGGCAATGCGTCCGGTGATGCTGTCCAGCTCTACGCCGTAAAGCTGTGCGTCCCCCATTCTCTGCGGCAGCAGACCAAAAAAATTACCCACACCCATAGCAGGCTCCAGCACGGTTCCCGGCTGAACACCCATACGGGAGAGGGTATCGTAAATGCTCTGAATGACCAAGGGCGAGGTGTAATGGGCGTTCAGGGTAGAACCACGGGCAGCGGCATATTCATCCGGTGCCAGCAGCTCTTTCAGTTCCTCATACTCCTTTGCCCATTTTTCATTGTGAGCGTCGAAAGCCTGCGGAACGCCGCCCCAGCCGGAATAGCGGGCAAGAACGTCCTGCTCCGCAGGGCTTGCCTGCCGCTCTTCTGCTTCCAGTGTTTTCAAAAGCCGAATGGCAGCGACGTTGTTCTGATACTTCATTTTCTGGCCGCCTGCGCCAATGTCCGGGTCAGTGATGCGGTAATTCTCCGGCACGGCCTGTCTCTCACGCAGCTGTGCAGCGGCAGCCATGGCCGTGTCGGTGAGATCTCCGAAGTTCAGCTCCCGCAGTTCCCGGTCGATCAGCTCCCGCAGACTTTCGTAGTGCTCCTGCCGGGCCACAACACCATCCACCAGATAATTCATATTGCAGCCGGTCAGGTCAGCCTCCACCTGCACCTCATGCGCTTCGTCCTCGGTGGTCGTGTAGGCCAGCCCCACATGGCGCGGGTCTATCTGCGTGAAGTCCGTCTCCGCGCGGTATTCGTCCCAGCAGAAGTCCGCGATCAGGCCCTGGGCCTCTGCCAGCAGCGCGTCCTCGGAGGGCAGCGTGGTGACGGGGATGGGATTCAGCGCGGGTTTGTTTTCCGCCGCCGCTTTCAGGTCTGCGTCCTCCTGCTGCTCTACCCATTCCCGCACAGCCGCGACCGGTTCGGAGCGGAAAATGGGAAAACCGGTGCGGCCTGCAAAGGTATCATCCCGCAGGCTGACGCTGCCGGCGCGGTAATCCACGCTGTCCACGGTAAAGACGCGGTCATTTTCCGCCAGCTTCATACCGACAGGGATAAAATCCGCGATGCTCCGGTCAACGATCACATCATAGCTGTCGCCGTTTTCCCTGGCAAATACAACGTTAAAGCCGTGAAGCTGCAATGCTTTTCCCGCCGCAGGCCAGCCGTGGGTAAAGCCGGTAAGCACGGTTTCGCCCAGGCCGGGGATATCACGGGTGACGGTTTTTCGGTTCAGCTCCGCAGCAATGGTCGTGGCATCCTCGCCGCAGAACAGGAAGTAACGGCCGCTTTCCACGCCCACCACCGCGCCGGGATGCTCTGCTTTCAATCGGAGATAGGCAGGGCCGTTTACGGTAAGGACTTCATCCTCGGCGCTATCTGTCTCCGGTACGCCCGCGCCGGTCTGCGGCAAGGGCTGTTCCAGCTGGGGCGGGGTGGTTTCCTGCCCGGCCTCCGGGCCATCTGCATCCAACCCGCGCGGGCCGGTCAGCGCCTCTTTTGCCTGCTCCTGTTCTGTGGGCGGCGTGAAGAACACCTTTTTCTCCTGCGTGGCAGATACGGTCATATCCGTCCGCTTCGCCGTCTCTTGAATCTGCTGCCTGATCTCATGGGGCAGGTCGTCGTCATAGAAGAAAACGCTGCGATCCTGTGCAATGTGGGCCAGCGTCTTATAATCGCCGTTTTCCTCCTCCAGCCGGTTCCAGACGGTTATCCCATTGCCCAGATGCCCAAAGCCCAGGTCAAATTCCCGTAAGACGATCGGTGCGGCCGGTGCCTCTGCCTGTGCCTCCTGGTATGCCGTCAGCTCTTCCGGCGTCATGTAGCGTTTTTCCGCGATCAGCTGCTGAATCCGCTGCGCCATTTCCGTATAGGACACCACGCGGATCTTGCCGGGGCGCGGTTCCATGCGGACACCCTCGCCCACATAATAAGCATAACCGCGGCTGCCATCGGTAAGCGGAAGAAAGCCTCCGGTGCGAAGTGCATCCGGACTGGCATCATGGCGGTTATACTCCTGACCCAGATACCAGGCCATCCCTGCTATGGAGCGTCCCTGCTGGAAGCGGTCATAAATACGGCCCTTCCGGCCCTCCACGCCCCAATCCTCCAGCAGAAGCTTGTCTACATCCGCATCGGTTATGGTTTTATTTGCGGGGACAGATACCTCCCGCGCCGGGGCCGTCAGGTCAATGACGACAGTGCGCAGCTTTGCCGGTTCCGGCGTACCGTCCGCACTGTCCGGCTGGGCAACGGTATCAAAGGAAAGCTGTTCACCGGTATTCCCGGCCTGTGCGCTGTTTTGGAACAGGCTGCGCCGTGCGGCCTCCAGCGTATCCACGGACTGCTTCGGCTTTGCGGCCCTTTTCTGCGTTTTACGGGACGCGGCATCCGCGCCGCCTTGCCGCCAGAGGTCAAAGGTTCCGTTTTTGAAGCTGTTCAGGCTGTCGTAGGCTTGCGTACAGCTTTCATAGCCGCGATTCTCCGGTGTCATGCCCTGTAAGCCGCTGCGCATGGCAGACAGCAGCGTATCGACCTGTTCCGGGCTGTCCAGCATGGCAATGATTTTTTTCCGGTTCTCTTCCGGCTCCATAAGCTGCCGCTCATAGGGCGCGTGATTCGGCAAAAAGGCGAAGAAGGTATCAATGCGCTGTGCCAGCCGCGTTACGGTATAAGTAGGAATGGCGGCCCTGTCCTGTCCCGTCAGCCAGCGGTTTGCCGCCATCAGGTCAGAGATACGCTTTTCCGCCTGCGGCCAGCGAAGCAGCACACTGTCATATTTGCCATCCCGGTCGGCGCGTTCCAGCTTCATGCCCTTGCCGTCAAACCAGGTATCCAGAATAAGGCTGCCTGTGCCGCTTATGCCGAAATGCTCCCGCAGCCGCGCTTGCCGTTCCTGCCGGTCTGGGTGGGCAGAAAAGAAACTGTCCATATCCAGACGATAGTCATGCTGCGCACTGTGCCCGGCCAGCATATCGTCGATCTCGTCTTGTGTAATGAAGCTGGCGCGTGGCTGACGGTGTTCTGCCTGGACAGGAAATTCCCGGATGGGCCGTGCCAGCAGTTCCATCTCCGCCCGCAGTCTGGGCGGTTCATACAGCCGGTAGCGCATGAGGCTGTTGTCGCGTTCATAGGCGCTGGCAAAAGAACGCACTTCCTTCTGTAATGCGGCATAGCCCTCCGTGCTTTTCAGCGTTTCCAAAATGCGCTTGGTACTTGCCGGGAAGCCCCCTGACTGCCGGTAGAGGGAGGACAGCACCGGCATCCGCACCGTGGTGTCGGCCCTGTCGCGGGTATCCTGCATCATGTACCACAAGTGTTCCGCCAGATCCCGAAAGGCCCGTTCCCGTGCCAGCGGCACACGCTCTGCCGGAAGGTATGCGCCCCGTTCCACCAGTGCGCGGGTACGCTGCTCAACCTGCTCCCAGGTAAGGGTCATGGCGCTGCGTTCAAATCGCGCCGCCTTGCCTGCGGCGATCTTCATGCCGCTTTCATCTGTCCAGATAGAATACGGCTGCCCATCCAGCGTGAAGCCTCTGCCGTATTCCTTGTACTCTGAGCGAAGAAACGCGGCCAATTCATGCGGGGCCGCTCCCGCCTGATACCGGGCGTAGATACGCAGGTCGCTGTCCGGCCAGACACCGCCAGCAGACAGCACCATATCCACAACGTGCTCCGGCACAGCATTGGCAGAGAAAAACGCGGGGGCCGGTGCCTCCGCGTTTTCCATCATTGTATTCACTTGCTGCTCCGGGCTTGCGAACAGGGATATCTGTCCAAAGGCCGGGGCGCTTGAAAAGGGACTGTCCAGCTCCGGGGCAGGCGCAGCGGTCAGTTGAAAATCAGGTCGTTCAGTACGCTTTCCTCTGCCGAGTGCCGGATCGTGTTCATCCTCCGTACCCATTCTATCTGGTCGGCGGCCTTCATCGCTTCGTTCACGCCCATGCTCGCCGCCATCTCCTGTGTCAGCTGTTCCATCATGTCCTCCGCCTGCCGGTCTGTCTCCGTCAGGTGCGTCCACAGCCTGCCAGTCAGCAGCATCGATTGATACAGGCCCTGCCTGTGCTCCATCAGGTACTTCTCCCGCATCTGCCCGAAGCGTCCCAACTGCTCGGCCTGCATCCCGTCCTCGTCCATCCGCAGGTTCGGCACCCGATACCCGTTGTTCCGGCTGTATGTCAGGTTTTCCATTTCCATCGCTCCTTTCGCGCTTTACTGTGTTAAAGTCATTATAACCTGTCTCTTTCGCTTTTGCAAGAGGTTTTTTCAAAATTTCCTGTTCCCGCCTGCGCACGGTGCTGGCGATCTCCAGCAGGACGGTGCGGTTGGCCTGTGCGGTAGCTGCGCCAAGGCAGGCCAGCACAGCGGGGGTGTTGAAATCCGTAATGCCCCGCAGGTCGTCATCTTCCAGATAGTCCATGGGGTCAAGGCCGCAGCGGGACAGAAGGGAAAACTGGACGCTGGCCCGAAGCGTTGTGCGGAACGCCACCTCCGTGTTCAGTTCGTCCAGTTCTTCCAGAAAGCTGTCTTCCTTTTCATACATCAGGTCACGCAGATAGTCCCCGCTGATCTCATTTGCCAGCCGTTCGCCGGTGTGCATCAGCAGGTCGCCCAGCCCCGTGCCGCTGACCTCGAAGTTCTCCCGCAGCATATCGCACACGGCATCCCGGTTTTCCGGGCGGATACGCCATAGCCAGGGCGCTTTTCCGCCGCGAAGCGGATGGGTGTCGGCTACATCGTGAACATAGTCCAGATAGGGCTTCCCGCCGTAGCCCTTGCGGACGAGGGCAATCGCGGTACTGCCGTAGTTGACCCACCGGCGCATGGTGCCGTTCCATGTCGCCATGTCCGCGCAGGCGGTGGCATTGGGACGCTGGGCGTAGATCAGAAGCTGGTCGCTGAAATCGTAGGCTTTATAGAATCGTGCCGCCGTGGTAAGAAACTGCTGCCAGTTCTCCGGCGAATTGGTGATCTGTGCGCCGGTAATGGCGGCAAGCTCAGATATGGTCTGCCATTTCTGCATTTCGTGTCTCACTCCTATCGTCATGGAAATAGGGGGCGGCAGAATGTGCTTCTGCCGCCCCACTGGTTTACGGGTTCTCCCTGCGCTTGTGGTTTCTGGCGTTCATTTCCGCCAGCACCTGCGCCTGGGCCGGAGAGAGCGTCCGGGGCGGGGTCAGCTTTACCCACTTCTTAGGCAGAAGATAGGTAGCCCCGCTGTGTCTGCCGCGTTCCGTCTGACGCACCTGCGCCGGATGGCTGCAACACAATCGCTCCAGCTGGTGCAGCAGCGCGGCATTGTGCGTGTAGACGCTGGCGGTCTGCTCTGCCTCGTTGAACAGGATAATGGTCTCCTGTTCCGCTTTGGTCAGCTTCATCGCTCGGCCCCCTTTGCCTGAGCCGCAGGGGGAACAAGCGGTTTGCCCGCAAGGTCATAGCTGTCCGTCCGCGCACCCCGTGTTTTCCAGCCGAACATGGAGCCGTGGAACATAGCCGCTTCCTGCTGAGGCGTAACGCCCAGCCTTCTGTTGAACCGCGCCGCCGTCATTTCATTCTGCTCCCGGTGGGGTGCGGAGAGGTCGCAGGGGCAGTACCCGGACTTGCCCTTCTCAATGACGATCAGCGCCCCGCTGGAGGGCAGGATGCTGTAACAGATATCCGGAAGCGGCTGCGCCTGCTCCGGCGTGTATTTGGTGCCGTTTCGCTCCATGATCTCCGCAAACTGGCAGATGTGAAAGATGTTATGGCCGATCTGGGTATGGTAATCGTCAATAAATTTGCAGGGCCGAACAGCGGTTTCCCCATCCGAATAGGTCAAGGCGATGCTTGCGCCGTCCGGGATGTAAAACAGGGTCTGGTACTGGCTGTCAATAAAACGGATCTTCTTGTCCTCTTCCATATCATCGCTCCTTCTGTTCCATAGGGGCCTGTCCCTGATATGCGCCGCGCTCTGCCTGCATACCGCGCAGCTGGGCCCGGATGGACTGCGGCTTTTCCTCCCGCCCCTGCGACAGCTCTTCTCTGGCGCGGCGGTGCAGGTCAGCTCGCGCCCGGTCTATATCGGAAAAATAATGCCCCCAATCAAAGTCGGTGGGCGCGGCGTCCGGGCCGCGCCGCCAGGTCACATAGGGCGACGGTTCCTTGAGGTTTTCCCCCAACACAAACTCCACACGCCCGGCCTGGATGCTGTCTATGATGGTATAGCCCACGTTGACGCGAGCCTGCTCCCGCGCCTGTTCTGTTTCCAGAAAGCCTACGGTCTGTCCATCCTCGCGCTGGATGGGGGCGAATACCCGCCCCGTTTGAAGGTACATTCCATCCATACCGGCCCCGGCCCGGTAATTACCGTGTCCGTCCCGTTCGCTTTCCAGCAGCACGAGGCCATTGTCCAGCACATAGCCGGGTTCCTGACGCCGGTTCACACCCGGCAGTCCCACGGGGACAGAGGTCTCCAGAATACCGGCAAACTTCTCCCGCAGGCCGATCTCCTGAAAAGCGGAGGGCTGCATGGCGTCTTTCTCATAGACCGGCATATACAGCTTTGGCGTGTCCGGCTGGCCGGTCACGGTATGGTCAGCGGAGACATAGATACCGGGGGCTTCCTCCATAAAATACAGCAGTGTCCCATTCTCCAGAATGAAATCCACGCCGGGGACGTTTTCATAGCGCGGCCCCAGATACCGCTCAAAGGTATCGAAGGGGACGGCCGCGATCTTTTTCTTATCGTCTGTCATAATCGGTTCCTTTCTGAACAAATTGCAAATTGTAAAACAAGTGGTTGCATTTGTGCTTCATTTTGGGTATACTAAGGAAAAAGGAGGTGGCAAGTATGGCCAGAACAGCAAATATCAATGTCC
>OIZI01000427.1_pt1 | contig 22132 bp, 20 predicted proteins | sample 1588441 | NCBI WGS metagenome assembly OIZI01 (sample SAMN03283284) | human gut metagenome | biome: human-associated habitat; material: feces | host: Homo sapiens | place: Peru | collected 2012 | reverse complement strand
TAAAAGGTATCGAACGTGGCCGTCATTTCTGCCAGAATGATGCGCATTTGTTCGTAACACCAGAGCAGATTAAGGATGAATTTACAAAGGTTGTAGATTTGATTTTCAGCACATACAAGGATTTCAACATCACAGATTACAGATGTGTTCTTTCTCTTAGAGACCCAGAAGATACACATAAGTATCATCAGGATGATGAGATGTGGAATAAGGCTGAGAACGCATTAAGAACAGTTCTTAATGACCTTGGTATCGAGTACACAGAGGAAATCGGTGAGGCAGCATTCTATGGTCCTAAGCTTGATGTTAATGTTAAGCCAGCCGTTGGTAATGAATATACACTTTCAACATGCCAGTTAGACTTCTGTTTACCAGCTAAGTTTAACCTTTCATATATTGATAAGGATGGCGAGAAGAAGACTCCAGTAGTTCTTCACAGAGCTATTCTTGGTTCTCTTGACAGATTCATGGCTTATATCTTAGAGGAGACTAAGGGTAACCTTCCACTCTGGTTAGCACCAGTTCAGGTTAAGGTTCTTCCAGTTAAGAATGATGATGGTGAGCTTGAAGGCTATGCTAAGGAAGTATATAACCTCCTCAATGATAACGACATCAGAGTTGAGCTTGATGACCGTTCAGAGAAGCTTGGTTACCGTATGCGTGAGGGTCAGATGCAGAAGGTTCCTTACATTCTTGTACTTGGTAACAATGAGAAGAATGAAAGAACTGTAACATTCAGACTTCATGGTCAGCAGGAATCAACAACAATAGCGCTTGATGAGTTTGTAGCTAAGATTCAGAAAGAGATTAAGACAAAAGGACACGAAGAAGCATAAATAGTGCTTACAACCTAAATATAAAATCCCCCATGGCTGTATTCTATATGCAGTCATGGGGGATTTTATATTTAGGGATTGATTATTCATGGTCAAAAGATGTGCGGCCTGAGAGATTGCCATTGAAGCTGTCCATCATCTTGATGTGTAATGGATGTGTCAGATAATCCTGAAGCTGTTCTTTCTTATCAAGGTCAACCCTTATCATTATATCTGCATTGGAATCCCTTTCTACACAGCATCTGTAGACCTTTGCGTTGTTAAGATAGCTGAGTGTCTTGTCAAGCTCCTCATAAGTACTTCTTATGCAGGCTTCGATAGCATCAATATCTGAATCAGGTTTGAATTTAAGTAAAACATAATGTGTCATAGATAAAACTCCTTTATAGTGTTAATGATTTAATAGTAAAGTATCTGGATTCTATAATACCCCTGCATGGAAATCCATGCAGGGGCTATAATTGGAAGACAAATTCATAAAAATGAATTTGGGTTTATAAATAAACCTCTAAATTAAACCTCGAATAAGAGATCGCCGTATGAAGGGAATGGCCAGAACTCTTTATCGACAAGCATTTCAAGCTTATCAGCAGGAGCACGTAATGCATCCATAGCTGTCTTTACATTATCTCTGTAAGCCTTAGCCTGTGTAGCAGCATCTGTGATTGTAGCAGACTCATCTGTAGCCTTGATAAGAGCATCAAGAGCAGATTTCATATCCTTTAAGTAAGAAGAAATCTCTGTAAGTAAATCAGACTGAACAGAAGCATCTGCGCCAACTTCCTTAACAGCAGCTACTGAACCAGCTAACTCAGTTGTGTAAGAGATAACTGAAGGAATAATCTGCTTGCTTGCTATATCAATCATAGACTTAGCTTCAATGTTAATAGCCTTAGAGTAAGCTTCATACTGAATCTCAACTCTTGACTCAAGCTCAGCCTTAGTAAATACGCCAAAGCTTTCAAATAATTTAACTGCCTTGTCTGTAACAAGTGCAGGGATAGCATCAACCATAGAAGTGATGTTAGGAAGACCACGTCTTGCAGCTTCTTCAACCCATTCATCTGAGTAACCGTTACCATTGAATACGATTCTCTTATGGTCTGTGAAGAGCTTCTTGATAAGATCATGTACAGCCATATCGAAGTTCTCAGCACCTTCAAGTTCATCAGCGATTTCCTTGAAGCTTTCTGCAACGATTGTGTTAAGTACTACATTGGCAGGAGCAACTGAGTCAGATGAACCGAGCATTCTGAACTCGAACTTGTTACCTGTGAATGCGAATGGTGATGTTCTGTTTCTATCTGTAGCATCTCTGTTAAGATCTGGAAGAGTAGAAGCACCGGTCTTTAACTTGCCCTTCTGGATTGAGCTTGTAGCATCACCCTTATCGATAAGCTGGTCGATAACGTCCTCAAGCTGCTCACCAAGGAACATAGATACGATAGCTGGAGGTGCCTCGTTAGCACCTAATCTGTGGTCGTTACCTACATTAGATGCAGATTCACGAAGAAGGTCAGCGTGCTTATCAACAGCTTTCATGATAGCACCGAGTACAAGTAAGAACTGGATGTTCTCATGAGGTGTCTTACCTGGCTCAAGAAGGTTGATACCATCATCTGTTGTGATAGACCAGTTGTTATGTTTACCAGAACCATTAACACCTGCGAATGGCTTCTCATGGAGAAGGCAAACAAGGTTGTGACGGTAAGCTGTCTTCTTTAATACTTCCATCATAAGCTGGTTGTTATCTGTAGCTGTGTTGCACTGTGCATAGATAGGAGCTAACTCATGCTGTGCAGGAGCAACTTCGTTATGCTGTGTCTTGGCAGATACACCCATCTTCCATAAGTCGATGTTAACATCTCTCATGAATGAACCAATTCTTTCAGGAATTGTACCGAAGTAATGGTCATCAAGCTCCTGTCCCTTAGGAGGCATAGCACCGAAAAGTGTACGTCCTGTAAAGATAAGGTCCTTTCTCTGTAAATATTTATCTCTGTCAACAATGAAGTATTCCTGTTCAGCACCAACTGAAGGAGTTACTTTCTTAGATGTTGTATTACCGAAAAGTCTTACAATTCTTAAAGCCTGCTCATTGATAGCATCCATTGAACGAAGAAGAGGTGTCTTCTGGTCAAGTGCCTCGCCTGTGTATGAACAGAAAGCTGTTGGGATACAGAGTGTTGCACCTGCAGCATCCTCACGTACGAAAGCTGGTGATGTACAATCCCATGCTGTATATCCTCTTGCCTCAAATGTAGCTCTTAATCCACCAGAAGGGAATGATGAAGCATCTGGCTCGCCCTTGATAAGCTCTTTACCAGAGAACTCCATGAGAACCTTACCATTTTCCTTAGGAGCTGTGATGAAAGAATCATGCTTTTCTGCTGTTGTACCAGTAAGTGGCTGGAACCAGTGTGTATAATGTGTAGCACCTTTCTCAATAGCCCAATCCTTCATAGCATTAGCGATTACATCAGCATCTGCAAGTTCAAGCTCTTTCTCACCAGCCATAACAGCCTTGAGGTTCTTGTAAACGTTCTTAGGCAGACGTTCTTTCATTACTGTGTCGTTAAACACGTTCTCGCCGAAGATGTCGGCAACATTGAATAATTCACTCATGTCTTTGTCTTCCTTCCTATTTGTATTAAAATCTATTCTAACACTAAAACTAAAAAGGCATTCCTATTCACACAAAAGTATAAATGGGAACGCCGTTGTTCTAAAGTGTTAAATTAGTGACATCACTGTCTTTAAATAAAATAACTCAAAAACCAATTAATTGCAAGTGGTTTTTTTAAAAATGTTAATAAATTTAATCTAAAACACCTTCACCTACATAAATTCCCTGAACAATGATACGTCTGTCGCCTGCTGCAGTACAAGTTGATAATGTGACAACCTGTGTAGCATTAGACACGTCAACACCAGTATCATATATAGATAAGTCCTTCATCTGCTGTGCATATTCGCGTAGACTAGAGACATCTGGGAAATTGTATGTGTAAGTTGGACTGATAGGGTCGTCTTCATGAACTGTGAATATCTTATACTGGATAATTCTGTTGCCAGTGTAGATATAGAAGACATCATTACCTTCAGTGTTGTAATAAGCTGCACCATCTCTTACATAGTACTTGAGAGGTGCGAACATGCCATCATTCTTCATATGGTGACCATATAAGATAACATTAGTAGCTGAGAGACCGCCTTTGATATCGCAGTCCTCAAATATTGTTCCTGAGCTGTTGCTTGTTCCGTTAAATGAGTGAGTAAGATAGTAGTCGTTATCCTCACCCTGAACAAGAGGAAGTCTCATGTTGGATGCTGGCATGTAAATGTATCCTACAGCATCTGCATTAGTTTCAAGAAGCTTTTCGTGATCATAGTCGAAAGCTTCAATAGTAGTTGTTGTAGTGCCTGTTCCATCACCACTTGAACCATCAGTGCCGATAATAGTTGTTGTGTGACCATTCGAGTTAAGAACTTCATTGGAAATGTTGCTGTATAGCTTGTCGCTTTCATGATACTTATAGAAAATCATGAATATCTGGGAACCAGCAAAAACAAATATACAAGCTGCGATAACCATAATAGCCATACGGATATAGAAGCTCTTCTTATCTTCAGGTGTACTAGCGTTATCAGAATGTGAAACGCTGTCAACTGCCACAGAACCGCCAGAGGCAAGTCCCATCCTGTAGGATTTAGTGTTAAGTGTTTTCATTATTAATAATACTCCAAAATCTATTAAAATATGTGATTAGACTAATCACGCCTTGTTAGCTGAACCAAAGAGAGTAATCTTCTCACGTACAGTTTCTTTGATAGCTTCTGTACCAGGAGCTAAGAGCTTTCTTGGGTCAAATCCCTTGCCTTCAAGGTCCTTGCCAGCTTCAACATATTTTCTTGTGGCAGCAGCAAATGCAAGCTGGCACTCTGTGTTAACGTTAATCTTAGCAACGCCAAGGCTGATAGCCTTCTTAATCATATCATCAGGGATACCTGTACCACCGTGAAGTACGAGTGGCATCATGCCAACCTTCTCCTTGACAGCTTCAAGAGTCTCAAAGCTTAATCCCTTCCAGTTAGCTGGATACTTACCATGAATATTACCGATACCTGCTGCAAGCATTGTTACACCAAGGTCTGCTATAGCCTTACATTCATTAGGGTCAGCACATTCACCCATACCGATAACGCCGTCTTCCTCGCCACCGATTGAACCAACTTCAGCTTCTATAGACATACCCTTTTCACGAGTTATACCAACAAGTTCCTTAGTCTTAGCGATATTCTCATCGATTGGATAGTGAGAACCATCAAACATGATTGAAGAGAAACCAGCTTCGATACACTTGTAGCATCCCTCATATGTTCCGTGATCAAGATGAAGAGCAACAGGAACTGTGATATTCTGTTCCTCGATAAGAGCTTTTACCATGGCAGATACTACCTTGAATCCTCCCATGTACTTACCAGCACCTTCTGATACACCGAGGATAACTGGTGAATTCATCTCCTGGGCTGTTATAAGAATAGCCTTTGTCCACTCAAGGTTGTTAATATTGAACTGACCGACGGCATAGCCATTAGCGCGTGCTTTTGTCAGCATATCTGTTGCAGTAACTAACATATCAATACCTCCTGTAATTAAATATACCAATATTATACCCTAGTATGGAAGAAATTGAAAGAAATATTTTAAAAGGAATGTATTAAGAAGTGTATTAAAGAAATGGCACGATTTATTTAAGAAAACTTTAAGTTGCGGAAATGCAGGGCAGGGGTTATAATACTTTAAATGCAGATGGAAAGGGGCGAAAACCTATATGATTAATTGGTTAATGCCGATGATATCAGGTGATATTGATTTTTATGATGCGGAAGCACATGCTGGAACATCATATACGCCTTTTATTGGCTTTATGATATTTTTTGCAGGAATGATGGTGCTGTTTATAGGAATTGTCAAGTTAAGCAATGCCAAGAAGCAGTGGAATCTGTTCTATGATGACAGGGATAAGAAGGATCTATCTAATCCGCAGTATGTCAAAGAACGAAAGACAGGAAAGATTCTGATAATTGTAGGTGTAGTGATGATGCTTGCATCATTTATACTGCTTCCGTTATAATTTTATGATTTTGCCTGAGATATTCCAGGTATATAGAAATTTATGAGTTAGACAATGTTAATAAAATTAATAGAGACGATAAGGAGATTATTATGTCAGATATTATTATTTCAGATGCTGTGAAGTACATTGGTGCAGATGACACAACTCTTGATTTATTTGAGAGCCAGTACGTGATACCTAATGGTATATCATATAATTCATATGTGATATTGGATGAAAAAGTTGCTGTTATGGACACAATAGATGCCAGAAAGACAGATGAATGGCTTGCTAATCTTACAAGAGAGCTTGATGGAAGGGATGTTGATTACATTATTGTATCACATCTTGAGCCAGACCACGCAGCTAATATCAAGCTGCTTGCAGACAAGTATCCATCAGCGAAGATAGTCCTTACAGCCAAGGCAAAGGCTATGCTTCCACAGTTCTTCGAGATAGACAGCCTTGATGACAGATGTATCGTAGTCACAGAGGCAGATGAGCTTGATTTAGGCAGGCATAAGCTCAGATTTATCATGGCACCTATGGTTCATTGGCCAGAGGTAATGCTCGAATATGAGACAACAGAGAAGATATTGTTCTCAGCAGATGCATTTGGCAAGTTCGGAGCGTTGTCAGCAGATGAAGACTGGGCATGCGAGGCGAGAAGATATTATTTTAATATTGTTGGTAAATATGGTGCGCCAGTCCAGACTCTTTTAAAGAAAGCCGCAGGACTTGAGATTAACACAATATGTCCTCTTCATGGACCAATCCTTAAAGACAACCTTGGATATTACATTGACAAATACATGGTATGGAGCAGCTATCAGCCAGAGGATGACGGCGTTTTAGTAGCATGTGCATCAATACACGGCAATACTAAGGCGGCAGCAGAGAAGATGGTTGAGATTCTCAAAAATTCAGGAATTGAAAAGGTTGCTTATACTGATCTTACAAGGGATGATATGGCAGAAGCTATAGAGGATGCTTTCAGATACAGCAGACTTATTGTTATGGCTGCATCATATGATGGCGGCGTGTTCCCACCAATGGAGGATTTCATCAACAGACTTTTACACAAGGCATACCAGAACAGAAAAGTTGGTATCGTTGAGAATGGTTCATGGGCTCCAACAGCAGGTAAGTGGATGAAGAATGCATTTGAAGGCATGAAGAATATTGAGATATGCAACACAATGGTTACAATCAAGTCCACAGCCAAAGAAGCTGATATAGATGCAATGAAGACACTCGCGGAAGAGATAAAGTAGTAATCCCTATGCGTGTATCTGCCTATTGAGAATTTATGGTAATACATAAAAAATATGATTTTTCTTTATAATGCAAAATGTGCGGGAAAAAGCCAGCTTTTATTTGAATTGTGGCTTTTTCCCGCACATTTTTTGTATAGAGCTAAAACTAGATTTAACTTACATATCTGCGAGCTTTTCAGGTTCTTCGTATTCTACGCCAAATGTCTCGACTGTAACTTTGTTCATAACCTGTGGCTTCATAGGTCTGTCGTTCCAGTCAGTGCCTACAGTTGCAATCTTATCAAGAACATCCTCGCCCTCGATAAGTTTTCCAAATGCAGCATATTCGCCATCAAGATGAGGTGCAGCGGCATGCATGATAAAGAACTGTGAACCAGCAGAATCTGGAATCATTGTACGCGCCATAGAAAGAACGCCCTTAGTGTGAAGGAGATTGTTCTCAAATCCATTGTGAGAGAACTCACCCTTGATGCAGTATCCAGGGCCACCCATTCCTGTTCCGTCTGGATCACCGCCCTGAATCATGAATCCAGGAATAATTCTGTGGAAGATAACTCCATCATAATATCCCTTCTTAACGAGGCTGATAAAGTTATTAACTGTGTTAGGAGCTATCTCAGGATAAAGCTCAGCTCTCATGATATCCCCATTTGCCATCTCAATTGTAACTATTGGATTAGTGTTTGCCATGTTTTCGTTCCTTTCTTTGTTCAATGATGCTGTAGAGCATATAAGCATTTTGCGCAGACACAGGCAGCTTATTATTTTGACCCTGACATCATGATAATGATATAATGTGGTTATTGTATATAGATAAATTGAAAAAGTCAAATAGAGGATAATATGCTTAGAAAAATATATATTTGTAAAGACAGGGAGTATGAAGAATATGACTGGTTCTGCGGACAGGCAAGGCAGGCGGGAATAGACATGGCAGTTATAGATAAAAATGCATTGGAGCGCAGAAATGATAGGATTAATACAGAAGATGCATGTGAGCGAAGGATGGATACGATTAATACATCAGAGGCGCTTGTTATAACTTACACAGATGATGTCAGTAAAATGTTTGATAATAACAGTGGAAACAGGTGCATAGTCGGGCTTGGCGATGGATACAGGGGCAGTGCAGACTATGTCATATGCAATTTTGACATCACTCTTGATTACATTCATCTTATATATGACAGATATAATAATCAGCCACATGTAGTTGCTGATACGGATAAAATAATTATGCGTGAAATGACAGTTGACGACCTGCCACAGATGTATGAGATGTACGATACGCTTGCAGACTGTCCTTATATAGAAGGCTTATATGAATACGATAAAGAAAAAGAATTTACAATTAATTATATCAATAATATGTACCGATTCTTCCAGTACGGCTTATGGCTTGTATTCGACAAATGTACAGGAAAACTGATTGGAAGAGTAGGCATTGAAAACAGGGAAATTGATGGAATAACCAGGCAGGAGCTTGGCTATCTTATACGTAAAGATTATCAGAATCGTGGATATGCCCATGAAGCATGTATGTGTGCAATCAGGTATGCCAGTGAAGAGCTTGGAATACAAGAGCTGTTCGCCTGCGTCCATACCGACAACATCCCGTCCATCACCCTCGCACATAAACTCGGATTCGAGATATACGCAGAGAATATACAAGGAATGAATATATACCATATGGCATTGAACTAAAAATTCCCGAACCGGCAGACAGCCACAGCCAGACCATACGCATAGGATATAAAATAATGCATGACGACTGCTGTGTGCTGTCTGCCGGTTCGGGAATTTTTATACATTACATATTAAATGCAAATTTAATAAATTTAACTGCGTTATCGTGATTTGTTGCGGTTACCACAACGCCATAACAAGGGTTATCTATCGTCAAATCTGTTGAAGTCTTGATAAATGTATTGGTCAGATTGACAGCAACAGGAACCTTAGTTCCATCCTTCTTAGTGTAGTAGACTATATTGTCCTCTCCAATCTTAGCAAGCTCGTCAGATGTGAGAATCTCAGTAAGGTCACATAAGAATGGCTCACCATCTGTTGAAAAATAAGTTATATAATCAATATCAGCAAGATATCCGTCCACATCACCGACAGAAGCCTTGGTAATCATCTTGGTTCTGGCTACGGCAGCCTCATTGTCCATAGGCTGTACAATCAGAGAGTTGTTATAATCAAGGACAGCCTGCGTCTTTTTACCATCAATTCCGAGATATGCTGTGAAGCCCTTGGTTATAGTGTCACTTCTATCGTCAAAACCAGTTATCTTGCCATTAGCAACATAGATGTTGCATACACTGTCATAGTAATTTTTGTAATGGTAATATACAGTTGAACCAATGACAACTATCAGTATAAGTGCTGTGAGCATGTAATATTTGTAATATCCGAATATATAAGCAATCTTCTGGCTGAGTGTCAGCTCTTTGAAGGGAGTCTGCTGCTCCTTAGGCATCTTTTTCTTCATATATTTCCTCATTTCTGTACAGATTAAATGCGCTTTTAAGCTTCATTTTGCTAGTTTAACACACGTTTTTGACAAAATGTACATTTTTATAATTATTTAATATAAAAATGTTAAAAAAACTTTGCAAAATATTACACATACAGTATAATTAACATGGATTGTTATGTAAAATGACTGATATGGAGGCAGATTATGTTTAGTATAGACGGAAAACTTTTTAGAGGACTTACAAAAGCGGGAGATTTTCTTATTCTTGGATTTTTAATGGTCGTGTTTTCTCTGCCGGTCATAACTCTTGGTGCATCAGTTACAGCAGCCTTTTATGTGGCACTCAAGCTTGTAAGAGATGAGGAAGGTTATGTATTCAAGGGATTTATCAAGTCATTTAAAGAGAATTTCAAGCAGGGATTTTTAATAGAGCTTATCGTGGGATTGCTTGGTGTATTCGTTATAGAAGATATAAGAATATGCATGTACTGGGCAGAGGGCGGTAACAGCCTTGCAAGACTGGCTATGTATGTATTCTTTGGAATAGCACTTGTACTTGTGGCAGTCACAACATATGTGTTCCCGATGCTTGCCAAGTTCGATAATACAGTTATAGGAACATTAAAGAATGCACTTATTATATCAATGCACCATCTTGGACAGACATTTGTAATGCTTCTTGCAACTGGTATACTTGTGGCTGTCACTATTAAGTTTTTCACAGCAGCAATTATTACAATTCCACTTGGCTTATATGTAGACAGCTATATTTTAGCAAGAGTATTCAAGATATACGCAGATAAGAGCGTGGCACAGCCTGAAGAGGATAAGATAGAAGACACAGCGCAAGATGAGACAGATGGACAGGAGTAGAGATGGTATTTTCTAGTTTATTGTTTGTGTATCTGTTTCTGCCGGCGAATCTGATATGCTATGCACTTATATCAGATGTGCGTAAGAAGAATGCCTGTATTCTTATATTTTCACTTATCTTTTATGCGTGGATGTCACCGGCTTACCTTATTCTTCTTATGGTTATGGCTGGGATTAATTATGCAGGTGCAATATTGGTCGAGAAATATAAAGGCACGAAGAAGGCATCTGCGTTCCTTGCGGTTGATTTGACCATAACACTTGGTATTCTGGCATGGTTTAAATATATAGATTTCATATGTGAGATAATCAACAGCTTTTTTGGAATATGGGGTTCGACAATCTTTACAACCCTTCCAGACGTAGTACTTCCGGCAGGTATCTCATTTTATTCATTCCAGCTCATATCATATGTGGTTGATGTATACAGGGGCGATGTGGAAGCAGACCATAATTATGGACATGTTTTGTTATATACATCACTGTTCCACCAGTGTATAGCAGGTCCTATTGTTAGATACAGAGATATAGCAGATGACCTCAAAGAGCGTAAGACAAACATAAGCTCAATGAATGATGGAATATCAAGATTCTGTATCGGACTTGCCAAGAAGACAATTCTTGCTAATTCATGTGGCTCAATTCTTGAGACACTTCTGCCAGAGACAATGTATGGTGTTACCCATGCAACTGTTGTGGCAGCATGGGTTGGAGGTCTGTTATATATGTTACAGATATACCTCGATTTCTCGGCGTATTCAGATATGGCGATAGGTCTTGGTAAGATGACTGGATTCAGATATATGGAGAACTTCAATTACCCATATACAGCAGATTCAGTTACAGATTTCTGGAGAAGATGGCATATATCGCTCAGCACATTCTTCAGGGATTATGTGTACATACCGCTTGGCGGTAACAGAAAAGGATTAAAAAGACAGATATTTAATATGGCAGTTGTCTGGTCATTGACTGGATTGTGGCATGGAGCATCATATAATTTTGTGCTGTGGGGAGTATATTTCTTTGTGTTCCTCACAATAGAGAAGCTGTTCTTATTAAAGCTTTTAAAGAAAATGCCACGCATAATATCGGCTGTTGTCGGAAGAGTGTATACAATAGCGGTGGTGTTCTTTAGCTGGATTCTTTTCAGATACACAGATTTCGAGATGATACATCAGGTACTTCGTTCCATGTTCGGAATGAATGGCAATGCACTCTATAATGTAGAGAGCAGGACAATAATCATTAATAACATATACATAATTGTGATATGTATAATAGCATGCACTCCACTTGTAAAAAAGATGGCACAGTGGCTTGCAGAGAAAGCAAAACAGTCCCATATAATATATATGAGAACATATAATGTACTTAACGCTGTTCTTCCTATGATAATGCTTGCATTATCAACGTTGTCACTTATAGGAGACAGCTATAATCCATTTATATACTACCGGTTTTAGGAGCATAATTTGCGATGGCAAAAGAGAATATCGATAATAATAAGAAAATTAAATATCGTGAATATGGCATGAAAAAGGCTGCGGTTGGAAAGATTGCAGTTTTCCTTGCTGCACTCTTTATCGGTGCTGTCGTATCAATGGTTATGCCGCTAAGACAGAGCTACTCAGATAAAGAGAAGCGTTCACTTACAGCATTTCCGACATTTTCAGTGGCAAGCTTTATGGATGGAACATTTTTCAGCCAGATAGATACATGGTTTGCAGACACATTTCCATTCAGAGATATTCTTATAACATGCAATGAGAATATCAATAATCTGTACGGAGTCAGAAAGCAGGTGCTTCATGGAACTATGGTGGCAGCAGATGATATTCCTGATTTTGATGGCGATATAGAGGCAAGCCTTCTGAAGGATAAGCATGAGGAAGATATTGATTTGCCGGAAGATATAACATTTGATGATATCGACAGCGATGGAATATATTACTCTAACATAGAAACTAATTATGGATTTAACCAGCTTGACCGTGATATTGAGGTATCGGATATAGGTACAAGCGTAGAGGGCACAGACGGAACTATATCGGTAACAGAGGGCGAAAGCCTTGGTTCTATATTTGTGGTAGGCGACAGAGCTTATAATTATTATTCGTTCTCGCAGGCAAACTCAGATGCGTATGCAGAGGTTGTAAATAATTTAACAGAGACACTTAGTGGCAAATCAAAGGTGTACAGCATGATTGTGCCGACAAGCATAGATATAACACTTGATGATGCCACAAGAAACAGTCTTACAAGCAGCAATCAGAAAAAAGCGATTCTTTATATGTACAGCAGGATGAATAAAGAGGTCGGCAAATGTTATGTGTATGACGTACTTCACCAGCACAGGGATGAATATGTATATTTCAGGACAGACCACCACTGGACAGCATTAGGTGCTTATTATGCATATAATGTATTCATATGGCAGGAAGGCAAGATGGCTAATCCGCTTGATTCCTATGAGAAGGTGGCATTTGAGAATTTCAGGGGAAGCTTCTACAGCCAGAGTGGTGTGACATCGTTGGGAGACAATCCAGACACAGTTGTCGCTTATAAGCCAGTTGCTACTAACAGAATAGATCTGGTTAATAAGCGTGGTGAGCAGATGGAATACAACATAATAACAGACGTATCAAGCTGGAGTGCAACAAGCAAATACAGCACATTTATCGGTGGCGATAACAAATACGTACATATATCTAATCCAGATATTACCGATGGCTCATCAATTCTTGTAGTCAAGGAGTCTTATGGCAATGCATTTGTACCATTCCTTGCAGACCATTATCAGGATGTGTATGTGATTGATTACAGATATTATAGTAAGACAGTAAGTGAGCTGGTTGATGCGCATGATATCGGAACAGTTCTCATGCTTAATAACATAGCGGCGACATCGACAGATTCAAGAGTTTCAGAGATGCAGAAGGTATGCAGGTAGTTATAAATGCTTATAAAAAGGGACGCACTGGTTTACAGTGCGTCCTTTCCACGTTCACCTGTACGTATTCGTACAGCGTCATATACGTCATACACGAATATCTTGCCATCGCCATAGGAACCAGTGTTAATCTGGTCGATTACAAGGTCGATTATCTTCTCAGATGTCTCATCATCGACAATAGTCTCAACTTTGACCTTAGGCAGAAGATTACCTCCGAAATCAACACCATTATAAGTCTGCTTGTGGCCACGCTGGCTACCATATCCCATGACATTAGTAATCATGATGCCATGTGCACCACATCCGTTTAATATAGATTTAAGTTCGTCAAGTCGTTCTGGCTGAATGATTATCTCTAACTTTTTCATTGATAAACCACCTCCTGGTTACTGCATCATATGCTTTGTTGGAAGACCTTCCATATAAAGCTGCTTAGATATATTCATTATGTTAGATACATAGAAAATACAATATATAAGTGACAATGCGTTGGCAGCTATAGTTACCATTCTGATTCCAGCCATAGTTGCTATGAAGCTTAAGAATACAAGAATTCCATATAAAGCCCAGATTAATCGTATTGAACGTGTAAGGGCTTCTTTTTCCTGAAACTTGGCTTCAAGTATAAGACCTTCGTTAAAATAATATGTGTAATAAATGTTAACAATAACTGATAAACCGCACATAATTGTCACGATATTAGTAAGTCCGAGATTGCTTGAATAAATGCTTAACAATTGTGCCATAACAGTGAGGATAAGTCCGATAACAATGATTCGTCCAGACTTCTTGAACACGTTATTTCTCTTAGCGAGTGGGAATCCTCCGATTGCAATAAGTATAAATGCAACAACATCATTAAAAATATCAATGTATACACCGGATATGTTAATAATAAGCTGTAGAGATAACAGTATTATGCCGGCGCAGACAAGCGTTATATTTTTCTTGTTCATATTAAAAAAGCTCCTTTTTGAAATATGGCATAATTGTAACATAATGGGAAGTGTGATACAATAACCCTTAAACTGTATTCAAGATAGTTTATTATTAAGATACCAGGGTCAAAAGGTCAGAAAGCCGATGCAAGCTTGCTTGCAAGAGGGTTTTTGACCTCTTGACCCACCAAAAACATGAGTAAGTAGCCATTTTTCAAAGAAAAATGAGCGGATTACGAATGTTTTTGAGGATTGTGAGAGTGCAAAGCACGTAGCAATCTGGTATCAAAGGGGTCAAAATACCTTTTGACTCCAACATCGTAATATTTAACAATAAAAAATTGATAATATATAGTACTTAGGTACTAACAGTACTATATATTGCGGAGAGATTTGATAACGGTTTGAAATGGAGGTATATATTGTGTCAAAGCAGGAATGGAAACCAGGAAATATGTTATATCCAGTGCCAGCAGTTATGGTGAGCTGCCAGAGAAAGGGAGAAAAACCTAATATTATTACGGTTGCATGGGCAGGAACTATATGTTCAGATCCGGTTATGCTGTCAATATCTGTAAGAAAAGAGAGATATTCACATGACATAATTAAGGAAACAAAAGAATTTGTTGTCAACCTTACAACAAAGGACACATGCTTTGCAACGGATTACTGCGGTGTGAAATCAGGAAGGGATGTTGATAAGTTCAAGGAGATGAAGCTTACTCCTGTAGCGGCTTCAAAGGTATCTGCACCGCTGATTGATGAGTGCCCGGTTAATATAGAGTGCAGGGTTGTTGAGGTTAAGGAGCTTGGTTCACACGATATGTTTATAGCCGAGGTTGTTGCAGTGCATGCTGATGAGGCGTATATGGATGAGAAAGGAAAGTTTGACCTTGCAAAGGCAGAGCCAATAGCGTATTCACACGGAGAATATTACACACTTGGCGAGAAGGTTGGTAAGTTTGGATATTCTGTAGCCAGAACTAAATGATGAACATTTTGTTAATTATTGTGATTTATGTGTAAATGGGGTTTACAAATTAGTACCTTGGTGTTAATATGTGATTGTTACAAAAATGTTACAAACAAATTACAAATTACGTTTTAAGATTTTGGAGGATAATAATAATGCATTTTACACAATATGGCAGACGCTTAAAGATGACATTAATAAGCGGCATGTCAGTAGCGTGTTTAGCGTGTATCGTTGCAATTCCTTTTGTTGAAAAGAAACTTTTTAATAATCAGGCTGGATATTACAGCATTCAGTTTAATGGACAGGAGGTTGGTGCTGCTAATACAAGAGCAGAGGCAGAGGATGCTCTTGCTGCTGCAAGATTAAAGTTTAGCAAGGAATACGATTCAGTTATTTACATGAATAACAGCATTGATATTGTTGAGCAGTCTAAGGCTGTCGCATCAAGAATGAGCGAGAGTGAGCTTGAGGATGTTCTTTACAGTACATTATTTGCATGTGTATCCGATAAAGAGAATGCTACAGCATATACATTAAGAATGGATGACTTTACAGTTACTCTTTCTAGCAAGGAAGAGATAGTAGAGTTAATGGAGAAGGTTACAGCTAACTATGATACTAAGAAGGAGTTCCAGGTAAAGCTTGCGTCAGGAGACAGCAGCTATGGAACATATTCATTAGAGGTTGTTAAGTCTGATATTAAAGAAACAGCTACAGATATAGTTGCATCAGCACTTAATGGTGAGTCTGGTCTTAACACAGAAGAGACTCATTCACTTAAGGATGGTCTTGTGGGAATTGGATTTGAGCAGGAGCTTTCTATTAATGAGACAATGGCGAGCGGTGCTAATATAATGACAGTTCAGGAAGCATATGATGCTATAACTAAAGAAAAGGAAGCTAAGACAACATACGTTGTAGAACAGGGCGACTGCCTTTCTATCATAGCTAACAAGTGTGACATTTCTCTTAAAGAGTTATATGAGCTTAATGAAGGTGTGACAGAAGATACTCTGATTGCACCAGGAGATGTACTTGTTGTTACAGTTCCTAAGTCAGAGCTTTCAGTTGTTATTACAGAGAGAAAGACATACGAAGAGGATTTCGATGCAGAAGTTCAGTATGTTGATGATGATACACAGTATAGAGGATACAACAAGGTTATTACAGAGGGTTCATCAGGACACCACAAGGTAACTGCTGATATCACAACTGTTAACGGAGTTCAGACATCACTCCAGTATGTTGAAGAGACAGTAACAGAAGAGCCTGTTGCAAAGGTTGTTTCAGTTGGAACGCTTACACCTCCAACATATCTTAAGCCTGTTAACGGAAGATATTCTTCTGGATATGGTTACAGAGATGGAGCAATGCACAGCGGTGTTGACTGGTCATGTTCAGTAGGTACACCAGTATATGCAGCATCATCTGGTACAGTTATAAGAGCTGGATGGTATTCAGGATATGGATACTGCGTAGATATCCGTCATTCAGATGGTTCGATGACAAGATACGGACATTTAAGTTCTATTGCAGTTTCTAATGGACAGAAAGTTAATCAGAGCGATTTGATTGCCCGCTCAGGTAACACAGGTAACAGTACAGGTCCACATCTTCATTTTGAGATATGGATTGGTGGTTCAACTGTTAACCCACTTAATTATGTTAATAAGAACTAAATATTACAAAGAAATAGCCGTGCATCAAGCACGGTTATTTTTTTGCCTGATAATGGGGCGTGGTGGTCTGCTGGCAGGCATTTCACAAAAATTTCTCATTAGAGGTTTACAAATGAAAAAAAACTACATATAATATCAAATAGTGGTGTTTTATGCACATAAGGATTTTGTCCTTATTAATTATCATTTCAATTGAGGTGCGCTAGATGGAACAGTATATAATTAAAGGTGGTAATCCTCTTACGGGAGAGGTTTCCATTGGAGGCGCAAAGAATGCTGCTTTAGGCATACTTGCGGCTGCAATTATGACAGATGAAACTGTAACAATTGAAAATGTACCTAACGTTAGAGATACTAGAGTATTATTACAGGCAATTGAGGGAATTGGCGCCAAGGTAAAATACGTATATAACAACTCTGTCCAGATTAACGGTGGTGGAATCTGTGACATGAATGTTGATTATGAATATATTAAGAAGATAAGAGCTTCATATTATTTATTAGGAGCATTACTTGGAAAGTACAGAAAGTCACAGGTGGCACTTCCAGGTGGATGCAATATAGGAAGCAGACCTATAGACCAGCATATCAAGGGCTTTAAGGCTCTTGGCGCAGAAGTTGAGATAAGCCATGGCAAAATCAGCACTAAGGCTGATAAGTTAACAGGCGGTCATGTATATTTTGATGTGGTATCAGTCGGTGCTACTATTAATCTTATGCTTGCTGCATGTCTTGCTGACGGCGATACAATACTTGAAAATGCGGCTAAGGAGCCACATATAGTAGATGTGGCGAATTTTCTTAATGCAATGGGTGCTAATATCAAAGGTGCTGGTACAGATGTTATAAGAATCAAGGGTGTAAAGAGATTACACGGAACAACATATTCTATAATTCCTGATCAGATTGAGGCTGGAACATTTATGTTTGCGGCAGCAGCTACTAATGGAGATATAGTTGTCAAAGATGTTATACCTAAGCATCTTGAATCGCTTTCAGCTAAGCTTATCGAGGTTGGCTGTGAGGTTGTAGAAGGTGATGACTGGGTAAGAGTTATCGGCAAGGGCTCGCTTAAGAGCACTAATGTCAAGACTCTTCCATATCCGGGCTTCCCAACAGATATGCAGCCACAGATGGCAGTTGTTCTTGCGTTAGCTAATGGTTCAAGTATGGTTACAGAGAGTATATTCGAGAACAGATTCAAGTATGTTGACGAATTAAATCGAATGGGATGCAAGATTAAAGTAGAAGGTAATACAGCCTATATTGAGGGCGTAGATCATCTTACAGGAGTTGAGATGTCTGCTCCAGATTTAAGAGCGGGCGCTGCCCTTGTTATTGCGGCGCTTGCGGCAGAGGGAATATCCCAGATAGATGATATAGAATATATACAGCGTGGATACGAGGATTTTGAAGGAAAGCTTTCAATGCTCGGAGCTGTTATAGAGAGAGTTGACTCAGAGCGTGATGCTCAGAAGGTAAAGTTAAAGATTGGATGATGATCATAGAACACATTCTAAAAGGGCTTATAGACAGCTCTCTTTTAGAATGTGTTTTTGTGTATTAAAGGAAGTGTTATTACAATGAAATTAAGAGACAAGCTTAAGTTATCTTTTTTTATAATGATTATACTGCCGCTTATTCTATGTGTGTTTGCAATAGGAATTATATTCAGATACCAGAGCACATCAATTAAGAGACTGTATGGTGTAGATGAAGCTGTAAAGCTTGAAAATATGTATTCATCAGCTACTATTATGAGTGAGATGACGGATAAGATATATGAATCTATCAAGCAGGTTGCGGTTGAGACACCTGAGAAGTATACAGATATGGAGTATCTGCATGAACTTGATATGCAGCTTGCGGCAAGACTGTCGAATTTGGTAGTTGCAAGAAATAATGATATAATATATGCTTCTGAGTCACTTGAGAGTGATGAGATAAAAGAGCTTATACCAGAGTATACAAGCCTTGACAGTGCATTTAATGAAAGTATATATAAGGGCGGAGATTATCACTGTATTGTAAAGCAGATTAATTTCAGGGAACAGAATGGTGATATTATCGGTGTATACATTATTACATCATTGAACCAGATTATTCCGCAGATAAAGTGGCTTGCCCTGCAGGCACTGGCAGCAGTGCTTGTTATACTGATTCTTACAAGCCTGGTGCTCGATTTATGGCTGTACAGCTCGATAGTTAAACCACTTGATAAATTAAGGCTTGCTGCCCAGAATATTAAGCTGGGAAATCTGGATTTTGAGATGCCGAAGGTATCAAGGGATGAGATTGGTGATGTATGCCGTGACTTTGAGGAGATGCGTGTTATACTAAAAGAGACCTCGGAGGAGAAGCTTAATTCTGATAAAGAAGAAAAAGAGCTTATAAGAAATATTTCACATGATCTGAAGACACCGCTTACAGCTATCAAGGGTTATGTCGAGGGTATTATGGATGGTGTGGCTAACACACCGGAAAAACAGCAGAGGTATCTTCAGACAATTGCCAATAAGGTTAATGATATGGATAAACTTATAGATGAGCTTACGATATATTCAAGGCTTGACACTAACAGGGTTCCATATTCATTTAACAGGATTAACCTGAAAGATTATTTTGATGAGTGCTGTGAGGAGATTAAGGTTGACCTTGAGGCACAGGATATTGAACTGGTGTATAATTGCCATAATGTTGACAATGTATATATATATGCGGATGTTGAACAGCTTAAAAGAGTTATCAATAATATTATAAGTAACTCTGTTAAGTACATGAAAGAGGGAAGAAGAGGCAGGATTGGTATTGACATATATGATGAAGGGGATTACGCTCATATAATCATGACAGATAATGGCAAGGGAATTGGAACTGCCGAGCTTCCACACATATTTGAAAGATTTTACAGAACAGATGAATCGCGTAACAGTAAACAGGGCGGAAGTGGAATCGGTCTTGCGATTGTAAGAAAGATAATTGATGACCACAAAGGTAAGATATGGGCTGAAAGTGTTGAGGGCGAAGGAACTACAATGCATATATGTTTGAGAAAAGCCACAGAAGCTATTGAGACAAAAGCAGATTAGCAAGTTAAGCATTTATATAATAAGGAGAACAAACACATGAGCAAAGTATTAATTGTTGAAGATGAAGAGGCTATTGCTGAGATTGAAAAGGATTATCTTGAACTCAGTGGATTTGAAGTAACTATTAAATCAGACGGAACAAGCGGACTTGAGGCTGCACTCGATGAGGATTATGACATCTGTATTCTTGATGTAATGCTTCCGGGCGTTGATGGATTTGAGATATGCCGTCAGGTGAGAGAAAAGAAGAACACACCTATTATAATGGTTTCAGCTAAGAAAGAGGATATCGACAAGATAAGAGGCCTTGGTGTCGGCGCAGATGATTACATGACTAAGCCTTTCAGCCCAAGTGAGCTTGTGGCAAGAGTTAAGGCGCATCTTGCAAGATATGAAAGACTTGTAAGCAGCACTAAGGAGAACAATGATATAATTGAAATCCGTGGTATAAAGATTGATAAGACTGCAAGAAGAGTATTTGTCAATGGTGAGGAGAAGATATTCACAACTAAGGAATTTGATCTGCTCACATTTCTTGCAGAGCACCCTAACCATGTGTATACTAAGGATGAATTGTTCAAAGAAATCTGGGATATGGATTCAATTGGTGATATAGCGACAGTTACTGTACACATCAAGAAGATAAGAGAAAAGATTGAGCTCGACACATCTAAGCCTCAGTATATTGAGACTATATGGGGTGTGGGTTACAGATTTAAAATGTAAATTAGAAAGGCAGAGCTTGAGAAGGAATCTAAGGGTATAGTTATGGAGCGTGCGTAGAAGGCGGAGGCTGATTTAAAGAGAGCAGAGGAAGAAGAAATTGCAAAGTTAAAGCAACAATAAAAGTATTGCCCCCAGAGAAGTTCTCTGGGGGCATATTTGACATTAATAATGCTTTTTAATCTTATTATCTGATTGCATCTAAAGCAGATGATGCAATTCCGACAATTACTGTCAATGAGATACCAAAGACTACTGATATGACAAGCATGATAATACATATTTTGATGTAGGAATCATATTTGTCATATCTTCCATAGCGGAAGTTGTTGTTAGCACTGAATAGGAGAATCAATGCGATAATACCGAATAAGCTGCTGAACAGAATGATGCAGATTATTGAAAATACAAGCAATGGAGTGAACTTAGGACAGTTCTGTGGCTTGTTGTAGTTGTTATAGCCATTGTTGTAACCTGTATTGTAATTATTATAACCTGTATTGTAATTGTTATAATCTGTATTATATCCGTTCTGGCTGCCATAACTGTTGTTGTTCTGAGAACCATATCCATAGTTCTGAGAATTGTATCCGTTATTCTGAGAGCCATAGTCATTATACTGTGAGTTATAATTGTTGTTCTGGTTGCTATAATTATTGTTCTGGCTGTCATAGCTATTATTCTGAGTATTATAACTGTTGTAATCAGAATTATCCGACTGGCTGTTCTGCGTATTTTCACTATCTGAATAAGATGTATACTCTTTATTTGGGTCATTAGAATAATCATCTGTATAACTGCCGTAGTTACGCTGGCTGTTATCAGAAGATTCATTTGAGTCCTGATTCTGGTTGTTCCAGAATGGATCTGGTGTATAATTATCCATATATGTCCTCATTTCTTTGCATAATTTAATATATAAATTGCTGATTTCTCATGTTTTGAGGGGTACAAGTTCAAAGTTTTTAACCCTAGTACATCGTTTCGTAAATAACTATACCAATCTGCAGACAAGTTAGTGGTATAGTTATTTCGAAAACGATGTACTAGAACCATAATAAACATACATAAGTAATGCGTCAAGTATAAATTGACTTTAGATACAGTCAGGTAATAATATAAGATAATAACAATATGATACCAGGGTCAAAAGGTCAGAAAGCCGATGCAAGCTTGCTTGCAAGAG
>OIZI01000426.1_pt1 | contig 22150 bp, 18 predicted proteins | sample 1588441 | NCBI WGS metagenome assembly OIZI01 (sample SAMN03283284) | human gut metagenome | biome: human-associated habitat; material: feces | host: Homo sapiens | place: Peru | collected 2012 | reverse complement strand
GAGGATATTCATAGAATAACTGCATCGCAGGTATTCGGAGTACCGCTTGATGAGGTTACAGACCAGCAGCGACGCAATGCAAAAGCTGTTAACTTTGGAATAATCTATGGAATAAGTTCATTTGGATTAAGTCAGGATTTAAGTATATCAAAGAAAGAGGCTGACAATTATATTAAGCAGTATTTTGAAACTTATCCATCAATTAAAGCATATATAGACGGACTTGTCGCTTCTGCAAAAGAAAAAGGTTATTCAATAACTATGTATAACAGAAGAAGACCTATACCTGAATTATCTTCAAGTAATTTCATGCAGCGTTCATTTGGTGAACGTGTTGCAATGAATGCACCAATTCAGGGAACTGCCGCAGATATCATTAAGCTTGCCATGATTAATGTATACAATGCATTGAAAAACGGTGGATATAAGTCAAAGCTTATTCTGCAGGTTCATGATGAGCTTCTTGTAGAGACATACAAAGATGAGATTGATAATGTTAAAAAAATCATCTCAGACGGAATGAAAAATGCAGCTAAACTGCGTGTTCCACTTGAGATAGATTTACAGCAGGGAAATAACTGGTTCGAGGCACATTAATTATGAAAATAATAGGAATTACAGGCGGTGTTGGCTGTGGCAAAAGCACCATCTTACATTTAATACAAAAACATGCCAATGCCTATATCATAATGGCTGATGACGTGGCAAAAAGCTTGTATACAGCAGGAAGCCCGCTTGTGCATGATATAGCAGAAGAATTCGGGAATGTATGTGTTAACAGTGATGGCTCTGTTAACAAACCAGTTCTTGCTGATATTATATTTTCAGATGAGAATAAAAGAAAGAAACTTAATGCAATGGTTCATCCAGAGGTCAAAAGAATAATTCTTGAGACTATTGATGAGCTTAAACCGCTTAACAAGTATGATTTAATATTAGTTGAGGCAGCTTTATTCTTTGAAGAAAATTATGATAAATTCTGTGATGAGGTGTGGTATGTGACATCTGATACTTCTGTCAGAAGAAAAAGGCTTAAAGCTGACAGGGGATACAGTGATGAAAAGATTGATAATATGCTTAAAGCACAGTTATCGGAGAATGAATTTATAAAAAGATGTGATAAAGTTATTGATAACAGCGGCAGTTTGGAGGACACTGAAAGCTGTCTTGTTAAAATGCTGTAATTATGATATATTTTCTTTAGTTTTGTTGTAAATTGTCGGAGGATTAATCATGGCAGATGTAACACCTGTAAATAATGACTATGTATTTGGTCTGGATATTGGAACACGTAGTATCGTCGGGGTTGTAGGATACCTCGAGCACAGTATATTTCATATAACTGCTATGTCAGAGGCTAAGCATGATACGCGTGCGATGCTCGATGGACAGATTCATGATATATATAAGGTTGGAGATACCATAAGAAGAGTTAAGAATGATTTGGAGAGACAGCTTGGTTTTGCACTTACAGATGTATGTATAGCGGCTGCCGGCCGTGTACTTAGAACTATTAATTCTTCTGCTGAATATGAATTCGAAGATGAAACAAGAGTTACTGCTGAGCATATATACTCTCTTAATCTGTTAGCTGTAGAGAAAGCCCACACCATAATCAATGACAATTCTGAGGATGTCAAATTTTACTGCGTTGGCAATACACCTATCATATACAGGCTCAATTCATTTGAAATTAACAGTCTTGAAGGCCATAAAGCCAACAAAATCGGTGTTACACTTATAGCTACATTTTTACCAGAGGAAGTAGTTGATGGATTGTACGAGGCAATCGAGTATGCAGGACTTCATGTTGCAAGTCTTACTCTGGAGCCTATAGCAGCCATGAATATCGCAATTCCTGAGCAGTACAGACTTCTTAATATTGGTCTTATAGATGTCGGAGCAGGAACTTCCGATATATGTATAACTAAAGATGGCAGTGTAATCGCATATGGAATGATTCCTCTTGCAGGTGATGAACTTACAGAAGTCATTGCCAAGAATTATCTTGTTGATTTCAATACTGCCGAGAAGATTAAACTTGCAGCCAGCAAGAAGGTAAAAGGTCTTGTGAGCTTTAAGGATATTATGGGGCTTACTCAGAAAGTGCAGGCTTCTGAGATTCGAAAAGTAACAGCACCTGTAATAGAAAAGATGGCAGAAGAGAGTGCCGAAAAAATCAAAGAACTTAACGGTGGTAAACCTGTCAATGCTGTATTCGTAGTCGGTGGCGGCGGTAAAATGATGGGGTACACAGACAGAGTTGCCAAGGCTCTTGGAATTGTTAAAGAAAGAGTTGCTGTCAGAGGCGAAGAAGTTCTTACCACTGTTGATTTTGGCAGTACAGGCTTCAAAAAAGATTCACTGTATGTAACACCTATCGGAATCTGTACGAACTACTATTCACAGAAGAACAGCTTTGTATTCGTCAATGTCAACAATGAGCGAATCAAGATGTATGATAACAATCACCTTACTGTAGTTGACGCTGTTATGCAGATTGGTTTTCCTAACGAAAAGCTGTTTCCAAGAAGAGGTCCTGAGCTTTCATTTACAATCAATGGAAAGACAAGACTTGTGCGTGGTACTCCGGGTGAAGGAGCTGAGGTTTTACTTAATGGCAGACATGCTAATCTTAATTCAAGGATTGAACAAAATGATGTCATTGAGGTTACTGAATCAACAGCAGGTGATGCTGCACATATGACAATAGGTCAGCTTGAAGAATACAATTCTACTCTTACATTTATTGTAGATGACAAGAAGATTCTCTGTCCTAGATTTGCGTATGTGAATGGCGAGCTCAAGTCTGAGTTTTATGATATTCAGAATAACGATTCTATCCAGATGGAGAATTATTATACAGTTGAGCAGTTATTTACATTCCTTGATTATGATATATCTCAGTATGATGTATACGTTAACAATGAGCTGGCTGACAATGATACATATGTATACGAAAACTTTAATATAAAGCTTTCGCCAATTAATGATGATGAAAGTTCTGATACAGATGACACAGATGAGGCTGATATGACAGATGAAAATATAGCGTCTGACAATGCTGATTCAGAAGGCACTTCAGCCATCACAGAGATTACAGTCCTGATTAATGGAACTCCTGTAACACTTAAAGGAAAACGTGATTATATACTTGTAGATTTGTTCCAGTATTATGAGTTTGACCTTTCTAACCCACAGGGCAATGTCGTACTTAAATTAAATGGACAGACAGGCGAGTATACAGCTCCTTTAAAAGATGGAGATGTCATTGATTTATATTGGGAGAAATAAATAATGAGAATGATGACTATAGCCAGTGGAAGTAGTGGCAACTGTATATATATTGGCTCTGATAAAACACATATTCTGATTGATACCGGAATAAGCCGTAAGAAGATATCCGAGGGTTTAAAAAAGGCTGAACTTGATATGTCAGATATAACAGCAGTTCTTGTAACACATGAACACTCCGACCATATTAAAGGTCTTGGTGTTATATCAAGAAAAGATAATATCCCAATATATACAACTAAGGGAACATGGGAAGGAATCCAGACTTCATCCGGATTAGGTGAGATAGATTCTGAGCTTTTTAATTGTATCAAGCCAGATGAGAGCTTTGTGCTTAATGATCTTGTCATCAATCCGTTCAGGGTATCGCATGATGCCAATGAGCCAGTGGCTTACCGTATAGAATGTGAAGATAAAAGCATGGCAGTTGCAACTGACCTTGGATTTTATGATGATTACATAATTGATAATCTCAAAGGCTGTAATTCAATGGTTATTGAAGCTAACCATGATGTCAATCTGTTACAGGTCGGCAGTTACCCTTATTATCTTAAACAGAGAATACTTGGCAAGCAGGGACATTTATCTAACGAATCGTCTGGAAAACTTATTGACCATCTTTTACATGATAAGTGTTCTAATATATTTCTTGGACATCTAAGCAAGGAAAATAACTATGACAAACTTGCATATGAAACTGTAAAATGTGAGATTGATATGAGCGACAGCGAATTTAAGGCAAAGGATTTCAATATATCTGTTGCCAGAAGAGATGAACCATCACAGATTATCACTGTTTAAAATTTTATTGACATTTTATGATAATAGTTTCATATTAAATCTATGAATTTATATGACCTGATTTAATACATCAGGATGTATATATTAAAATTAATAAAAGAGAAAGAGAGATTGGATTATGAAAAAATGTGTTATTACAGTTGTTGGAAAGGATACTGTTGGAATTATCGCCAGAGTATGTACTTATCTTGCTGATACCAAGATTAATATTCTTGATATTTCACAGACAATTGTATCTGGTTACTTTAATATGATGATGATTGTAGATGTAGCGGCATCAACTAAGTCATATAATGATGTAGTATCTGATCTTGATAATTTAGGGGAAGAGATTGGGGTATCTATTAAGTGCCAGAGAGAAGAAATTTTTGACATGATGCATAGAATTTAATGTTGTTTACACTTATTTTGATGACAGATAAGGAGAATTGTTTTGATTAATATATATGAAGTAACAGAGACCAATAAGATGGTCGAAAAGGAAAACCTTGATGTACGAACAATTACTATGGGTATCAGCTTACTTGACTGTATAAGCGATAACTTAGAGGTTTTAAATAATAACATCTATAACAAAATCACAAAACTTGCTAAAAATCTTGTGTCAACAGGTGAGGATATATCTAAAGAAATAGGTATTCCTATCGTTAATAAGAGAATTTCTGTTACACCAATTGCTCTTATCGGAGGTTCTGCCTGTAAAACTCCAGAAGATTATGTGACAATCGCAAAGACTCTTGATAAAGCTGCTCATGAAGTTGGAGTTAACTTCATAGGTGGTTATTCTGCAATAGTATCAAAAGGAATGACTAAGAGTGATGAGCTGCTTATCCGTTCAATTCCTGCAGCTTTAGCATCAACAGAGTTAATATGCAGTTCTGTCAATGTTGGTTCAACTAAGACAGGTATCAATATGGATGCCGTAAGACTTATGGGTGAGATTATCAAAGAGACTGCTGAACTCACTAAAGAAAAAGATTCTCTTGGCTGTGCAAAGCTTGTTGTATTATGCAACGCACCTGATGATAACCCATTCATGGCTGGTGCATTCCATGGTGTCACAGAAAGCGATGCAATTATCAATGTCGGCGTAAGCGGTCCTGGTGTTGTAAAGTATGCACTTGAAAGTGTGCGTGGCGCAAGTTTTGAAGTGTTATGCGAAACTATCAAGAAAACAGCATTCAAGATAACAAGAGTTGGACAGCTTGTTGCACAGGAAGCTTCTAAGAGATTAAATGTACCATTCGGTATTATTGACCTTTCGCTTGCTCCTACACCAGCTATCGGTGATTCAGTTGCTGATATATTAGAGGAGATTGGTCTTCAGAGAGCCGGTGCTCCGGGAACAACAGCAGCATTAGCTCTTCTTAATGATCAGGTAAAGAAGGGCGGCGTTATGGCATCATCTTATGTCGGCGGATTAAGCGGTGCATTCATACCAGTCAGCGAAGATCAGGGAATGATTAACGCCGTATTAGATGGTTCACTTACAATTGAGAAGTTAGAGGCTATGACTTGTGTATGCTCTGTAGGACTTGATATGATTGCCATACCTGGCGATACTAAGTCAACAACAATATCAGGTATTATTGCTGATGAGTCTGCAATCGGAATGGTTAACCAGAAGACAACTGCGGTAAGAGTAATCCCTGTTGTTGGAAAGGGCGTTGGCGAGACAGTTGAGTTTGGAGGACTTTTAGGATATGCTCCAATCATGCCTGTTAACCAGTTTGACTGTTCAGCATTTGTTAACAGAACTGGAAGAATTCCAGCTCCAATCCACAGCTTTAAGAACTAATAATAATTCATAAAGATATATAAAACACCATCCTTACAAAACCTTGAGCTCTTAACTCAATGTATTTTGTAAAGATGGCGTTTTTGATTGTCCATAGATTAATCTGCCATAAATGGCCTGTATCTGTAATCACTTACAGGGGCGGCATTAAACTTACATTCACATATCTGTCTGTATATATTATGCGCCTGTATCTGCTTGTAATATATGTCTTTATAGTCCGCAACTTTATTGATAAGTGGTATATCAACTATATCTTTTATTAAAGATAAGTATTTCCTTCCATTCTGGTTAAAACCTAAAATTCTTATATAACTGCATTGGTCTGTTATATCTTTCTTGCTGATATCAAGTATAATCTTCATGATAATTCTTTTGATTCTTGACAGGGCATATTGCTTTGTCTTTATCTCCAAAGCAAAATCATCCAGCATATAAAATGTATCAGATGCAGTCATCCTGTTATATACATTATAGATTCTCGCTGCAGTTTCCTTTGACACATCACGTATATTAATTAATTCATCAATAAATGCTTCTTTGTTATAACCACATTCTGCAAGAAGCATCTCAAGCCTGTAATAAAACATGCTGGTGAAATCATTAAAAACAACCGGATATACATTGCTGTCATCTAAGACTTTTCGTGTAGGCAGTGGAAGAGCTATGTCATCAAGCCTGCCGTCTAATATTGCATTACGCACAGCAGTAGCACTTGGAACAATATCCTTGTTATATGAAGCATCATTATAGCCAGCTCCATCTCTTTTAATGCACAGGGTATTCATATCATAACCATATTTCTTAACTGCCTTTATATATTCAATTCCCAGTGTGTTATTAGGTTTTTCAAGGATAGCTGCCTTATCACGTCCCACACATAATTCTACAGCCTTCTGACGTGCACTGGCGTATGATTCGCCGCTGCTTAACAATTTGGTAAGGCACTGCCTGAAATGTTCTGGTTCATCTATAAGCAGTGAGGCAATCATATCTAAATCCTTAATATCAGAATCCTCACAGCCAAAACATATAGAATCTGCTCCCAGTAAATGCAGTATCTGCACTGACTGCTCTGCGAATGTCTCTGCGCTTGAAAGGCTCGCCTGGACTGGAAGCTCTACCACAAGGTCAACTCCGTTAAGTACAGCCATCTGTGCGCGCGAATATTTGTCAATTATGGCTGGCTCACCTCTCTGGACATAATCGCTGCTCATGACACATATGACAATATCCGCATCTGACATTCGCCTGCTTGCATTGATGTGTATTATATGTCCTTCATGCAAAGGATTGTATTCCGTAATAATTCCAACAGCTTTCACATTGACCTCCAAACAATTATCTATAATTATTATACATTTTAGCCCAAATTTAACAACATGCTTTTTATTTTAAACAATAGCTAACTTGTTTTCTTCCAAAAAAGGGTATATAATAATTTAAGATTTCGGCTTGTGCTGGAAAAAATATCTTAAGGAGGAGTCAGTAATCATGGCATTTATTGACAAAATTATTGAAAGAGCAAAGGCAGATAAGAAGACTATCGTTTTACCAGAGTCTATGGATAAGAGAACATTTGCTGCTGCTGAGAAAATCTTAAAGGAAGGTATTGCAAACCTTATTATTATCGGTACACCTGATGAAATCAAGGAGAACAGCCAGGGTTATGACATCACAGGAGCTACTATCGTAGACCCATTTAATGATCCTAATAAGCAGAAGTATATTGACAAGTTCGTGGAATTAAGAAGCAAGAAGGGTGTTACTCCTGAATCAGCTAAAGAGATGATGGAGAAGGATTATATGTACTATGCTTGCCTTATGTGTAAGTGTGGTGATGCAGATGGTGCTGTATCTGGTGCATGCCACTCAACAGGTAACACAATCAGACCAGCTCTTCAGTTATTAAAGACTAAGCCAGGCATCAGCTCAGTTTCAGGTTTCTTCCTTATGGAAGTTCCTAACTGTGAATTCGGTGAGAACGGTTTATTCGTATTCGCTGACTGTGCAGTTAATCCAGATCTTGACTCAGACAAGCTTGCAGAAGTTGCAGCATTATCAGCAGAGTCATTTAAGAGCTTCGTAGGTGCTGAACCTAAGGTTGCTATGCTTTCATTCTCATCTTACGGCAGTGCTAAGCATGACAGAGTTACACTTGTTGCAGATGCAGTTAAGACAGCTAATGAGAAGTACCCAGAGTACGCTATCGATGGCGAGTTACAGTTAGATGCAGCTATCGTTCCAGAAGTTGCAGCTCTTAAGGCTCCTAACAGCAAAGTTGCTGGTCACGCTAACACATTAGTATTCCCATCTCTTGAAGCTGGTAATATCGGTTACAAGCTTGTTCAGAGACTTGCTAAGGCTGGCGCATATGGTCCAGTTCTTCAGGGACTTTCTATGCCTGTTAACGACCTTTCAAGAGGATGTTTTGCAGAGGATATCGTAGGCGTTGTAGCTATGACTGCTGTTCAGGCTCAGAATGCAGCTAAGTAATTAATTTTATTAAGGAGTATATTTTACAATGAATATTTTAGTTTTAAATTGCGGTAGTTCATCATTAAAGTATCAGTTAATCAACATGGATGATGAGAGCGTTATCGCTAAAGGTCTTGTTGAAAGAATTGGTATTGATGGCTCTATCCTTACTCATAAGCCAACAGGCAAGGATAAGTATGTAGTTGAGACACCTATGAAGGATCACAACATTGCAGTTAAGTTAGTTCTTGATGCTTTAGTTGACCCAGATCACGGTGTTATCAGCTCAACAGATGAAATCGCTGCTGTAGGACACAGAGTACTTCACGCAGGTGAGAAGTATATCGAGTCATGTATCGTTACAGAGGATGTTAAGAAGGTAGTAAGAGAGTGCTTCGACCTTGGTCCTTTACATAACCCAGCTAACCTTATCGGTATTGAGGCTGTTGAGGCAACAATGCCTGGTAAGCCAAATGTAGCTGTATGGGATACAGCATTTGGTGGAACTATGGAGCCTAAGGCTTACCTCTATGCTATACCTCGTGAATACTATGAGAAGTATGGTATCAGAAGATATGGCTTCCACGGAACAAGCCACAGCTTTGTATCTAAGGAGACAATCAAATTTGCTAATCTTGATCCTAAAACAGCTAAGGTTATTGTATGCCACCTTGGTAATGGTGCTTCTATATCAGCTTCAATCGGTGGTAAGTGCGTAGATACATCTATGGGTCTTACACCACTTGAAGGTCTTATCATGGGAACACGTTCTGGTGACCTTGATCCAGCTATCTTAGAGTTCTTATGCAACCATGAGAACCTTACAATAAGCGAGATGCTCAACATCCTTAACAAGAAGTCTGGTGTACTTGGTATGTCAGGCGGAATCTCAAGCGATTTCAGAGATCTTAATGCCGCAGCTAATGACGGTAATGAAGTTGCTAAGGTTACACTTGAGGCATATGCTTACAGAGTAGCTAAGTATATTGGTGCTTACACAGCAGCTATGAATGGTGTTGATGCAATCACATTTACTGCTGGTGTTGGTGAGAATGCTGCTTGGCTTCGTCCAATGGTTGTTAAGTATCTTGGTTACCTTGGTGTTAAGCTTGATGAAGCTGCAAGCGAGAAGGCTTGTGGAGAAGAGGGTATTATCTCTACATCTGATTCTAAGGTTAAGCTTTGCGTAATCCCAACTAACGAGGAACTTGCAATTGCCAGAGAGACTCTTGCATTAGTTAAATAATATTAACTATAAAGATGTGATTTATGCTAAAAGACTAAGTTAATTCTTAGTCTTTTAGTTATTTTATAGCAGGTTTAGTATTTTATATAACAAGAATAACAAAATGTAGTTGACAAACTATTATTAGATGCGTATAATATTCGAAGTGTGGTAAAGCTGTGCGCTTTTGTACAGACTTTTCACCGACTAGTACAATTGGAGACAATTATGCTGATTGATTTTAGAGAACTTCTATCCGGCTCAAAAGAAGATGATTCATTTGAAGCTCATATTGATATGGATGAATTGAATACAGGTTCATGTATATATCCTATTATTCACAAAGATTCATTCGTTATCAACGCTCATAGGACAGGGAAGAATAAAGTTAATATTCAGTGCAGTGGAGTAGTTACTCTCAGCATTCCTTGTGACAGGTGTCTTGAACCTGTTGAGACAGTTATTGAATTTGATGTTAATGATTTAGTTGAATTTAATAAAACTGTTCCGGATGAAGAACAAGAAGAAAAAGACTATATTGATGGATACAACCTCGACGTGGATAAACTTATTTTCGGCGAATTACTTGTTTCCATACCAGGTAAAGTATTATGTAAAGATGACTGCAAGGGCTTATGTCCTGTATGTGGTAATAATCTTAACGTTGCCGAATGTGGTTGCGACAGAGATGTCCTGGATCCAAGAATGTCTGTTTTCAAAGATATTTTAAACAATTTTAAGGAGGTGTAACCGGAATGTCAATTTGTCCAAAGAATAAGTCATCTAAGGCAAGAAGAGACAAGAGAAGAGCTAATTGGAAAATGAGCGCTCCTAATCTTGTAAAGTGCAGCAAATGTGGTGCTTTAATGATGCCTCACAGAGTTTGCAAGTCTTGTGGCTCTTATAATAAGAAAGAAATCGTTACAGTTGACTAATTTGTCGATTGTGTTGGCTTTTGTCTATTAGACAAAAGCCTTTTTTTATTATATAATAATATGGAATTTTATCTTTGTTTAAACATAAAGGAGTTTTTATATGACTAAGTTATTATATAGATTATCCGCAGTGATATCAGCATTAGTTATATCAATTTCAATATTTCCACCGGTACTTGATAATGTTATGGCAGCAAGTATTGGTGTTGAAAAAGATTCTGATGGCAATGTAACAGCTATCACAATTAATGGCAATACATATTCTGACCTTAATCAGGCTGCTGATGCTCTTAAAAATGCCGGCTTATCTTCATCATATATTGATAAGATACTTGGCGGCTCTTATGGTTCTGGTAACAATCAGGATATATACTATGGCAACTCAACTAACATAAGTGATTACACTTATATGTCACGAAGCGATGCACAGGCACTTCTTAACAAATATAAGAACAATGATGTGTACTGGGGCGAGGAGTATATATATTATGAGGGTGAGCCATTAACAGACTTTGATAACAGAATCCATGGAACTTATCACACTTACAGTTCTTATAAGGACGCCACACATCAGGGACTGTCAACCAGCTATAAGATTAATGATACTTACTCAGGAACACATCTTTACAGCGTTGTTATAGAGAAGTGGGATAAAAGGATGACTAAACTGCAGTATAATGCAGCCATATCATCTTTAGAGAAAATCGCAGCCCAGTTTGATTCTGGAAGCGATTATGACAAGATTCTTAATGTTGCTAATTATTTTGCCAATTCTATATCTTATGATTACAGTAAGACATTTGGCGACATATATCATGCTGTATACTGGGGCAAAGGCGTGTGTGCCGCATATGCTGAATGTTTCCAGTTATGCATGGAAAACTTAGGTATAGAAAGCTACATCTATACAGATACAACACATGCACTCAATGTAGTATATTTAGATGGTGCATATTATTTCGTGGATGTAACTAACATGTCCGACCCGGATGGTGTAAGATGGCAGTTTTTCCTGTATGGAACTAATATGAGAGTCAATCACACAACACTTCCTATAAGTCCAACATCTTATGATGGATATACAGGTAATTATGGTATCGATAATATTGAAACATCCGAGAGAGTTGATACATCTGATATACGTGATTTCGTATCTGGCGTTATCGACAGCATCAAATCATCTAATATCAATACAGATGTAGCAATTAATCTTCCAGATGTAGATGATGAGGAGCTTGCAGAAGAAGAGACTACTACTGAGGAGGAAACTACTACAGTTCCTGTTACAACAACAGCCGCCGAAGTAACAACACCTGTCCAGAATTATAATGATTCCGATGAGGAAGAATCTAATCCACTCGTAAAGGCTGTTATAATAGCAGCAATATGTGCCGTGTTACTTACAATAACAATTATAGTGACAAAAAAGGTTAATAAAGAGCAGGATAACAACAGCAAAACTTGATTTTGAAGCCTTAATATAGTATATTTGTTATTGGTTTTTAATTTTAAATGTTGTTTATGAAAGGATATATATATGGCAGATTTCTGTAAAATTGCACTTGATGCGATGGGTGGCGATAATGCTCCCGGCGAGATTGTCAAAGGGGCAATTGAAGCTTTATCATTAGATTCGAGCATATACATTTATCTTGTTGGTAAGACTGACAGCATAAATGGTGAATTAGCTAAATATACATATGACAAAACAAGGGTTGAGATTGTAGAAGCACCTGAGGTAATAGAGACAGGTGACCCACCAGTTCTTTCTGTCAGACGAAAGAAAGAATCTTCACTTGTAAAGGCTATGTATCTTGTAAAGAACGGCGAAGCTGATGCGTTCATATCAGCAGGAAGTTCCGGAGCTATTATAGTTGGCGGTCAGACTATTATCGGACGTATTCCCGGAGTTGAAAGACCACCTATGGCACCACTTATCCCTACATCTAAGGGTGTATCACTTCTCGTTGATAGTGGTGGCAATGTCGATGCAAGACCAAGCTTCCTTGTCCAGTGGGCAAAGATGGGTTCTATCTACATGAGAGATATAATAGGAATCAAGAATCCTAAAGTTGCTATTGTAAATATCGGACTTGAAGAGGAAAAGGGCAATAATCTTGTAAAAGAGACATACCCATTATTAAAAGAGTGCAGTGATATCAACTTTATCGGAAGTATCGAAGCCCGCGAAATTCCAAAGGGATATGCTGACGTCATCGTATGTGATGCATTTGTCGGCAATGTCATCCTCAAATTATACGAGGGTACAGCCTCTACACTTATCGGTCTTGTTAAGCAGACTATGATGAAAAGCTTAAAGACTAAAATCGGAGCACTCCTTATCAAGAAGGATTTAAAGAATGACTTAAAGGCACTTGATGCAACACAATACGGTGGAGCACCTCTTATTGGTATCAACGGACTTGTTGTAAAAGCCCACGGAAGTGCCAAGGCTAATGAAATTAAGAATTCTTGTCTCCAGTGTGTACGCTTTAAGAAGCAGAATATTAATGATAAAATTAAGGCATCTATGTCTTAAATATAAATTTATAACCTGAAAGGAGTTAATTTCATGGAATTTGAAAAGTTACAGGGCATTATAGCAGGTGTTCTTAATATTGACCCATCTAAAATTGAGCCTAGCACAACATTTGTAGACGATCTTGGTGCAGATTCATTAGATGTATTACAGATTGTTATGGGAATTGAAGATACATTCAATATCAAGATTCCTGATGATGCAACTGATAAAATCGTTACTGTATCAGATGCTGTTGAACAAATTAAGTCAGCGCTTTAATTACGATTTGGCTGTCTTTAATATAAGACAGCCATTTATTATTTAATAAGGAGAATTACATGGCAAATCATAATACAGATTTGGATTTGTTGCAGAAGACAATCAATTATAAGTTCAATAATATAAGCCTGTTAAAAAATGCATTAACACACAGTTCATATGCCAACGAAGTAAAGAAGCACAATCTTCCTGACAATGAACGCCTTGAATTTCTTGGCGATGCAGTTTTAGAGCTTACATCAAGCGATTATATATATAATAATATGCATATGGCAGAGGGCGATATGACACGCCTGCGTGCAAGCATAGTATGTGAACCAACACTTGCATTATGTGCAAGAGCATTTAATCTTCCAGACTTTATCATGCTGGGAAAAGGAGAAGACCTTACCGGTGGACGTAAGCGTGATTCAATTGTTTCTGATGCATGTGAAGCCCTTATTGGAGCTATCTACCTAGATGGTGGTTTTACTAATGCGAAAGAGTTTATCAATAATTTTATTCTTAATGATTTGGAAAATAAGCAGCTCTTTTTTGATAGCAAGACTATCCTTCAGGAAGTTGTCCAGGCAAGAGGTCTTGAGGTGGCTTATGACCTTCTTGATGAGACAGGCCCTGAGCATGACAAGATATTTACAGTCAAAGCTTCCTGCAATGATTTATTCAGTATAACAGCCAGCGGACACACTAAGAAAGCTGCCCAGCAGAAGGCTGCTTTTGATGCGCTGATTTACCTGAAAGGTAAAGGAATAGACGTTAATCCGAAAGGTAAAAAGTAATGTATTTAAAAAGTATTGAAGTTCAAGGATTCAAATCCTTTGCTAATAAAATTGTATTTGACTTTCACAATGGAATTACAGGAATTGTCGGTCCTAATGGTTCTGGTAAAAGTAATGTAGCTGATGCTGTCCGCTGGGTTTTAGGTGAGCAGAGTGCCAAGCAGCTCCGTGGTTCCAAGATGGAGGATGTAATATTTGCTGGTACAGAGACAAGAAAGCCTGTCGGTTTTGCATATGTATCAATTACATTTGATAACGCAGACCACGCACTTCCTGTTGATTACAACGAGGTAACTGTAACACGTAAGGTCTTCCGTTCTGGTGAAAGTGAATACCAGATGAATGGACATAGCTGCCGACTCAAAGACATAACTGAGCTTTTCTACGATACAGGTATCGGTAAAGAAGGTTATTCTATAATCGGACAGGGTCAGATTGATAAAATTCTAAGCGGTAAGCCGGAAGAGAGACGAGAGCTGTTTGACGAGGCTGCCGGTATTGTTAAATTTAAGAGAAGAAAGGCTGCTTCAATTAAAAAGCTTGAGAGCGAAAGAGACAACCTTGTAAGAGTTAATGATATTCTTGCAGAATTAGAAAAACAGGTTGGTCCACTTGAAAAGCAGTCAGAAAAAGCTAAAGAATATCTTAATTTAAAAGCTGACCTTAAAGTCAGGGATGTCAATGCATTCCTGCTTGAAAGCGACCAGATAAGAAATTCTCTTAAAGAATGTGAAGAAAAGACTGCTATAGCTGACAATGACTTAAATAATGCCAATGCAGAATATGAGAGCACCAAATCTGAATATGAATCAATTGAGATTCAGTTAAACCAGATTAACAATGAAATCGATGTTGCTAACACACTTCTTAATAATACTGAGGTTGAAAAGCAGCGTCTTGATGGTGTTATCAACGTATACGCCGAACAGATTAAGACAATACAGGCTAACAACATTCATTATACAGGACGTCTGTCTGATATTGATGAAAGTATAAATTCCAAGAATACTGAATTGTCAAAACTTGATTCTGAAAAAGAATCTCTGTCTGAGAATATATCACAGTATGAACAGCAAAAGGCTGCTGCTATAGAAAAACATGACAGCATCACCGCTGAAATAGATGATATTAATCATAAGATAGAAGAATATAACAACAAAATCATTGATGTCCTCAATGAAAAAAATAAAACCGCTGCTGATAACCAGAAGTTCCAGACTATGCTTGAGCAGCAGAATATCAAAAAGGCTGAATTAAACAGTGTTATAATCAAAACAAAAAGTGATGAGAGTGCTGTTAACAACACAATCAGCTCCTTGAATAACAGTATCACAGATGTAGATAACCGTATCAACGGCATAACTGATAAGATAACTGCTATCAACAATGATATAACAACACATAAGAATAACATTGCAGAACTCACATCTTTGATTGATAAAGAACAGACACAGTATCACCGTGAGAAATCAAAGCTCGAATCTTTAGTTGCCATAACAGAAAGATATGATGGTTATGGTAACAGTATAAGAAAGATTATGGAGCTTAAAGAGACTAATTTCGGAATACTTGGTGTAATCGCTGATATTATCAAGGTTGAAAAGAGATATGAGACAGCGATTGAGACAGCACTCGGCGGTTCAATCCAGAATATCGTTACTGATAATGAGAATACAGCAAAAGAGCTTATCGCTTACCTTAAGCAGAACAAGCTTGGACGAGCTACATTTCTTCCAATAACATCAGTCTCTGGTAAAAATACACTTGAAAATGAACCATGCATGAAAGAGCAGGGTGTTGTAGGACTTGCCTGCAATCTTGTCCGCGTTGATTTTGAATATGCTAATCTTGCAAAATACCTGTTAGGAAGAATCCTTGTTGTTGATAATATTGACAACGCACTTGTTATTGCAAGGAAATACAGACACTCTTTAAGAATCGTCACACTTGAAGGAGAACAGTTAAACCCAGGTGGTTCAATGACTGGTGGTGCATTTAAGAATGCAAGCAATCTTCTCGGCAGAAGACGTGAGATAGAAGAATTAAAGGTAAGTGTTGCAGCCGTAAGCAAATCATATAACAACCACAAGGCAGATGTGACTGAGCTTAGAAAGGAAGTTGCCTCCCTCCGTGAACAGCTTGAACAGATGAATAAAGACATGCGTGAGGTTCAGATTGAGAAAAATACCCTCACTATGAATTTAAGACAGGCATCTGATAAGAAAAATGAGATTGCCCAGTCTTATACACGCATAACATCACAGGTTGCACAGATTGAGAATGAAATCAGCGAGATTGAAAAGAATCTTAACAATGCCTCTGGCAATCTTGCCTCCCTTGACTCTATCAATCAGGAATCAAAGAATGAGATTAACTCATTAAACGAATCACTGACAAAGAAAAAAGAGGAAGAATCAGCAAGCAGTCTGGCAATCGAAAAGATTAAGATGGATTTCTCTTCTCTGTTACAGAAGGAAACATTTATTGAAGAAAACAGACATCGTATTGAAAGCGAGATTGAAGAACTTAATTCTGAAAAGAATGAAATTCTTGAAAAAATGTCTGGAACTAATGATGATATTGAGAGTAAGAATGCAGAGATATCTGACGTTAAGAATAAGATAAATATTGCAGCGGACCAGATTAACGACTGCAAGAATAAGATTGAAACTCTCAAGGCAAAAAGAAATGAATATAACGATTCACATAAGATTTTCTTTGATAAGAGGGAAGCGATTGCATCAAGAATCTCTGACCTTGACAAGGAAGTTTACCGACTTAATTCTATTAAAGAAAAGCTTGATGAATCACTTGATTTACTGACTGATTACATGTGGAATGAATACGAGCTTACATACTCATATGCTTCTGAATTAAAAGATGACCGCTTTGACAACCTTTCATCTATCAAGAAAGAAATCTCATCTCTTAAGGCTAAAATCCGTGGCTTAGGTGATGTCAATGTCAATGCCATCGAAGAATACAAAGAGGTTAATGAAAGATACCAGTTCTTAAAGACACAGCATGATGACCTTATTGAAGCGGAGAGTTCGCTTGTCAAGATTATTGATGAGCTTGATAATGGCATGCGTGTACAGTTCCAGCAGAAGTTTGAACAGATTAAAGTTGAATTTGATAAAGTGTTCAAAGAACTTTTTGGCGGTGGACGAGGTACAATCGAACTTGTTGAAGGTGAAGATATTCTTGAATCAGGAATCATTATCATATCACAGCCACCTGGAAAGAAACTCCAGAATATGATGCAGTTATCCGGTGGTGAGAAAGCACTTACAGCCATATCACTGTTATTTGCAATTCAGAATCTGGCGCCTTCGCCATTCTGTCTGCTCGATGAGATTGAGGCTGCGCTTGATGATTCTAACGTAAACAGATATGCTAATTACCTTCATAAGCTTACAAAACATACTCAGTTTATTGTCATTACACATAGACGAGGCACTATGTCAGCGGCTGACAGGCTCTATGGTATAACCATGCAGGAAAAGGGTGTTTCAGCGTTAGTTTCAGTTGACCTTATTGCAGATGATCTTGAAAAAGAGGTGAAATAATAATTATGGGACTTTTTACGAATTTAAAAAATGGACTTTCAAAAACCCGTGATAATATCGTGTCTGGTTTTAACAATATCTTTACAGGCTTCTCATCAATTGATGATGATTTCTATGAAGAACTTGAAGAGACTATGATAATGGGTGATATCGGTGTCATGGCAACCGAAGAGATTATTGAAGACCTTAAAGAAAAGGTTAAAGAGAATAAAATCAAAGACCCTTCAATGTGCAAACAGCTCCTTATCGATTCAATTAAAGAAAAGATGAATCTCGGCCCCAATGCATATGACTTTGAGAACCAGAAATCAATTGTAATGGTTATCGGTGTCAACGGTGTCGGCAAGACAACATCTGTCGGTAAAATGGCTGGACTTCTTAAAGCCAAAGGCAAGAAGGTAGTTCTGTCTGCTGCTGATACATTCAGGGCTGCTGCCATAGAACAGTTAACTGAATGGGCTAACAGGACAGGCACAGATATCATAGCACAGAGTGAGGGTTCTGACCCTGCGGCAGTAATATATGATTCTATAGCTGCTGCCAAAGCAAGAAATGCTGATGTATTAATATGCGATACAGCAGGAAGACTCCATAATAAGAAAAATTTAATGGAAGAGCTTCGTAAGATTGACAGGATAATTGAAAGAGAGTATTCTGATGCGTATAGGGAAAATTTAATAGTTTTAGATGCAACGACAGGTCAGAATGCTTTATCTCAGTTAAAAGAATTTAATGATGTAACTGATATAACCGGAATCATCCTGACTAAGATGGATGGAACTGCCAAGGGCGGTATTGCCGTTGCAATCCAGGCAGAAATGGGGATTCCTGTAAAATATATCGGAGTAGGTGAACATATCGAAGATTTACAGAAATTTGACTCGGATACTTTCGTTAATGCGTTATTTGATGTAGACGTTAACGAAGACAATGAATAATTATTAACTTAAAGGAGCAGCAAAATCAATGGAAGAATTATCACTTAAGAAATTCGAGGAAGCAGCTGAAAAGGTTAAAGAGGCAACACTTCCAACTAACCTTGTATACAGTGAATATTTTAGTTCACAGACAGGCAACAAGGTTTATCTCAAGCCTGAGAACATGCAGTATACAGGTGCATATAAAGTAAGAGGTGCTTACTACAAGATAAGCACAATGTCAGAAGAAGCAAGAAAAAAAGGACTTATTACAGCTTCTGCTGGTAACCATGCACAGGGTGTTGCTTTTGCAGCCAAGAAGTATGGTGTTAAGGCTACAGTAGTTATGCCAACAACAACTCCTCTTATCAAGGTTAACAGAACTAAGGGATATGGAGCAGAAGTTATATTATATGGTAATGTATATGACGAGGCATGCGAATACGCTGTAAAGCTTGCAGATGAGAAGGGACTTACATTCGTTCATCCATTTGATGATCTTGATGTAGCTACAGGACAGGGTTCTATCGCTATGGAGATAATCAAAGAGCTCCCAACTGTTGATTACATATTAGTACCAGTCGGTGGAGGCGGACTTGCAACTGGTGTATCTACACTTGCAAAGCTTCTTAATCCTAATATCAAGGTTATCGCTGTTGAGCCTTCAGGAGCAAGCTGTCTTAAAGCTTCCCTTGAAGCTGGAAAGGTAGTAACTCTTCCTGCTGTCAATACAATCGCTGACGGTACAGCCGTTAAAACTCCTGGAACAAAGGTATTCCCATATCTCCAGAAGAATCTTGATGATGTAATCACTGTTGATGATGAAGATTTAATAGTTGCATTCCTTGATATGGTAGAGAACCACAAGATGATTGTTGAAAATTCCGGACTTCTTACTGTAGCAGCATTAAAGCAGCTTAATGTAAAGGATAAGAAAATTGTTTCAATCCTTTCAGGTGGTAACATGGATGTCATCACAATGTCATCTGTTGTACAGCAGGGTCTTGTATTCAGAAGCAGAATATTCACTGTATCAGTTCTTTTACCTGATAAGCCAGGTGAACTTGTTAAAGTTGCTTCTATAATTGCCGAGGCTAATGGTAATGTAATCAAGCTTGACCATAACCAGTTCGTAAGCATCAACAGAAAAGCTACTGTTGAACTTAGAATTACAATTGAAGCTTTCGGACATGAGCATAAGGACATGATTGTCAAGAAGCTTGAAGAAGCAGGATTACGCCCAAGAATTGTAAAGGTTAACATCTAATGATGTTGGGTCAAAAGGTATTTTGACCCCTTTGATACCAGATTGCTACTTACTCATGTTTTTGGTGGGTCAAGAGGTCAAAAAAACTCTTGCAAACAAGCTTGCATCGGCTTTCTGACCTTTTGACCCTGGTATCATATAATGATATGTAACAGATAAATGTCAAAGTTCACATATTAATCACGTAAAGGACACATTTCTTACAATGTGTCCTTTTATTATTTAATCATCAAATAAATCCAAAGGAGATTATTAGTTATGATTAAATATAAAAAACTTTCAGCTTCGCTTTTCATAGGAATCATGGCACTTATCAGTGTCACAGGCTGCTCATTCAATAATTCAGTAAGCAGTTCTTCTAACAGTCAGACAACAGGCACAACTAACAGCAGTGCAGTTACAACATCACTTGTATCATCAAATTCTAATTCAACTATAGAATTTGATGATGAAGACCTTAATGCTTCATATAACGAATCTGACTGCACAGTGATTAATCTGTCAGGCTCATCAGTAGATATCACATCTGCTGGAACATACCTTATCAGTGGAACACTCACAGACGGATGTATAAGAGTTAATTACTCTGGCAAATCAACAGTAAGACTTATATTCAATGGTGTTAATATCACATGTGATTCAGAAGCACCAGTTGTAATAGAAGATGCTAAAAAGGTAATCATCACACTTGCTTCTGGTTATGAGAATACAATAACAGATAACAGATCATCTGATATAGATGACGGTTACTCTGGTGCAATAAGCTCTAAGGCTGACCTTATTATCAACGGCTCTGGAAAGCTTAATATAACAGCTAACCACAGAAACGGAATCAAGAGCAGTGATGATTTAAAGATTGTATCTGGTAATTTCAACATTAAGAGTAATGAAGACGGAATTGTCAGCAAGGACTGCTTATGCATAAAGAGTGGTGATTTCACTATCAATGCAGGTGATGACGGAATGAAATCAACATATGATACAGATGATTCAAAGGGATATATCATAATTGAGAATGGTACATTCGATATCACATGTGGCAATGATGGTATACAGTCAGAACACAGCCTTACAATATATGATGGTACATTTAATATTAAGACTGGTTCAGGTGCAAGTGAGTCAATAAAGACATCAAGCAGCATGGATATGAACCCTGGCAGCAGATTTGGCGGTGACTTTAAAAACAACACATCAACAAGCTCATCATCAAGCTCTGAGAGTATTAAAGGTATCAAAGCTGGTGGTGCAATGACATTAATATCTGGTAATTATACAATTGACAGTGAGGATGATTCTATCCACTCTAATGACACAATATTAATCTCAGGCGGGACATATCAGTTAAGTTCTGGAGATGATGCTATTCACGCTGATAACAATATTCAGATAGACAATGGTTCAATCACAGTTAATATGTCATATGAAGGAATTGAGGCTGCCATAATCAATATTAATGGCGGAGATATCTCTGTTACTTCAAGTGATGATGGCATTAACGTCTCTGATGGTTCAACAACAGAAGGCGGCAGTGCATTCTTTAACAGAGGCGGTGGCAAGACATCTTCTGATGACAGTTCATCTTCTAACAACATATCACTTAACATTTCTGGTGGTAAATTATATGTCAATGCATCTGGTGACGGACTTGACTCTAACGGTGCAATCAATATAAGCGGTGGAGAAATTATTGTAGAAGGCCCTACAAACTCTGGAGATACAGCCCTTGACTATGAAACAAGCCTTAATTTCACAGGTGGAACTGTTATGGCTTTCGGTTCAAGCGGAATGGTTGAATCACCTACATCTGCTTCTAATGGATGTGCAATTGTATCAGTATTTACATCACAGTCTGCTAATTCAGCATTCAGCCTGACTGATGCATCCGGCAATGTAGTAATGTCAGCAAATCCATCAAAAGCATACGCTGCATTCATCATATATTCAGCAGACATCAAGAGTAACACTGAGTATACAATCACTGCCGGCAGCTATACATCAACTGTGACAACTTCATCAGCTATCACATCTGACGGAAATGTAAACAGCGGCTTTGGCGGATTCGGAGGTCAGATGATGCCAAACGGCCAGCCAAATGACCAGATGATGCCTGGACAGTCAGGTAACCAGACATTTTAGAAAATCAAGAGACAAATAAATTAATCTTTAAATTTAAAGATTAATCCAAAGGGATTGCATTTTGTGTATGCAATCCCTTTTTTATATGTTAAAATAATATGATACCAGGGTCAAAAGGTCAGAAAGCACGTAGCAATCTGGTATCAAA